>Ga0157363_1002026_pt1 | contig 17510 bp, 7 predicted proteins | sample AttsexASBM1_FD_111477 | JGI IMG/M metagenome (GOLD analysis project Ga0157363, IMG submission 111477) | Fungus gardens microbial communities from leaf cutter ant in Ribeirão Preto, State of São Paulo, Brazil - Atta sexdens ASBM1 | ecosystem: Host-associated > Fungi > Mycelium > Unclassified ... | reverse complement strand
GATATTATCTAATTAGATTTGCTTGTTTAATTTACCGCGTGATGCGTTCTATTCAATTACCGGCAATAAATTTATTTCCCATTAACTATTCATTGAATATTCATCGCAACAAGAAATACATCGTAGAAATATCAAAAAAATTGCTCGTCAATTATTCATACCAAATAATGACATATAATATTACAATTGAATGTGGATGCAATCCATCTTAACGCTGACATGTTTGTTATCGGTAAGATGAATTGTCACCTTACATCCCATTCAAACATAATATTATTCATCTCCGAGTTCGTCAAATTAAAAATTATCCCGTGTTAAGGCAACTGACACAAAAAAATGTGTACCTATTATTATTACCGTTCTGATGAAACCAAATTAAGAATGCGCGACATACTGTTACGCGCGTGATATCTCTCTCTCTCTCTCTCTCTCTCTCTCTCTCTCTCTCTCTCTCTCTCTCTCTCTCTCTCTCTCTGTCCTGGTCTCTGTCTCTCTGAGCAATAGTTCATCGTTAGACAAATTTATCGAGTTAAGACGCGACATATAGTGCTCCTCGAGCACCTAACTACATCGTAAATTAGACGAAAATGCTACTGCTTTCGCGCTCTCTCTCTCTCTCTCTCTCTCTCTCTCTCCCCCCTCTCTTCCTCCTCTTGCTTCCTTCTTTTTTCTCTTTCTGCACAATGAACGTTCCTTCGCAAAACTGATAAATACGTGCATATGTATGACAGCTACATAATTAATTGTAAGTTCAAACTAAGTTATTTCATGCTCGTAACAAAGTTTCTTGAAATAGTATAAATCGACTTCTTTCAGCTCTAGGCTGTACTTTCCAAATAGACTTTTTGCATTTCAAATAAGATAAGTGTATATTCAAAGTAACTGTAGATGAAGAAAAGAAAAGAAAAACTAAGAAAGGTGTAAAAAGTGTGAAAAGCTAAATGCACAGCATAGAAAAAACAAAGCGTCTGTTTAATACTCACTATATTATTTGCATGCTTGAATATTTAAATTTTTAATGCACTTTTTTAATATAGTTAGTATGAAGCCAAGTTATCTAATTTATATGCGTGAATCTTAGCAGAATGTTACTTCTTTCTTTAAGGCGAACATATATATAGCTAAGAAATGCAATTAATTGGAACAGGAAACTCGCAAACAAGAATTCATTTTACGAAATTGAATTTGTAATCGGCGACATGAAGAATTAGATTGAAATTGTCTGAATTTTCTATCCTTTCCCGCTCTCGACCTACTACCATCACAAAGAATTAGACAAATAATCACTTTAATTTCCTATTATGCAAAATGCACAAGAATTAAATGTCCAATTTTATTATTAAATATCCAATTTATAATAAATATAATTTTATTCTAATTTATTGTAATTATTATTAAAAAGATAAATCAATTCCGCTATATAAAAGAACTGAAATAGATAGAAACCAATTAGAGAAAAATGAAAAAAATTCAAAACTTTCAAGCTAATGTTTTGAAAATTAAGGAGTTCATCTTTCCCTTTATAAATTAACCAATTTATTAAATTAATTATAATAATTAAATTAAATTATAATAATTAAATTAGTAAAGTTTTACTAATTTCTTCTAATTCAATTGAGAGAATATTTCTAATGTATAATGAACATCTCACTCGTGATACATAATCGCTTTACACTTTCATCTATTAAATCTACATCTCCGTCAAACGGTTACAACATTTTGAAATCATCTCTCATTCATATTTAACTAGAAGGATAAACGCGATCTTCATATTATTCAAATGGAATTTTGAATTGCATGACCAGGTAAGCGTTAAATGCATCGCTAATCAGAGACAAGGCGACCTATATTCGTATTCTGCATTTAGCGCTAAATGCAGCCATCACTGATGTTGAATTTTCTTTGTCCTATATAAAGATCTGCTACCGCATTATTACGACAGATCGAAAAGTAGATAGCCATATTTAGCACTAAATATATGGTACGAATATAAAGTGTTAAACTAAAGTGTTAAATCATGATTTATGATGCGAGTTTATTTTATATTAGCACGCTAAATATATGCAAGCACTAGATTTGGCTGGCTGAATTACATAAAAATGATAACGTAGAGTAAAATAAGTGTATAAAAATTATCACATATATCGTATTTTATCAAAAATATATCGTATTTTCTACAGTGATATTAAATTTGGAAAAACCACTCGCGAACAATATTTTGATTGACGACATTTTAATGAAGATCCATTTAATCTTTGGCTTTCTATATGAATTTAGTGATTATATATTTTAATTTTATTTTAACGTTAAAATGCGATCTTCATATTATTCGGACGTTTCATATTTCGGAAATTCCAAAATATATGATTGCGTAAAAGCTTACATGCGACATGAAACATAAATTCAAATGGATGGTAAACGTATTTCGAATCTTAGCGAGAGTTATTGCTTTGCTACGATTATTCACGTCAGGATTATCAGAGATATGATAAATCTGGCTATTATGATTTTAGAGATTAGTGTCTTCTAAAATGATATTTGAGTCGTAAAAAAAGAATTAATAACGGCTCATTACGCATTAAAGTACAGCAGAGGTAAATCATTATTTCTGAGAACTGAAAAACTGATCAGTTCCTTAATGATCTTGACATTTCGAGCTTCTGATTGTTATTAAGCTCTCTCGATTTCCTTGTTATATTATCGAAAGGCAATATTTTAAATTGAGAAAATTTAATTTAAATTCTCAGTACATTTACATGATAATTATCAAAAGTTGGAAGGACACATTTACGAACTAATTTGGCATACATTTCTACAGATGTATCGCGAACGTGCAGCTATTTAATTCTGAAGAGAGAATTTATCAAAGCTCTCGGCAGCACATCGAAGGTTCAACGGATTCCATTTATAAGTTTCACAAACACATTTCGGCTGTCTGGTTTCGAATCGAAGGAATTATTTAAGACTCCTAGAGTGTGCAGGAGTCAAGCTCTAAATGGTCTTGCATTAATGTTACAGACACATCTCGAGAGTCGTGACTGTTTGGCTTCGAGCTTAAATCATCAAGATTAACATATAGGACCCTCACAGACCCTGATAAATTTGTCGAGGGCTCGTTTTGACATGAATCTCGAATCCTATGCGAATGACGATCTCTCGCGCGTATCTCCGAGCTGTTGCCGCCCGTATTCGCACGGTAATTGCACACTGGCTACCATTTGAATAATTTCATCCACGCGGCAAGGACACGTACTCACCAGGGACGTACGTGGCTAAGCAATCCTACGCGATCTACGCCTAGTTCCCGAATGAATGCTCGCTTCTGCGGTCACCGATGACTATGTCCGCTGATATCCGCCGCGCCAGGCCATTCTCTGTGGGGCATGCCTGTTGTTGCCATCGAATACACAAGGATTGCAAATGCGATCGGATCGGCAAAGTCCTCAAACGTTGCGCTAAATAACACGCGTTCGATCGCGATTACCGCGTATACGTTGTTTCTCGGTTCGATCGATCTCGCGATTTGCTGCACTTTGAATATTAGCGCACACAGCCGTTCACCTGTGATAATCCCCGATTATACTAGCTAAGAGGAATATGTACTCAAACTCGGCGAGGCACCCCGCGGGACTTTAATTATTACCTGGAAATACTCGAGATCTTCCTTGACTTCCTAACCTTTAATCGTTCGACTAATTCATTCGCTTAGCTCGGGGGATGCAAATTTAATTTCTCGACTTTCTCTTCAAATCTTCGAAGGAAAGGGAAAGTCGTAATGTCTCCTTTATAGATGGGAATACTTACTCGTTTGTGAGATTCGTTAGCATAAGCTTAAATCTTAAACGTGAATTCCCGGTTGTTTATGCGATCTTTACCAAGAACGGTGAGAACTTGGCGCGCTTCATAACAAACGATAATACCAACTTTGCAAATTCGGTAGCATCAGAAATGAAAAAAAAGCACTGCTATCAGCTATTCAAAGCGAATATTAATCTCTGTTCACGTTATTCGAAATCCTCCAAAACTTTTGCACTTAAAATTATATAAATATATTATACTCGGTGAGCGTTGAAAAGAAAAGAAACGAGGATGAGTATAAACAAGAACAGACCTTGTTACTTAAACGATGACACAAATCAAAGATAAAACTCATTTAGGGCGAATTAATGTAATTATTTCGCGCCGAGACCCTCGAAGCCTCTTAGATCGGTTCTTATGTCCAAGATCGTCTTAAGCTGTCATAAATCAATCACAGAATTATCATTATAAATCAATAACAGGTATTGTCATTTTAAAACATTAAGATGGTCTTGAAATAAGAACAAAGATTATGAATACCTTAGAGACTTTTTACAAGTTATGATGCCGCAAAAATCGCTATTGTTCGCAGAGACATGTTATCTATCTAAAAAAAAAAAAGTATTATCTCGACGAATGGTTAAAGGACTTTCCGTCCCAATGAAGCGGCCAAGAAAAGGGCAAGATCGTATGTAGTAGAGTAACGTACCTTGAGTTTTTCCGCTCGGGCGAACTTCTCGTTGTCCCGCGTATCACGATGCGCGATAACAAGCGTAATTATGTCGCGGACACGTGATGATCTGTCCTTTGCTCCGTTTCTTTTTTTTCTAGATCGACGTCGTATATTCACGAAGTGCGTTTTAATGATACCGTGTGCATTTACGCATAAAACGACGTATCCGCCTTACGCTCGCGCGCGCGCGCGCGCGCGCAAACACTCCGCCCTCGCGGTATACTCGCGGCAACGTTCGCGCGAGTCTCGCCGGTCTCGCGGTGACTCGCGGCGAAGTTCAGACCGTTCAGACGGCGCGTACTCACCCGTCCGTCCTTCGTTCCGCGCTACTCTTCATTCTTACGTAGAAATAAAGAACGACTTTAACTCTTACCGGCGATCGACGGCCGACGGTTGACAGACGTTGCTACCGAATGGTAAATATACTCACAGTTCGCGTGGCACGCGGACGCGCAGCTGCTACTAAACTCCTTCTCGAGCGGGCGCGAACCAAACGTGACTCGAAGTGCGCGCGCCGCCACCGCCGAGAAACTGGCGGCAATGAATATAGTCCCCGTCGACGCGACGGCGTCGTCAACGATGACGACGACGACGCCCTCGTCGATTAAAACAACCCCAAAAGGGTTGGCCTACAAACTTCTCTCGATCAACTCTGCAGAAGATTAATAGGGGGTTGCAACAATGTTTATGATGAAGAAACACGGGAATTATACATAGTTGGAAAATTTGTATTAAATTTAAAACAAATTTAATATAGTTCATGTGTCCCGATGGATCACTTAAAGGTTTTTATTAATTTAGCACAAGATGATGAATAAGTTGGAAAGTAACATATTAAAAAATCAACAGAAAATATTGACACAATTTGTCAACAAATTGTGGAAGTTAGCTTTTCAGTAAAATTAATATTTATGATAAACATTAAATTAACATGGATTTTATTCATCTTAGAATTTACATTTGAAACACATTATTCTTATGTTATTTATTATCATAATTATATTATTTTGACACTAAGGAATTGAATATCAATTTAACATAAATATTTAAACAACGTGATTACATTATAATAAATCAACATCGGAGTATATTAAAAACTTAACATGAAATTTTAACAAGAACTTGAGTGGATCATTTTTAATATAAATAAAATTTTTTTTATTATATATTTTTATTATTCTTTAGTTTCGTAAAACAAAGATAGAGAATAACACAAACAGCACTAATATATCGTCTTAAACACACTCTGGAAGTTATTTTTCAATCAATAACGATTTATTTCAATTTGATGACTTGTTATTCTACCAGCTGTAGAACATAAAATCATAATAGATTAAAATATGATACCAAGTAAAGGTCATTTTAGAAAGAATCATAATGATACACTTTTGACAATAATAATTTTGTGATAAATTCTTGATATAATAATATTTAACTGATTTTTTAACTAAAATAAGATACATTTTTTAACTAAAATAAGATACATTTTAATAGATGATTCATTATTTTTTATTTAAGCAAATTTCTATTATTAATAAAAGAAAGATTCTACAGAAGAATTGTTTCCACACTAGATTACAGGATTACATTATAGGAACTATAATATTCGAATATCGGAATCGTTGGATGGCAAATGGTAACGCAATTACGCATACACTTCATGTCAGTCACTTCGAATGTCTTCGAGCAATAATTAAAGTTCCGTAAAGTGCCTCCGCTCAACTCGAATATTCCCCCGCAAGTTTAGCGGGTTTATAGAATCATCAGTGTTATATGGTTGCATGAACTAATATTCAAAGAGCGGCAAATTGGCTCTTTTTGTTTCACAAGAAAATGGTGGAAGAGATTCGCTCGGGTGAACTCAGCAACATCACGTGATGCTTTGTTACCTATTTAGCGATTTCTTTTTTATGCTATAAATCTCATCGAATATAAAAGTTGAATTTTTTCCGAGTTTATACATCACCGGAATCATTATTTTATCAGAACTATTTTCCTTGATACCGTCATTTTCAGAACACTCGTGCTTTACAATAGCAGAAGAGAAAAGAAAACAAACAAAATGTATCTGAAAGAACTGTGATAGAATAGTTAAGAGAAAGAACTGGTACATTAAAGCTTTGTTTTTTCTAGCTACGTTTTTTCTGACTTTTTATGCTCAAGCCATTAAAGCCGACAATATCCCGAGGCGTTTTTTAGACACACACACACACACACACACACACACCCTCCTAAATCGTTCCAAATCAATTTGTGGTAACGTGAAACAATCGTTACGACATTCTCGACATGATTCTTGTTGTGATTCAAGGTGAAAATATCTACAATTGTCGTCCTTGTGGAATAACGAGCAAATGTCACATGGAAAATTGCTAAAAATTTTACGTAAATAAGCGTAGAATAAAGAAATGCACAATTTTTCGCACACACACACACACACACACACACACACACACACACACACACACACACACACACACACACACACACACATTAATTTAATAATTTAAATAAATAATAATTTCATCATCTTGTTAAAAATTCATTCTGTCAATCTGTTTCTTTTGCATATCATATTGCTTGAACGAGTCTCTGAGTTAGAATAAAAATGAGTCCGAAAATTAATTGTATTTTGCCCAGTTAAAAATATACGCCACATGCCGATCGCACCTGATCATACACTTAAATGTATCAAAAAAGTAATAAAAACAGATAGTAACTCAATGATAATCTTTATTACATCAAAAAGAGAAAGAGAAAGAGAGAGAGAGAGAGAGAGAGAGAGAAAGGAGAAAATTTTTTTTTCTTTCTTCTCAAATATTCGAAACCATATTTCTGATCCACAGACATGTGTTCAAAGATTCGATTGAGGCGCACGTGAGCAAACATTCAGTCTGGTAAGAAACATTAATCAGTTAATTAAACAAATTGTAGAAGTGAACTTTATTACACATTTGGATAAAATTTTCTTTTAATCGGCCTATTTACACGATCAAGTGTACGATCGATTGCAAATGTGATCACAAAGTGCACATGTATGCTTACTGACGATAATTTAGGTAACTTCCACAAGGTTTACAATTTAGAACCAACTGTCGACATTTCTACCGGGTTAGAATTCGTTGATTTTAATCGTGCAATACATGCTTTTGCAATGAGAGGTCTCCGATAGTCTTCAATACAAATTCGAAAAAAATTATCCGTTCAATTACTTGTGATTTATTTTTTACGAAATTATTTTAAGAAATAATTAATTAAACATCTCTTTTACATTTCACTATTCCTAATTTATACTTCGATCTTCAGCTTCATTAGTTTAAAGAGAGGAGAACGCAATATTTCCATTTCACACATTTATAGAGATGAAGATGAAATGTTCATGCAAGGGTGCGTGCAGAATAACATTGAATTTCAGCCGCTGTTTGAGAAATATGCGTAGGATATATTGTCTGATGACAAATTCACTGCATACAGGTCAAGGAATGCTGCGCTTTTTTTGTCAACTGCATAAATAAAGCACGCAATCTTGTCATCTTGACATCGTCACAAACGAGCCAAGGCTTTCGTCGCGCAATTGCTAATTAATCATCATTTTATCCCTGTAAAAACTAATTAAATACAGCTCATTGTTGCAGCGAAAATAAATAATAATTTCATTTATTTTCTATCTTTTTTCAATTTCATCTGAAAAATAAAATTAATCAATTAAACTGCCACAAAATTATAAAAATTGTAACGGCAGTTCGTATTCATATTTTAGTACACTCTAATTTATATTTAATTTTTTTAATTTAATCTAAAAGTTGTCATGTAAAATTCTAGTAAGATATCATTATCGACTCATATTACTATAATCTTAAATATTTTTTATTATACTTGAAAAAAACAGATTTAATTATTTAAAAAACTTGATAGATCGTCCAATAAAATGATTTTTGAGATCTGTATCATATATCTAAATTTTTAGATACCTCAGCAAAAATCTATTTTTTCCTTGTACATTCAGCAATAATAATCAAATGCAAAGTGAAGGATATCAAAAGGCAAAGATAAAATGCAGTTTTGAATTTCACACGTCTGGATAACAGAAGGTATTTAAAGTGTTGCGATATACATAAGTCTGTTGTAGATTTTGATCAAACACTATGACGTTTTCATACCGATGTCTTATCGAACGAACCAACATCAACGGAAAGATTTATCATGGGTATAAAAGATCTTAGCTGCAGTCTAAAAATATTCTCGTGGAAATAGCTTTAAATCTCTGAAACTTAAAATCTATATATTTATATGTTCTATCATATTAATATTAAGAATTGAATGACTGTTGCAATCGTTTAAATTCACAATAACATTCACAGCTTCTATTGAGTATTTTTTTTTAATTTCAGTCGACAAATAGTTTTACTATTAAATAAAAGCATAACGATATATAGGATTGTTTCTTTTATTTATATTTTTAGTGTAAAAAAATACACTTTCATTTTTATACTAAATATGAAAATAAGGAGAACAACTTCTAAAGGCCTTAATCTTGATATATGATGTCAAGATCATGACCCTGAACAACGTTTAAAAGGTTTTAACTATCAATCTGACACCTTAGATAATGCCGGCGGTACTGTAACTTTCAAACCTTACAACTAAAAAAGATACTTAATGAAAAAATATTTTGTTATGATTTTTTGAAAAGCTTTGAGATAGGCTATGCAACAAATATGCAACAAAAAGTTTGTTTCTAACAAAAAGTGAGTTTCCATTTTTAAAAATCAATGCGATTTTGACCTGACCTTAATGATGTCTAAATTACTCAAAGTCAAACTCACTAATAAGATTAGTAAATCTTTTTAAACCCTAAAACTATTGTCTGAACATATTTTGGACTGGACCTTAGATAAAAGACGAAGATAAAAGGAATATACGGGTGAGGAGTATTTGAGACACCCTGTACAAGAAACAGATTTTAACGTACATCATCTTAATTTTGTTATATCATTCTGAAAATGTCATGTGATGAAAGCTTTTATCGGAAGATATCTTGATGGAAATATGTTATGTTTTATATATGTGTGTGTGTGTGTGTGTGTGTGTGTGTGTGTGTGTGTGTGTGTGTGCAACAGAATCGGTTGATAAATAAGTAAATATAATGCATCCTCGACATGTATACAACGAGTATATAAAGCTGAACCGATTGTCCCAATATTCTCAATTACCCGAAAGAATCGTTTACGGAAAGAACACAGTTGTCTGATACGGCGAATAAAAGAATATCTTAAAAATGGAAACCATCAACGTCACCAAGAATAATGATATTAACAAATTGTTCTCTTTTGAAGAAGTGAAGGAGATAACAAAACGCGCGCTGAGTAATGACACCAATCTAATAGAATACGCTATTCGACCGTACTCCAACGGCAGGCTCGGATATCTCAGCTCTCATTATCGACTCGATATAATAGCTATGAAAAAAAAGGAAACCATTACTCTTTCATTTTTTATCAAGGCCGTACCTTATGATCTGCCCGATTCAGCCGACTACATTATAAAAAAGGGTGTCTTCAAGCAAGAAACAACGTTTTATAGCGTCATAATACCATTACTTCTCGAAGGATATTGCGGAGAACCATGGGCGGCGATGTGCTACAAAGTAAAGAGCGATTCGATAGTTTTTGAGGAATTAAGTGGTAAAGGCTACTCGATACGGGACAAATTATTCGACAAGTCACTAATATGTGCGGGTTTAAGCGCTCTCGCACGAATGCATGCCGCTTCTTTGCTGGCAGAAACTCGTCTCGGCACATCTCTCAACCGGTTGTATCCTGACGCCTTCGTGGAGAGAGGCTACGCTCACGAAGGAATGACATGGGAATGGATGCAATCAGGCATCGATGTAGCCGCAGTTATAGCCGAACGTTTGGGATATGATCCCGATCTGATACGTTCGGTCTGCGAAGAGATATATCATAGTATAAAGCCATCGCGCACAAAGACAAACGTAGTTAGTCACGGGGATCTTTGGGCTAACAATCTTCTCTTCAATAACGACGTGCCTCCTAAATGCTTGCTGGTAGACTTCCAATTATTGAGATATTCTCCCTTGGCGCACGATGTAGCACAATTATTGTATCTGTGCACAGACCGGAGTTTTCGAGAGACTTGGGAGACCACGATGTTGCGTCATTATTATGACACGTTGCAAGAGACTCTGAACATGCATGAAATCCATGTGCAAATACCCTCATGGTCAGAACTAATCGAAGGTATGGAGGAACAACGTCTAGGCGCCGTTATTGCCACAGTATTTTTCTTTCCTACGGTTTTAATGAACGATAATCTTGCCGCGCAATTAATGAACAATCCGGCGTCTTACGTCAAATTCTATTTTCGAGACAAGAAAGAGTTTGTTCTCTCAAACATGAAGAAAGATCCGGTTTACAATAAAAGAATCAGCGAAGCTGTCATCGAACTCGCCGAACTTGCCTCACGATTAAACCAATTACCGAAACCATCTTAATTAAATTAGGTATATACTTTATATAGTTGATTCGCACGCATCCAAATCTTTTATTAATGTTTCATCGCTATACTTTGTATGTCTTTTATATATTTTATTTTACAAGAGATGTATTGATCAATAATTTTATTATCTTACCATCATAATTCGCACAATAATTTTTACATGAATCAAAGAATGTTAGTTTGATCGGGAAATATAGCAGATAGAAAAGACCAGTCATGACTGGTAAGCTGTGCGTTTGCATCTTCATCCATATCCTCTTTCTCATTCGTCGACGTGATCACAGGTTTCGACGGCGGTAATACCTCGATATCACTTACATCTGAAGCATTGTCCTGACTATCGTCATCGCTATCTCTGAAAATTATAAAAGAATAAATATATATACACAATGTTTGTTCACATAAAGCAAAGTAACAAAATCTGACAACTTTAACAAATGTAACAAGTTTATTCTGTATACCTAGAGTTTTCAGCATTTCTTGAATTCTGATTTTTTAATGGTTGTTGTCCTGCTAGCGACAAAATAAATGACGTGCACAACAATCTCATCGGTGGCAAAGTGTGAGCTGGAACATTAAGTAACTGAAAAACAAGAACGATGATAAATTAAGCGATTGTAAGCAAATATACTGTGAAACTATCGATAAAAAAAAATCATTAATAGAACGCTTTGGTCGCGAGATAAGTTCAAAAGTATGTTTGCCACGTATGCGGTACTTGTGACAATCGGTCTGTCAGATGACTGGTTAATTAGTTTTAAAGCTGACACACAGCACACCTCCAAGTGAAATTTGTGCAATTCCTGCAATCTTCTACTTCAGATCTAGGTTGATTCGTCTGTTGCAACCCACACGAATATTCTCCGTAACGTGTACAGTGTGTTTAGTGACAAATGCGCATATATATATATATATATGTATTATAGTCGAAAAGTTAAAATGCACTTTAATTTTGTTGATAAATATCTGCTGTTTAATAACAAGTTTAATAACAAGTTTATATTGTTATATTATTAAGTACAGCGGAGGAGAGGTTTTCTTTCAAATAAATGAATACTTTAAATAATACATTAATTAAAAAAATTATGCAGATTTAGTACTCCTTTAAAAATATTTCAAAGAAAAATGTTTTCATCTCTCACAAGTAGCAATAATTACTGACAATATGATGTATTTAGCCTATGATGTACATGTGATGTATTTAGCCTATCTATATTATTTGGCATTTCTTATTTCAGGATGACGCGATCATCGATCAATTTCAAAGAATCATGACCAAATGACGGTCAATTTCAAAGAATCATGACGACAATATTCGCAAAGCTGTTCATACGAAAAATGACTAAGATGGCCAGAATATAGCTTATTATCACTATAATCAAGACAATTACATACGCGTAAAGTCTGATGTTTATGACGTGTGACGCAGTTATTCATAAAGTACTTATTTAAATACTTGCGCATAACAATATGTGAAATATAAGGAAAGAAGATATTCTTTATTTTTAAATGCAAAACCGCTATTTTTAGCGTAGAAAAACATGTCTAGCCTTTTCATTTAGTACAAATAGTTTAATAGACTATAATTAATGTCTTACGCAGTCCAAATTGCAAAAATGATATTAAAAGACTAATATTATTAATCGAAAAATTACACCTGAAGTAGGTATTCTAGATGATCAACCTTGGGATCCTACGAATTCTGTATTCGAGGCTGAAACATATTTGCTCATTTTAATTTAGACAAATATCTAAAATAAATATATAGAACAATCTCTCGATAATAAAATAATAATAATGTGGCAAATGAAAGTAACGGCACAGTAATTAGAACGCAAATTATTAATATATTTTTAAAAATTATAAATTTGTTACATTATAATTTTTTTATAATAAACAAAATATCTCGAGAACAATGTATTTTTGAAACAAATATTTCACATAAAAGTTGTAGAGTTTGAAGAGAGCCGTCAGAATGAGCTACTTACATTTCGAATTTAGGGCCCAATTTGGCCCAATGAGGCTCAAATTTTTTTTCTAGGAGCGCTTATATTTTATTGCAGATTCATATTCTAAATGGAAAAAGAAAATAAAGAAATTTGTTCTTAATAATTTTTCACTAAATTTTCCTTAATAAGTGCAAAATAATGCTCAAAGTTCTTATTTTGAAATACATACCGACAACAAAGGCAGGACTAGCGAACAATTAGGCCAATAAAGGCAATTTATTTCAATATATAAAAAAAAATTGTCCGCTAGTCTTGTCTTCGTTGAGTGATATGTATTTCAAGATAAGAATTTTGAGTACTATTTGCGTCTATTAAGGGAAATTTAATGAAAAATTTAGTGAAAAACAAGGAACAAAAGTTCCTTATTTTTTTCTATAAAATACGAATTTATAATAGACTTTTCTATCGAAACAAAATCACCTTAGATCTTATTATGCCCGAAATAAGCTTTGAATCCAAGTAGTTTATTTGATAATCCTCTTCAAACAACTTTTATTTGAAATATTTTTTTTAAAAATGCATTTTTGAAATATTTTGTGTCTAAATTAAAATGGCCAAATATTTCGGTCTAAGTATAGAATCCATAGGATTTTAACTATTAAGATTTGATCATCTAGAATTAGTCCATCTAGAACTTATTGCAAACGTGATCTTTCAACTGATAACATTAATTTTTTCATATTACTTTTGTAATTTAAGACGTTCTTTTGTTAAAAGTATAAATAAATATTGAAGTCATCAATAGATTAAGAATATAAATAAACTAAAAAAATAAAATAAGAAATTCGTAAATTAATTTAGATAAATATAAAATGCTAACAAATTAAAAAAAAATTAAAAGTATAGTGTAAAATATAAAGTATAGTGTAAAAAGTATAGTGTAATCGTAAAATATCATTATAAAATGTTGGTAGTGGTGTGTCAATGAGACAGATTGATTTAAACTTTGCCCTCTGTACCGGTGTGGCATTTTATTAGTAGGTATCAATCGCAACAATCGAGACGGTCAGCGAAGAAGATAAGACTGTTTTCCTGCTGGCCTGGTTTTACATTTGCAAGCAATCTCAGACAATTCTGCAACAACGTTTGCTATTTTCGCAACGCCCCAAGGTGTCCTATTGTAATCGATGTGGTGAAATATTTTGAAAATTAAGCGAAATACAAACTTCATCATTTTTACATATTCGGATAATCGTAAAGTAATTTTTTGTGACGTTTATTTTGCCTGGATTTTGTTAGCAAGTCATTTCGACTGTTTCATATGTTTCATTCTTTTCCATAATACATTTTTGATGTGATTTTTTGATTATAATTTGTATTGAGATCATGCCATATCACTAGATATAAATTAGATAAAATTGGAAATTGACTTGATTAAATGATCATGAAGATATTCAGATATCTATCTTTGGACATAAAAAATCATAAATACATACAATAGATTATTCAATTCAAATGTTATGAAATATTATAAACTTTTTCTCATTTTGATTAATTTTGTCACAAAATATTTCTCCAATGCTCCAAGTAAAATGTTTTAATTAAGATAATTAAAAAGATAACACCTTGTTACAGCGCACATCATAACAAGTTCACGCAATTTTCAAGAACATGCACTTCAAATCTCAAAATGATAATTAAAATCCTGGATATTTTAATAAGAATAAACGGACGAAGCTACTTTTAACGTGTACATTTTTTATAGCAGTAGAATACTTTACATCTCGCGTGTAACTACTTTCGATAAATTTCTCGATGAGATATTTCTCGAATTTATTTTCGACACGTCGGATTAATTATTCGATACGAATGCATGTTACATTTGCCCTTATCTGCTTTTTCCAATACAACGCTACCTCACACTGTTCAATTTGCCAGGCCAACTTTCCGCCCACACGAAGAAAAGACGACTTTGTGATAACGTCGTCAAAATAAACTAAAATATATATATATATATATATATATACACGTAAGAATATGAATAGATGCCGAAGCAATAGAGCTCGCAATACAACGATTGTGACATGAAGCACAGGATTTCCAAGCGAAGTTTTCCTGTTATTCAGTCGTCCTAAAGGGACAACTAGAACGCCGTGAGAGGGTGGGAGTCTCTATATTAAATCATGGCGAGACTTCTGCTGAAAGCCAGTCGTTCGCGGAGCGTTGAAACACACATGAAGGGTCTGCCCTGTGTTCTCCGATTGTTATAAGGACTATTAAATATTTTTTCGTCTACTATCTTCTTCGTGTTGGATTGTGTTGATTCATCGACTTCACACATTGATAAAAATTGTAATGACCACTTGACGTAGCTCTGTGGAACATTTTGATGCAGATAAATTTCGATTAATTTGAATTTTTCACTGAAGGAAGAAACTGTTCTGGAAGAACTCGAAGAGGGATCCGATTAATCATTAATCGAGAAAACGGAATAGGCTGGAAAGAACCCCAAAAAAATCCAGAATCGAGACCTTCTTAAGCATTCCTATTTCACCGAAACAAAAGCCGGTTTTAAAAATGAAGCTAATTGCGTTAAAATTGATGTCGTACCTATTTACAACACTATTACTCGCAGTGATCGCCTTGGGATATCCTGCCAGCAACAGCGAAGCAGTAAGTGTCTTTGTATGCGATATCTCGTCGGAGTCGATACTAATATTGAGAATGATATAGTTGAAAATTATATGATTTACCGATTTTAAATCATGGGATTTTGCTGATGTACAAGACACAAATGACGCACAAACATAACGTTTCCTTTTCTCGCTGAGCGTCAATTATAAGAAATGCAACTCATATTTTTCTCTATTGTAAGCACGTGGGATGTCGAAAGTACAAGTGGACGTTGGTCATTGAACGGTCCTCGTTAAACTAATCTTTATTTGTCTGAGAATGCGATGATGTGTCCAACCATATTGGAGTCGTAGGTGGTACGTGATCTTGTAAACAGGAAGACTTTTCGCCAAGATGTCAATAATTTAAACCTTCTCATTGTCAGTAGTTTCGACCTGATTTCGATTAATGCGGTCGGTCATTATGTTAGATAATTTTTTTCCTTCTATTCGCTTCTATTCACTTTCATTAATTTCTACGCACTGGTAATTTTTCAGTCTTTTGTTCACAGTAATCCTAATAATTCTGTTTAAGCTATATAATTTGCAGGCGATCGAGAACATGAGACAGATTCCACAATGGCATTGTCTCCGTTATAGAAAGTTTGATTTTGTCCGTCGCTGTCGGAATTATCGCTCAGGAAGAAGACACTGACAAATGGACATTCAATATGATCCACGATTGGCAATACATTATGGCAAATTTCGTCGTCCAATCGTGCAGAACACTCCGTTTCAACTCATTAAATTAAATAAATTTAAGTTTATTTAAATAAAATTTAAACATATTAAATTAAATTATATAGAGACATCCATAAAAGCATTTATGTTAGAAAAAGAATTTAGAATTTAGTTTTTATATCGAAGAAATCTGCATTAAGTGCGACTGACAATCATGATAAGAAAACTATCATATTTTATAATTTTATTTTCATTGAATCCTTTATCTGCATATACAGGATGTTTGAAAAATAATGATAAATCTTTTGCATAGAATGAACTAAAAACTGAAAAGAAAGGTCCTCTATCATTTTGCAATTTTCGCAATAGTTAACAAAATATTAATTGCTAAAAATTGTCAAAAATTGATCTTCATTTTTTACTCAAATACTATCAACTTTAATAATAAAAGATAAACTGCAAGAGACAAAAATTGTTTACTTTTTTTTCATAGAGCTCTAAGAATTTTTTTAGAATTTTTTCAAAATTTTTTAATACTGTATTTTCTCATATTGTTAAAAATGAGAAAATGCAGTACTAAAAAATTGATAAAAAATTCTGAAAAAATTTCTGAAAGTATTTGAGTAAAAAAATTATTGAAGACCAATTTTCGGCAACTTTTAGCAATTGATATCTTGTTAATTATTGCGAAAATTGAAAGCGAATGTAGCAGAGTAGACAGCGCACTGGTCTGCTATGCTAGAGATCCCGGGTTTTTCTCAGTAAAACCAAAATATTTTCACTCGTTTTTTGCTTTCGAAAGGAAGTGGCAACTCACCGAGAGTATCCTTGTCAAGAACACTTCTCTAAACAAAAACTTCGTCGTTCGAAATGTTAAACTATAAGTCCCGTATAAACTATGTACCAGCATGCATATCAGAGGCATATGAGAGAACCACGCTCAAACACGAGCAATAGGACTAAAGAGATTGCAAAAATTGCAAATAGGTAGAGGACTTTTCTTCTCAGTTTAGTCCATTCTACTCCTGTAGAAGATTTATCATTATTTTTCAAACACCGTGTATGTATGTGTCTGTGTATGTATTTGTGTGTGTGTGTGTGTGTGTGTGTGTGTGTGTGTGTGTGTGTGTGTGTGTGTGTGTGTGTGTGTGTGTGTGT
>Ga0157363_1002024_pt1 | contig 17522 bp, 9 predicted proteins | sample AttsexASBM1_FD_111477 | JGI IMG/M metagenome (GOLD analysis project Ga0157363, IMG submission 111477) | Fungus gardens microbial communities from leaf cutter ant in Ribeirão Preto, State of São Paulo, Brazil - Atta sexdens ASBM1 | ecosystem: Host-associated > Fungi > Mycelium > Unclassified ... | reverse complement strand
TGTAAATGTAGATTCAAATATGTTTTTAACATAATTTTTTGTTTTTATTTCTTCATTAATTCTCTTAAATATATCCCAAATACATCTCAATTGTTTTATCTTTATCTTATTTTTAAAAATATTTTTTAGTTTCTCAATATTGATTTTTAAGAAAGAAAAATCCATTTTGTGATAAAATTCCGTATCATTTTAATTTTTTAAGTACTTCTATATAATATTTTTTTCTTCTATATATTATTTAATTATTATGATTGTGCAAAAAAAATGAAACAATAGATTCCATAAACAGTTATGTAAAAAAAATTAAATTTTTCATTGTGAAAAAATAAATTTGTACTCTCAAGTTATATGATGAGTGATGCTTAAGACTCTTCTTGCCAGTCGACAATAATGAAGTGCACTCAAAGTCACGGACACGTTTGTCTGACAGTAACGCGCGACCTGCTGCGAGTGGGTAATGTAGGGTAAAACTGACACTTGAGCATTATATAAAACGACATTAATCGCAAACACTTTATTTGTGTAATTTTAGTCAGCAGCTGGGCAATGCCTGACATTGATTTTCTTAGAAGCACATACATATGCTAACTCCATTGATTAGAATTTATACAAATTTTCTTCCATTTCTCATAATACGAACAACCGACTTCACATTGTCTTGGATATTCATATATTCCATATGTTGATTGCTACGATCGCGAGTATCATAAAAATGCACTTTAGATCCGCATTATGAATCAACCCAACAGCAGTGATTTGTCACAACGGACAGCCGATTATCGCAAATCCGTTCTGCCGTGTATCAAAAACATGAAAAATGAACAGTAGCTCTTTGCGTAACGTTTGTGACCACTTGACGCTTGACAAATAAAAATCGTTTCTGAAAAATTAAGTGACTGATGATACGCATGTTCTTGCGATTAACTTTTTGCTCGAAATCCAGTTTTACTTTGGCAAAAAACGTTTTATAATGTCCTGACTTATGTTTTGTTTATTTATATAATATTTAGATTATTTTTTTAAGTTAATTATAATTTATATTCTAGTTCATAACATTATATTCTAGTTTAAATCAATAAAAAACATAAAAATATTGAAAGACAGTCGATTTTATTCCACAGTTTAATTTCTTTGAAAAAATAATGTTTATATTGTATTTATACTTAATAAGAACACATATTTTAAGGATTTTATGATTTTTTAACAGAACAATAAAGATTTGTAACATAAATGTTAATATTGCATTTAATATAAACTTTAAAAAATTAAATATTTTCTTATTTTATAAAAATTTAATTATCCAGAAAAATGATAATTTCGTTTTCTTTTGAACATATTTTTTCAGCAATATTACGTTAAAAATTTCATTGAATTACTCGGCGGTCTGTCAAGCGTACTACTACTTTACGAAAAGTAAATTCTTCCGTCGTTTACAAAAGTAGAAGATCGAGCTACAAAGGGCGGTCAGACTACAAAGAGGGATCTTTACCTTCGAGAAGTATTACATGGGAATTCCGTTAAAGAACTGCTTTTCGTATCGACACAACGCTTTCGTGGCATCCGTTTTCGAATCACGTTCGCATGACTTTCTCGTTCCGCATATTAGCATGAGATAGAAATTGTCAAGAGTATATCTGGAGTCGCTTCAAATTACTTTGTATGGTTCTAAGCCATATGTATGTTTATCACTTATCGATTCATGTTTCTGAATTATTGAAACCGATTAAGGAAGCCTCGGTTGCGATTCTTTAACGAGATATTCGATACTTGTGTATATAGATATCAAAGCAAATAGTTTTAAATATAATAAATATTAAAATGATATATATGCATAGATTGTAAATATCCAATTAACAGACAATGTTTTTCAAATATATTTTTAATATTTATTTAATATTAAAAATTTTAATTTTTTAAATATTTTTAATATTTAATAAATATTAAAAATATGTTTTAAAAACATTGTCTGCTCATTGAGTACATCTATAATTACTATATTTATAGCAAGAAAGTTTAACATTCATAATATCAATTACAGGACAATTATATTGTAGGAGTTTTAGTATTTTTTCGAGTTCGTATGCACAGTCTATCAATAAAACTGCATTACGTCGTTAACATTGTTGTTCAAGCAAAATGAACGTCCATCATAGTACGTCATCATTAATTATAATGCTTTCAAATTTAGTGTGGGCGATTATTCAATATGCTGTTATATTAAAGTTTTAGAGAAAACAAAGCTTTCTCGTAGATTTTATTTTATGAAAATTTATGTTACTAAAAATTATTACAATACAAAAAATATTATCAATTGTAGGCTTAATAAAGATAAAGATTTTAAAGATAACATGGAGATATAACAAAAAAGAAATTTTATACAAGAAGAAAAAGAAATTTATACAAACGTTTTTATATCCTATTTTTATAACTACTAAAATTTGAAATTATACCTGCATTTGTTGAACCAACTTGTATGCATTTATGATTCGTATAACAAACGTTGAATCAAGTCGAACATCTCGAGGTTAATCTAGTTTCGCACGAAAACACGCTAATGTAATTCCTTCCGCTTCCTACTCGGCTGCATTCCAAGCCGCAAGAAGAGGCTGCGTTCCGCAAGAACTCCGCGTTTATATTCCGTTCCTTACTCGAGATAAGGACTCGGCCTTTACCATTTGTAGGTGTCTCAACCATTTCCCTTGTAAAGGACAGCTAAGTGATTTGCATATTAATACAGAGAGATATGTTCACTGCTCGCGGTTTTGCCGGAGATTATAAGTGCATAGTAGAGTAAGCGTACGGTCTATTATGTGACTAGAATAGCTGTTGAAGTAGAGTGACAATAAAAATTAAAAGCGCGAGAAGAATTGTGATTGTGACGAAAATTAATTAAATTTTACCATTATTCTAATTTTCATATTTCAAACAAAAAAAGAAAAGAAATGTTAATCAATTATTTTAACATATGGATATACGAGTAGAGAAGATTTTACCTTATCATAATAAAACTTCGATGAACTCATTAAAATTTCAAGCAGACACATTTTTCTCTGTCGAAAAAAATCGCGGTGCGAGGTAACATTTATTATCTTGTTCCTAGTACTCGTTTAATTGGATGAGAATGTGATCTCCGCGCTGAAGAAAAATTAAAAATGCAACGCAAACAAATTGGTATTCGTGTCGACGTGACGGTATATCATCGGTGAAACGTTACGTTTAGTGTAATTTATTGCCAATTATTCTACACCATGCGATACCTCCGCAAGTTTCTTACAGCGCTAATATCAATTCGTTAAGCGAGAGTAACACGCTGTTCTCCCCGGCTGCACACAATTAGCAATTAGATAATTTCGCTCTGTTCCTCCAGCGACTGATGAAGCGTAATTTTTATTTTTTATTGGCAGCAGTTAGTTGCTTCGCGCTGAATATAAAAAAGATAATACAATGTACAAGTTCCTACTAATGGTTTAATCTTTTTCAGCGCTCCTCATTTAAGTATGCATTCCTCGAATACTTTGCTATACAGAATTTAATTAACTTAATTTTTAAAGAGAAACATTATTTTATAAAATAAATATGCTCCGTATTTTGCATATTTTATATTTTTCGAATCATAAATGAAATCTGTATACAATTATTACACATAATAAAAAAATCTAAAACAATAATTATATAATCTAATCGAAATCTTAATATCCTTAATCTTAATCTATCATCACAAAATTATCTAAAAGTATATTAATAACAATATACATATCAATAAATATTTGTTAAAATTTTCTCTTATGCAGCAAATTGACTTTTATTATATTATAACTTTTATTGTATTTAACTTCTCATAATAGCCACATTTTGAAATTTTGAATATTTACTTCAAAATAGACGAACACTATTCTCAAGTCGATATTTTCCAAGTTATATGTGAAGATTTGTTGCGGAATTTTCAATTATACCTCTCCCGAAATTCTCTTGCTAAGAGAAACTTGCTAAGTGCTGGTTCTCCTTTGCTGTTTATCAAAGTAATAGCGCGGTCTTCATCAATAGCTATTCATCTAATTAATTTAAAATTAGTTATCTTCAAAAAAATTTTTATAATATATTTAAGTTTTGAAAAGAGTGGATCTTAATTTCTTTCTCTAGAAAAAAGCTTGACTTTGTATTGAATTATTGAGGTGATTGAGCATTAATAAAATTTGAAAAAATATGTTAAAACAGTAAAACTACTGTTATAAATAAAGTTCGTGAAAAAAATTGTTTTAAATTGATAAAGATCTATAAGGTATCCGTTCAATTAAAATAAAACGTAAACATTACTGAAGTCATGACAAATTGTAGTTCTGCACATAACTGTCAATTTGCGGATGTTCGTTGCTTTCAAATTTCTCCGTAGGCGGAATAATTGCTGTGACATCGACAATTGAAGTAGAAAATCGACTTGTATCTACTTTGTTTCCTTCTCTATTGTAATTTCCTAACGCTTCTTCGCACGAGTTGCGTTTCTGTCTAAGAGAAAGAGAAGAGGTTCAATTACTTCCACGCTATTATTCTCGCCAATGCCTTTGGGAAACTTGTCGGCGGACTATTTTCGAAGTACAATTCTAATCGGATTCTTGGATCTGACATGTACAAATATACATTAAAACGTCTTCCTTTTCCCGTTCTCGTGCGTCATGATAACTCGTAATTTAATTCGTATCTGGAGATTTCATTGAAATAACGGTTAAATAACAGAAAGAATATTATAAGAATATTACACAAGTGTCTAATGACATAAACTAAATATAAACAAATTCTAAAACAAATCCTAAAACAAAAAAAAAACAAATGCGAAAGATTAAAAAATCTGAATAAACAGCAAATTTTTGATTAAATTATTTCAAAACATTTCAGATAAAAATTTTTTTTTTTAATTATGTTGCATTTATGAATGTAGAAATTGTTCGCAGTATCGATTTCCAGTTTAATTCTTACTTCTCACACATTTATAATTAATAGTGTATGAATGTGATAAATTGGTTCAATAATTTCCTGTTAAAAAATATAATAAAATGTTAAGAGCCACTTTGTCTCATACTATTTTCAACGAAGTGCTATTGTTTTTACACAAAAATAGATTTTTTTTCGCAGACTCTCGAGTTTACACTGAAAACGAGCACTGCAACAGCTGTCGCATGCACCATATTGTATAGAGAATGCAGGCGGGAAAAAGTTTTTAACGTATATTACGTGACCCGGTTTCATGCAAATAAATACTGTTATATGCAGAGAACGTCTGCTAAAGGCTTGTAACTCCAAACGATATCGATGATACTCCAAATTGGATAACGACGTTCGAGAACATACTCGATAAATTTTAACAATGCAACTCGCGTTTAACACGAAGGTCGACATAAACGATTCGATAAAAATAGCATTTGCGTTCGACTATCAAAGTCACTATGATCACAATTAAGTTTTTTTCACTTCGCTTCTTTCCGTCGTGTAAAGGCTTTAATAAACCTTCATAAACGTTGTAAGTATTTCGTTCTCCGAGGGGCAAACTCAAAAGATTTATTAAAGGCGCATGGCAAAGGGCTTTTCAATAGATTCATTTTCCACATGATAAACGTCATTACATGCTACTGTAAGTATCAACTGCTCACTTCGAAGCACGAACTAGTCTAGTCTCGCCTGTTCAATGCTTTCAAAGGCCAGCCCTTTAATTTTGGATTGAATGTTCACAAGGAACGCAAGGCTTCTTCCAACTTAGTGCAAAAGCAATATATGTACTTTACTAGGACTCCCTTGTAAATGAAATAAGTGTACCATGACGTTCGGGCTTCATATTTGGTCTTCAGCTAAAAGCAGCGCTGTTCGTCCTAATGAATCGATTTCTCCAAATTGTCACGAACTAGAATATTCGCGTACTTGTAACATCGATATACAGTAATAATAAATTAAGTATCTGAATCATTACGTTTACTATTGATATTTTAATTAAGCTTGCTTCGTTTATTATTCAATAAAATTCATCTCAAAAGTGAAATTATGTACATTGGTTTAAATGTAGCTTTATCAGTTTCACAGAAACACTGAAGTAGTAATAGTGTATTTCTAGTCGGTCATTATTTTCCAGTAGTCAATTCTCTTGCACGTTCTCAGACGCGTTTGTCGTTGCGACATTTAATTTTCTTTTTGATTTAAATAATCTTAAAAATAAAAATATTTTAATAATTGTAAGTAATATTATTTAATTTTACAAATTGTACTATAATAAATTTATAGTTAAAAAGATGATATTTCAACATAACATGGATTATTCAGTATTATTATTATTTCTTTTTTTTTCTTATAAATACAAATATAATATAAAATAATTTGCAAAAAAATTAATTATATTAATAATTGTATTAATAAATAATATAAGCAGTCTGAAATTAACAATTAAAAGAAGATATATTAATAATTATCCATAAAAATTGCGGCTTTACAAATGTTTAAATATTTAATCGATGTATAGCATCAGCAGATATGCCTTTTCAATAAAAATATCCAATTTCTCATACTTACTCAACCATATCAGAATCCTTAGCCACACGACACTCAACACCACGATCCACCAGGCATTTTCCGGTCACAGGATCGGGCGGTGCAAGATTGATGTAGGGAGGTTCCTCCAGAAAGGTTATTTTGAGGTGAAACTTCTCTGGAACGCCTTGCGGAGGAGTGTGGGTATTACCCGGCCAGACGATGTCCTTAATATCAAGACCTTCTTTCTCCCAAGACTTCCAGACACCGATCTGCCGACAAACAAGTGAAAACAAATATGATCAAATATAGTACCAGCTATAACAAATTGTTAAACATTATATCATTAATATACTTTTGTTTTTAGTAATTAAAATGTTCACTTTTAAATTTTGTTAAATAATATAAACCAAGATAAATGAGGTGAGAACATTACTTAACATCAATTTATGCGGTAAATTTGAAAATTTCAAGAATTCTAACAAAATCTTTTTTGTCTTTGTAATTTTATTTGAGTGTTATTTTTATTTTTCTCTCTTTTCGTGACTTATATATATATATATACATATAACCTTTGATGAAAATATTTTCCGATTTTTCTTTGAAAATATTATTATTTTTTAAATTATTATTTTTTAAAATATTATTAATTTTTTAACATTTATGCATGATCCATTCAAATAATTTAAAAAGTATCTTCTGTAAATCTTCTTTGATAATCAGCTTTTTAATAATTCTTCATAATATTCAATATTTTTATTTAATGCGTAAAGCATTTTACAATGCAACTTCAACTTAGATTGCGTTAAATTTTGTATTGCTGATAATTTACGCTTGATTGCGTGCAAAGTTGTTTTCAGAAAGTATTGAGGATGAAAGTATAACGTGAGACGGAAGTAAAATTACAAAAAAAGTTTTTCTTGAATTTCTCTGGCTCGCTATGTAACGAGTCTGATACGAAAGAAGGTTTAGTTGCACACCAATATAAATAATCGTCGTGTACTTCAACTTGCTTGCTTTCTACGCGTATCGTTTCTCACTATCGAGCGCACAATTTACTTTCTATTCAGACGAAATTGTATTCAGTAATGGAGTGCCATTATTCAACGTCAATAAAAATTTTTATAATACATCCATCATTACTGGCGTTATCATTTTAGAAAATCTAACATTGGTAATGATTGGTCTGATCGATTTTAAACACCTTACTTACTGCCATAAAAAAAGAACTAAGACAGGGTAAAGAGAGTAGAAACATAATTACGTTCTGATTAATTTTTTGACAGGAAAAATTCAAAAATATAAAGCAGAAATAATCGGCTCACAATTAGCTAGAAATTATATAAATTCACAAAAAGAAATATGATTAAACACGAAGAATCGCCTTAACCAAATATGTCTTTATTACAGCTTATTAATTTAACATTAATTATATTTCTGCTTGAATATGATACGCCTGATCCGTATCCAAGCAGAAATATAATTATAAATACTAAATAAATACTAAATACTAAATACTAAAGATATATTATAAACAACTATTTAAAGTAGGAATAAAATAAAGTAATAATATATATATATATATAATAATTTCAAAATAATAATTCATTTAAAAAATGAACAAAAATCGATTTCATGATTTACATGTTAAATTCCAACAATTTCATCTTTCTTGTTGCAATATTAAGAGCATTGTAGTTTTGCTCCGAGCAATTTGATAACGGATGTGCTATCAAAATGTGAAAATAACGCTGATGAATTTACGCCGGTAATTAAAACCATTTGCACATATATCAAACATTTCTGTATGTTGAAACATATATGGTCGACCCAGGTTATATGGGTGAAAATACGTGACTGTCGCGTCGAAAAGAAGCGTGGGCGGCATTGAAAAGTGCACTCAGCTTTCCTGTATCCGAATTACATTCGTAAAAGCTTCGTAAAAAAATAAAATCTATCAATTTTTAATCGTAGATTCTCATCGTTGAGTTCATAAAAAAAGAAACAAAACTATTCATGACGATATTCATAGAAAAAGAAACAAAATACACATAAAAAATTTTAATAAACTATTTAATTGACATTAAATTTTGAATTCTTTTGATTTCGCTATTTGAAACTGAAGAATTCTTTGACATTTTAATATTAAAACATAGTTCAATAAAAAACTTAAATTAACAACATTGTTACTGCAATAGTCTCTAAATATTATAAAAAATAGTTTCTCGCATTTGTTATATATTGAAATAAAATATTCTCTTAATATATCAAGAAATAATATATCAAGAATAGATGTCATTTCTAATGATTAAAAATGAATCTTCGAATTTATCACAAAAATACCTTTATTTTATATTAGGAAAAGGAAATTAGGAAAGCTCGAGAAAATTATCTATTAATTCATAGTATCTGAAAGCAATGTCAATTTTTGTTCTCATTATATATTATTAAATAGATTTATATGAAGTATTTAGAATAAGAAAATTATTCCGCATAAATATTCCGCATAAATACATAAAAAAATTAATGAATGCGGAATTAAGATATAAAATATTACGTAAAAAGTAAATTCTAATGTACAATTTTTCTGTAAAAATTATAAAGCGCAATTTAATTGTAGAAGATTTCTGAGAAATTTCTTTTTATTAAACAATTAATATATTAATAATATATTATAGAATCGTATATGTGATAACACAAACTATAGAAATTAAAACCTTAAATGGATCTCTGGATCTTAATGCTGTGTATGATTCTTCTCTATGTGAATTTATATATTACGTATGTATCTATAGAAACGCGCACCGAAATGATTTTTCGATCTTGAAAAGCTAACTCTACTAAATTATCGCAATAATATTATGACTTAAATTAAATAATGACTAACAATTTAACAAACTTTTTATGCTTATTTGCACCTTCGAAACGATCTTAATAATGTTGAATGACATATTAAAATCTGTAAATAATTAATTCTTTTTATTTAAAAAAAAATAAACTATTACACTTGTATAAATATTGTAGTAAGCACGTTTATTGTTTTCAAAAATAAAATATGTACAAATCTATTTTTTATTATAAATTTTTCACGATATTTCAAATAAATTTCAACGTTATTTTCTTAAAAATAGTTATATATCCAATATGAAACTTTCAACAGATTGTATCTATTTCTGTCACACTTCATCAACTATTCATTGACTCTCGTGAGATGCGTTTAATCGAGTGCATTCGAACGCGAATTGATTTATTCCAAACATTCCAAAACATTCTATTCAAAGAGGTAATTTTACGGTGATGTGAACAAGAAGCCAAACTAGGACAGTTTATTTACATCGTCAACATAACGCTCGTTCTGACATTTCCGTCATTTCGTCGTATGCATTGCGCGCTGTTGTTAATAGTTATTGTCTCTGTTGACCCGCCAAAATTTATTTGGCAGTCATGTACTACAGCGAAGGAAGTAAATGACTTCTTGTAGAATACATAGCAACTTTTCAGATGCGAGGGGCCAATAAAACGAAATTGCTCCGATGTGAGTGTTGCTCAACTTCTGAATATGTAAAGCTTTCGCTGGCGATGCACGCGAGACATCTACATATTAGAAACCAATACTGCACGGGGGAGTAGGTTGCACTGAGCATGTTGCCATGAAAATTCATATCACGTCCGTGTACTGTAGTATGATCGTACACTTTTTATCCCATCGTGAAAAGGAACGAAAAAAATCAAAACGCGCAACCTTTCAATCAAAATCCACCGTTCTCTCTAGGAAAGCCGAAGATCATCTAGGTGATTTATACATGCGTGATTAAAAAGCTCGGGATTCAGCGTTACGTGCATTCTTTTCACTCGCATACCCACCGATCATGTTATGCGCTTGTGAATTAATGTGCACGCAGTCGCCGTGTTCTGTGCGTTTCGTCATGGAAAATCCTTCGTTTACGTCAGAATTACGACAAGCGCATACGTATTTTATGCGTTAACGTGATTATATGGGATTCGAGAGAGATTAACGAAAACGATGTCAAACGGGATATTCGACAAACAGAATCACATTTTGAGGGGACGAAGGACACGAAGGATAATCAAAATTTGGGATATGATGTCACAAACTGTATAAGAGAAATATCAAAGAAAATAGGATATACATGAATTATGTACCATTTAATCCTTTGATCCGCAACATATAAAAATAATAATTAATTAAAACAATAATTTTTATGCTCTTTCTAATAAGTAAAAATCATTTGTGATGCAAATACAAATCAACTACAAATATAAATGAAGATCTCCGACTGATTGTATTTCTTCATTTCCTTTTCAGATATCCAAGCTTGCAATTACCAAAATTATACCTTCATTTTAACTTGCGGTAACAATTAACAACGGGATAAAAAATACGTATTTTTTTCTGCTTTTGCTCGTTATTCGGCTTAATTTAAATCGCGGATACAACATGGGTTAGTAAACCGTAAGAAAGACTCGGAAATTAAACTTACACTAAGAAATATTTCGCAAAACGTCATGTGCAATGACGCCAGCTACAAAGCGCCTGTGATGAATTAATGACTACATTAACATGCCATGAATTAATAAACAGATTACAAGTTCATTACACGAGTCGAGATTATATTATATGTTAATTGTGCACGTAGATACGCCGTAACGTGTTCTTTGACGTTGATATTCTCTGTCGTGTTTCTCTCATCAAAGCAATTGCAAACGCTCTTTTGACGTTGGATCAACGTGATGTACCGTAAAATCTTGCGGTATCTCCTAATTATTATGTTCTCGTTGGTACATCGTTCCTTAATTATAAGTTCTGCCGCCTGTTTAGTTTGTGACACATTAGCAGTTACATCTTGTTAACCAGTTTGTATCGTCGTGACGAAACCCGAAATTTCCACAATAATAGCAGTTAGTTACAGTTATGAGACATGCAAGTTGACATACTTAGGTTATTGTATATACATGACAATTATTCAAATATCTTAAATATTGTCCTTCATATATTAACGTCAGTTTAAATGTGTATATTTATTATTTTGTACCTATATCTTCATTTGTATGAAAAAATTATTGATATGATACAAACAAATTATTAATGTGAGATATAATCCAGCTCGCATATAGAATAAATATTGAATATGAGTAACATATCATATACAATTTCAATCAGTTTAGAAAAATAAATAAAGAGAGAGAGAGAGAGACTACAATATAAATAATTATCAAATCAAAGAATTTAGAATTTAAAAAAAGTTCTGTTACATAATAAGAGATTTGTGAAAGCAATTTTATATATTGTAAACAACAAAAAATTATACAGAATGTCTCGAACTTAAATGTCAGAAAATTTCAGGAGCATGTAGGGAATCGATAAATTAAGAACAAAAAAATCCTCTAGAGATATACTCGTTTTTATTTCGTTTTAGAGAAAATTGCAAAAAAAGATAAATGTAGTTTTCATTTTTGTATATTATTTATTACTTATTCATTCACACTTATTCATTTACGTTGTCACTTGCTTAATGTAAATATTGTTCACAACATTGGCTTGTAACAATACAAGCATTACGTTTAGTACAAACAATTCGCGTTGCAGCTGATCTATATAATACTCAACGCAATGACTTGCCGATTCTTCTCTCTGAAAATCAACGCGCATACTCTCACACCGCTTCTGCATTACCGTTGCAGAAATTATACACGAAAATTATGTTAGCATATTCAAAGTTAGAATATGTATGCGATGTATTGTAACAGGAGTAAATTCATTCGGTGGCTTTTGACGAGTAGCTGACGAATTTATAGGAGAAAGGCAGAAATATAAACAAAGTTTTCCCCAGAAAACGAAATATTATTGTTTCCATGTACAATTTCAGCATCGTTAATAGTGCGAGAACGAAACAACTACTTTGTATTTTTTTTTGTATTTTTTGCTATTTTCTTCGACACGAAGCAAAAATAAAGATTTTTCTAAAGGACTCTTTTTCTTGTAGTTTATCGATCCCTTATACACTCCCGAAGTTTTGATATTTAAATTCAGGATATCTATATATCTAATTTTTTAAATTTTGATTGAAAATATATCTTTATGAAATTTTAAAAAACGAGATTTGAACATCATTCAATGAAACATTGATTTGCACTTAACACAATATGATCCTAAATTTAATTTTCAATTCGTTATCAGAAAGCGTGTTTTTTTGAACATGATTTTGATTGTCATTCTTCTTTTTCTTTTTAAATTATCCTGGATATAATTTAAAATTTCAACTGTGCGTTCACCGATGCGAAAACTTTCAGAGAATTCGTTGTGTTAGGAATACTAGCGGTTTTAGAAAAGGTTAATTGGCCTGCCCCGGATTTCGACCGCGATATACAGTTCCCGCAATAGCTGTCCCTTCGATAATCTCAGTTAGGTCATGGGGAAACGGGGATTAAGGATATACATTGTCCGCATTTTACTGGAACCGTTTGCGGCAATACATCCCGCAGTATTTGGCATGGTTCCAGTTATCCTGTTAAGTCCGCTACGGTGCTCTAATCTATAAAACTTCCGACTTAAATTTCCACTTGAAAACATCCTTCTCGAAGGAACGGACAATTTTTAAGCTCGTTCGTGGGTCATGATGGGGCATTGCAATTGAGAATGCGAATGGGAAATAAACGTAACTCAACAGACATGGTGCAGGAAAAAAAAGCATACGCGGCATGTGCACGCTCATACTCTTTCCGTCGGAAATTTGACGAGTTATCGCACTCTAAATTGCTGCAGAGTCTGGATTTTTTGGTCAAATAAAATGATAAAGCATCATAGTATGTAATATTGTGGTTTTCGGTCGTTTTTTTTTACGAACTACGTTCGCGCTATGTTGATTTATATTGTTCATAGTTAAAATTGTTATATTAATAAATAATAATTTTTTCTATTAAATTAGAACTCATATAAGAAATTTTATATTGTAGAGAATATTATCATAACTGTATTGTAAAAATAAAAATGTATTACACTGTTATAATAATTATTAACAAAAATATATTTTAAATATATTGTAATAATATTTAATGAATGCAAATAATGTAAAACAAAGTCAGATGTTAAGACTAAATAAATTATTTTGTAAATAATTTTGTAAATATACAAATTCAATATATTTATCTGTTAATCTGAGAGAAATATATCAAATTTAATGCAACATAAATTATGTAGGAATATAATATGTTTGTGTTTGTGCAAATGAAATGTCGATATAGTTATTTATAAATAAATATATCGCAGATATAAAATAACGAGCTATAGACTTAATACCAAATGTCGTGCAAATAATTCTGCATGATAAATAAATTCTATTTCTCTAATTTCCCGATTCTCTGTTCTATAGGCAATTAACATCATCCATCGATGAGTAAATAGGAGCATCAAATAGCACTATTCGAACAATTTCGCTAATTAGTTCATAACGCTGTACACATCGCACCTATCTTAGGATACACACGTGCGTCATCACGCATGTACATACATCACACGCTTTGATAGCGATATTGAAAAGCTTTTGAGTGACCCCGCGATGTTATATTGCCGATAGTTAATTCTGGAGGCAGGCTTACACAGTTTCGCTGTTTCCGATAATTGACTAATTATTCGTCCCATGCTTACAGCTAACCATTTAGACACGACGAACACCGATTACCACCCGTTGTGCATGATGTTTGCAGAGGGTGTTTCATCTCATCCTTTATTCTCAACACAACAGCATTGTATTGACAAGAAGGCTACAGATATAGTCAGAAGTTCCACGAAATGTTCTCGTTAAAGTGCTAATAACATGAGAGAGTTATTACAAAAGTTTGTTGGAAAGTACAGATATGAAAGCGAAATAACGTTTATGATTTTTGCATGATCATAAGTTGTATAATTCTGATTCTTACTTATTGATTCTTACTTATTATTAAATATATTATAATCTAAAATAAAAATTTTTTATAAATAAAAATATGTGTATTTACATGATAATCATATTTGCATCAAAAAGTTTCTACTATTCCGAGAAATTAATTGTTTCATTTCCATCATATTATCATCCGTTAAGTTTATAATTTCCATCATCATTTATTTTTATTTTTTATTAAATTCAATCTACAGCATATAATATATTGAAAAACCTAAGAGAATTATTTTAGGTATTCCAATAAGGTATTCAGTAAATAGTCCTTCCTTTCTTCAAATATGCCATTCTACCGAAGACTTAATTGATTTTTCTTTCTTGGTCACTGTTTGTTATCTTGCCTGATTTCTAAGGATTTCAATGTAGTCCTTCGGATTGCCAAGGTTCTCCGGAATGCGTTTTTGTTTGAAAGAATATAGGGCGTTGCGAAAAAAAATCGATATAGCTGCAGTGCAAAAATAAAGAACCACTTTGGCGCAAAATCGGTTATATCGCAGACTATTTCGTTATAGCTTTCACGCTGTAAAAAATCTAAACGTTTTGAAAGTAACGTGACGTGAATGGTATATCGAAAGTCGGAAATAGTCATTGTGAATGGCATGAGAATTGATCGTCAACGTTTTGCTAACGTTGCTGTTGATTTTGGCGAACTATTCAAGGAGTCGATATTCGATTTTGTACATGTTCACTCTGTTAACTATTGCACATCCTAATTAATTGCATACAAATTTTAATATATATATTGTAATTTAATCAATTAACGTCACGTATTATTAAATATGTTATATAGTATTCTGTTTATTTATATTATTTAAAATTAATTGCATTTGTCTGTGTTAATTAATTACGTCATTTGTTTCTCAGAATCTATATCTATCATAATGAAAACAATTTCATTAATTAAATTATATATGTATAACTTATTACCAAATAAATTATTTAATAAACATTTTAAGTTTTATTATAATTTTAATCTAACATTACAACATAAAAATGTTTCCGATATGTTATTAATTTAATATTAATTAATTTTTAATAAAAATAGATATAGAAAGAATTTTTCTAAATTTTTAATTTTTAATTAAGTTATAGTAATTGCGTTTTAAAATCTTTTTGCTTGTGTTAGAGATATTTTTAAATAGAAATATTTTCAATTAGTTGTAGTTAATACAACCGGCATGAAAGAAAACATATCGATTATGAAAATATATATATATTTTTTTTCTATATTCTTTGCCAATATCCAAAAATAATATACGCTATTTCAGAAGATGAGAAGATAATAATAATTGGTTAAAATTGCCACTTTATCGAACATGAAATTCAAGGTGAATTGCTCATATCTTGCTCTACCTTGAATTCTGAATCTCTGGCCAGACATTATTAAATTATTCATGCCTTTGACTAACAATCAATATCTTTTTTTCCTTCAATTTGCTGCGAACTACATAATATACACGTTTATACATATTATAAGAAACATAATAATAAATTTATCAATTATTTGAGTTTTAAAATATTATATAAATATAATTTAAAATATTTTCTAATTAATTTTATATGTTATTTAATGTAATTTTTTATATGTTTCGGTTACATAATTTTTAATATTAATTTTCAATATAATATTTAAGAAATAAACAATTTGAATATCATAAAAATTTATAAGACATAAATGCAAAAACAACATAAATCAGTTAAAAAACTATTTTATAAATAAATAAAACATAAAACATAAAATAAAACATAAAATGAAATATATTGTCCGGAAAGTTCGTGCCGAGTTGATGAAGGAAAATTGAAACGCAGAAAATTTAAATTTTAGTTTATTAAATTTACATTTATTAAATTATATAAGTTAGTCGGCACGAACTTTCCGGACAACCCAATAGAAGTCATTAATATATATTTAAGTATGGCACAAATTATCAGAATACAGTTATAATTGACAATAACTTGATTACAAATCAAAGAAAAAAAAAGAAATAAGTAGAAAAAAGTAACAATAGGAAAAAATTGTAGAAAAAGGAAAAAAAACAAGCAATTAATAAATTAGACGTAGTAAAGTATTTGGAGCAATTTTTTAGCGTATCGTTTAATATGATTTACTTCATTCTGTAAAAACGAGAACTGCGAAAGAAAAGAAGTGGCAGAAAAAGAAAGAACATCAGAGACATGTATACAAAGATATGTTTGAAATATCGACTAAATGACCGAGTATTCGTCGGAAGCACGTTTATCTGTGTACAGTTGATTGTCAGAGTCACATCGCACGTTATCCCGCTCTGATGCATGCATACTAATTAATTCTAGTTCCATGCAGCTTCCTAAGTGACGACCTAATTTCGCACGATTGCGCGAATACAGCAGGTTCTGGAGTAAACTGCGTTCCGGCGAGTTTGGTGCGATTCTTGCGTCGAGAATTGGAATTTAGTGGATGTACCTAACGTGATTAGCCGATCGACGCGTTTCACGCGCGATACTGCTCGCATCGAGCAGACTTTGATCCGACTATAATCCGCTTATTTTGCAAAAGGCCGGCAATTTAGTAGTGAAATGTGCGGGAAAACATGCACACGCCGGAAAATGATGCATCACTGGTGCTGTTGAAATTTTGTCATGAACATCTGGCATCCTTTATATATGAGGATTGATATCAGGAATATCTAATTTCCTTCAAGTTATCACACGAACAACTGTATAAATCAGACGAATCTATTTATCCTTGTAAAAGATATATGTCAAAGGTATCCACGAAGAGATACCGCAAACTTATACAAGATTTAATTTTTTCATAGAAAAAAGAATATATATATATCTTAGCGATATAATTTCTCAATTGTTTTGTAAAATTTAAGTTAAAAAAAATATTTTAAAGAACAATTTGTTTATTATGAATCTAATATAGTATGTTATATTTATAATTACATAGAAGATAATTATTATACATGATAATATTTCTAAAATATTAATAATGTATAATTTCCTTGAAATATTAAAATTTTTTGGAATTGTTGTAAACTTGATTGTACAACCATTATAAAAATGCGAAATTTCAAT
>Ga0157363_1002023_pt1 | contig 17523 bp, 10 predicted proteins | sample AttsexASBM1_FD_111477 | JGI IMG/M metagenome (GOLD analysis project Ga0157363, IMG submission 111477) | Fungus gardens microbial communities from leaf cutter ant in Ribeirão Preto, State of São Paulo, Brazil - Atta sexdens ASBM1 | ecosystem: Host-associated > Fungi > Mycelium > Unclassified ... | reverse complement strand
TACCTCCTATATCTATGTCCAAACTGCTGATCAATATATTACCATTGGTAGTCATAACCATATTTTCATTGCAGGCCATGGATCTGTAAAATTCCAGGCAAAATTACTAGATGGAATACTCACCGTTGTTCTCCACAATATTATTCATGTCCCTGGTCTTGGAGCAAACCTTGTTAACCTTAGAGTATTGCATAAAGAAGGTGTGAGTGTTCAAAGTGCTAGATTGGGGTTAGTTATAGAGGTTGGAGGTGAGAAATTGTTCCATGCAATGCTTGCTGGATAGGGTGGTACTTTGTATCAGATCCAGACTGAAGGTATCATTAGTCATGAAGTTTTTGTTGCTGCAGGCAATACAATGTGCTTGTAGCATAGACAAATAGGCTACTTAGGCTCAAACATGATTAAGATGATGTGCCAGCAAAAGATGGTGAAGAGACTTACCATTAAGTCTTCCCTGGCCTTTGACTATCTGTGTAGCAGTTATGCTCATGGAAAATCCTATTATTTGCTATTGCCCAAACAAAGCTTGATGAAGTATAATTGCCTAGAGCTTGTAGTGATAGATCTGACTGGTTCTATATCAGTTGTGATGTAGGATGGCTATATCTATGCACTAGTAGTTGTCAAAGCCAGTTGTTATTACACTGTAGGCAGGTTATTGAAGTCAAAGCAGAAAGCTGGATCAGCAATAAGAGATATTATTGCAATACTAGAGAGGCAGTTAGGAGTGAAGATTCAGTAATTTCATAGTGATAATGGGTCTAAGTTTGTAAACTTAACAATGGATCTATTTTGCAAGTAGAATGGAATTCTCCATAAGACTATAAGAATGAACTAGTACATGAACTTGTATCATCAATATGTGAATACAGGTCTTGAGTCAACTGCAGATATGACTTCAATCTCTAATGCTAGTAACAGTGAGACTTCAAATTATTATATACTACTAGGATCTTCTTTTTTGATTCCCCCTATTTCCAACATACAGACTTCACATGCTGAACCTCCTACTCCACCAACTGTTGAGTTGAGGCCATCAAGATAGGCTGTTCTACCAAGGAGGAATTTATCTAGCTAAATGTAGAAACCTATAGAATGCTACAGATTGACTACTGTTGGGCCTGATATGGTTACCATTAATAATGAGCATGCATTCGTTACATACATTGTAGTGTTTGCTAAGCCAAAGACATAGGCTGAGGCTCTCTAGTTATTTTGCTCAAAGTAGTGGAAGAAAGCAATTGATATAGAGTATAACAACCTAGTATGTAATAGTGTCATTAAATGGGTTGACAAACTCCCTGAAGATAAGCATGCAATCACTGAGAAGGTTGTCTATAAGAAGAGAGAAAATGAGAATGGAGATTTCTTAAAGTGCTATACCTATATTGTTGTAAGAGGCTTCTTGCAGATTCCTAGTGAAGACTTTACAAAGACTTTTATATTGGTTGCAAAATTTGCCATTCTTCATGTTTACTTAGCTCTAATTACCTATCTTGATTGAGATCTGTTATGAAGCTCTTACAAACTAGTGGTTGGAAAAGTGAAGTTTATTAGTAGCCAGACTAAGACTAAGGAAGTACTTTTGTAATGCTACACACTATCTACTAGGCCTATATGACTCAGGCATACATGTGTGAGTTATAATATTACCTCTTTTTTAAGATCTTATTTTCATGATATCACAGTACAATCTTTCTGGAATCCAGATTATATGGACTTGAGGTGCATTTGAATAGCTATTGTGGAAGTCCCAACATAGTTGGGAGACTCTTTTGATAACTTTACTTTGGTCTTCTTATGTGAATTTCTCAGATGGTTACTCTTGTTATTTAACAATATATTATAGCCTGCCCTCTCATATTCTAGAATTCAGGATTCTTTCTACTTTTTATATGGAGCTCTTCTAGTTGGGTATGATGACTGTCAGTAAGGTTTCTTGTTGTTGAGTAAAGATTGGTCTGTAATAAGACTTTAGTTCAGATTCATTGATGACTGGATATAGGTTCTTCTATATCTTGGGAATTTAGAGCTTATATACTGAGGATTCTACCTTCTTAATTACTAGGAATAGTCCTGCTCTCTTAAAGGCTAGCTTTTTAGCTAGGTGATTGAAACTGATGTTTAAGCTATTCACCTATATTAAATCCCCTTCTTTATACTTGATGGTCTCTTCTCTAGACTTGTCTGTCTTCTGCTTCATTATCTCATTTGTTTTCTTCAGTGCTTCCTCTCCTTCTCTTCTTGCTTTCTTTATTTTATGAATGAACTCGTTTACCTTTTGGACTTTTTGTGTTGATCTTTTACCTTCTCTATAAATGTTTGGGTGTCTTCTGAGATTCACAAGAAATGGTGATCTCCCAGTATTCAAGTATTATCTGTTGTTATGAGCAAATTCAGCTATTAATAACCATCCTACCTAGTTATCTTGTTGGTAACTAATATATAGTTGAAGGTATTGTTCTATTTTTTAATTGGCCCTTTCATTCTGTTCATTAGTTTGGGAGTGGTAAGCTAAAGAGGGGTTTTGTTCAATTCCTAGCTAATTATGAAACTTCTTTATGAAGTTCAAGACAAATTGGGGGCTACAGTTGTTTATAACTTTTTGTGAAATATCTATATTCTTGAATACTCATTCCCATAGACTCTTAGCTACTCCTTTTGATGTTATATTCATTATTATGGGAATATATTGAGCTATCTTTGAGAATCTATCAATCATTACTATTATTCCATTGTACCCTCTTAAGATTGGTAAGAATCCTATAAGATCTAGGCTTATAATATCTTATGGTTGGTCAAGGACCTCATTTGAATGTAGTGAGTTTCATCTTCTTTGTTGATCAGGTTTAGTGATCTGATACTGTTCACAACCAAGTACATATTTTTTGATATCTGAGAGCATATAAAACCACCAATAATTTCTTGTGATAAGTTTATAAGTTTTTGTATAGCCTAAATGACCTGTCAGTTCATGGTTATAGTGGTCTTGGATTATTTGCTCTTGAAGAGTGGTCAAGTCTGGAATATATGCTTGTTTCTTCCAAAAGATTACTTTTCTCTCTTTCCTCCACCCCTCTTCTTTACTTTCTACTATTCTCTTTACTTCTTCCTTTATGCACTCTTCCATATCTTCAAGTTCTTTCTACCACTTATCTTCTTTATCCATTCTATATAGCTGAATAAGCCTTATTTTGAAGATTGTTTGTCCTTTGTTGTCTAGTATTCCCTGGTTGAAGTCAGGCCATCTGGATAGGATATCTGCCTTTCTTATAGTAGACCTTAGTTTGTAAATCAGGTCAAAGTCATAGTCTTGAATCTCTGAAAACCATCAGGCTTGTTACCAGTTTATCTTCTGAGGCTTTTTGAAATATTCAAGATTCTTATGGTCTGACCATAGCTCAAACTTGGAGTTTGCTAGGTAATGTCACTATTGTTTAAGTCTTGTTATAATTGCTAATAGTTCCTAGTCATAGATTTTGTAGTTTCTTTCAGTTTCATTTAAGGCTTGAGACATGTAAGCAACTGTGTTGTAGACTCAAAACCTTAGAGTTGGTAATGAGAATAAACCTTGTACTGGGTTGACACAAGAGAACTTGATAAGGAGCTCCTACTCTATCTAACCACTATATATACTAGAAGTCTTAGTCCATGCTACAACAATAATTACCTGCCCTTATGTCCATGTATCGTCCTTATATCCTATTACTCATCCACATGTGTTTTCCTTAAGGCCACTATGCTTCCTACATGTGCCCTGACATCATACTCTTAATCTCCACTATACATGTACATACCATGTGTACACCATGAGGAACTCATGTCCCTTGACGTCACTCCTAACCCTAACTCTAATCTAGACTCCTCTTGATCCTTCTAGACCCTAAGTCCTTCCAGACCACTCTAGACTCTATCACATGACTTCCAGGTCACGTGCTTATCTCCTATCTCTCTTCCATTGTAGACTAATAATTAACTACTGTTCTAACCCTAACCCTACCTAAAGTCTGTCCACACTCTCGTCTCATAACAAACTAGTTGCCAGGAGTTATCACTTTGCTGTTGGGATAAGACTTCTCTAACTACATATTCTAAAGCATTAACCTCCATTTGAAACTTATGGCCATTATCCAGAGCTGCTAGTACTGGAGCTGTTGTTAACAATATCTTTAGCTTTCTGAATGCCACTTGTTTCTCTACTCCCCACCTCCATTCCTTCCTTCCAGTTATCTCTATGAGTAGTTTGGCTGTATGGGCAAATCCTTTGATAAAATATCTGTAAAAGTTACAAAACCCTAAAAATTGTTAGACTTCTTATTTATCCTTGGGTTCTGGTTATTCTGATATTCTTTTTATCTTGGTTGGATCAACTTTGACACTGTCTTTAGAGATTATGACACCCAAATAGTCAATTTTCATCTAGTGGAATAAACATTTCTTTGATTGTAAGATTAATTTGTTTTTCTCTAAGATTGCAAGTACTTGATCAACAATATTGTGGTGCTCTTCTAGGGTTTTGGTAAAGATAAGAATGTTGTTCATATAGACTACAATTTTTCCTGTGTTTATGAGTTCTCATAGAAAAGAGTCCATCATCAGCTGAAAGGTTACTGAAGAGTTATATAGTCTGAAATACATTACCAGTGGCTCAAATAGCCCCTTATTAGTTCTAAAAGCTGTTTTCCACTTATTCCCTTCTCTTATCCTCATATTATTATATTTCTATCAAATGTCAAGGTTGGCAAAGTAATTAGCTTGTTTAATTTTGTCAACTAGTTCCTAAATCAAGGGTAAGGAATATTTGTTCTTTACTATAATGTTGTGGCAACCACTAGTCCAGTGACCAATAGAAGCACTAACAAGTAAAGCTCACAGTAGGCTATCAAGTGGGAAGTTCACAAGAGAACTTGACAAGGAGTCTCTGCTAAATTAGAGTTCTATATATATGTTTTACATGTGGTCCATGCTATCAATAATTAAACCTGCTCTTATGTCCATGCTTTGTCCTCATGTCCATTACTCATCTGCCTCACATCTTTCTCAAGGCCAGTATACCATATACATGTGCTCTGATATCATCTTTCAGGCCCTTTTACCACCTTTTAGGCTTATGACATCATGTCATGTGACTGCAATGTCATGTGCCTCTTCATCATTCAAAATAAGTCAAAAAGAAAAACAAAAGAAATGCAAAATCCAACAAAATAGATAAAAGAAAAGAAAAATTGTTAATGTCCAAAGTGTTCCATAACATATAACTTCATTTAGTCTTTGGTAATCTTGAACTGGCCATAATAAGCCATTCTTTTTTGTAAAGAAAGAAAATGGTATTGCACATGGAGATTTTGAGTATTAGATTCTTTCTGATTTTAGATGCTCTTCAAGGAATTTGTTGAGTTCTTGTTGTTTCTTAGTCATTAATGAGTAAACCTTATAGTCTTTTAATGAGGCTTTTGGAATAATTTCAATTGCATGATCTCATAGTTTTTGTAAAGAGAGTTTATCAAATGTTTTCTTGTCAAAGATAGTATCATAGTATTTCCAGTATTCTTTTAGTATCCATTCTTCAAAGCTTATTTCTTGGTCATTCTTCTGTCATTCTTTTATTTCTTCTGTCACATTTACTAATAGTATTTATTTCTCCTGCTCTTTAGTTTTTTTTCTTTTTCTTTTGGTTCTCTATCCTGAAATATTTTTCCACTATAAAAAGAATATTTTTTGAGTGATAGCATAGACTTGCTCCAGTTAATGACTGGATTATGCTTCTGAAGTCAGTCATATCCCAGAAACAGGCTTGCCTTCTCTAGTTTTACCACTACTAGATGAATTTGTTCTAAGTGATCTCTTATATTGAGTTTTACTTCTAAAAACTCCATGATTGTTTCAGCTTTATTTCAGCAACTATCTGTATTATAGCATGGAATGGGACTCTCATATTTTTGCATATTAATCTTCTCTCTTTCTATAAATGTTTAGTTTATATATGAATTCATACATCTTGAGTCAACCAATGCTGTCAAAATAAACTCTTTCATAGTGTTGAGAGTTGTGAGCTGGACTTGAATATCTAGCTGCCATTTTTTATTTCCATTGCCTTTAGGGCTAGAATAACATCTGAGTCTGTTAGTTGGTTCAGTTTCTGGACTAACATTGTTGAGTAGTCATCTTCTTAAGAAGGATAAGCTTAGGTTTTTAGTATATTCACTGCCTTGAACTTGTTTTCTTCTCTAATTCTTCTTACTATTCACTCCACTGAGTATTCTTTGCTCTTTCCAAAGTGTCTGATATCCAAATAGATCAAGCTTCCATTATCAACTAGTTTATTGATTCATAGCTTGGATTCTATGATTTTAACAGATAAGTGGATGCTTACTTTCTATTGGTCCCAAAATCCTCTATTTGTCTCTTCACAAATTCTCTTAGCTTCTCTTCTATCATCTTGTTTACTGATTTCTCTATCTTAAAATTTCTTTCAAAGTACTTCCTAGACTTTCTTGATTTGGAACATCAAGCTGCAATATGTTCTTTTTCATAGTTAAAACAAATACCTTGTCTTCTCATCACATCAATATTCATAGAATTGAAGTCCTTAACTAGCATGTCATGTTCTCCTATCTTCTGGATTGGCTTTTCTTCTATTCTAGATGTTGATCTAGATGGCTTGATAGTCTGTCTTCCAAATATATCTTTTGCTACTCATCTTGCTCTCTCAAACTCGACTGTTTTGAGATACTACTCTTTTAAGACCAGGCCTTCATTCATTCCTTCTATATTCACTAGTTTGTGAGCCAGACCAGTATTCAATCCATCTCTGAACATTCCTTCTAGAGTAATCTTGTTGTATCTAGTTAGGTCCTTCCAAGTGTAGAAGTCTAGCTAGTAGCTCTCAAATATTTGGCTACCTTGTTTTACCTTTTCAGATTCTTGATAGTATTAGCTTGGGATTCTGTGATGATGAGAAAGTTTTCTATAAGAGTAATTATCTGATTCCAGTTCAAGAATAGGAGTTTGTTGATGAAGTTCTCAATATCTTCTTCTTGAAGAGGTTTCTCATTCTCTTCTAACCATTGACTTCACTCTTCCTGAAAAGGTAGAAAGATCTTGATGGCAGTATTAGCCTACTTCTGAGCTTGGTCATTCTTTCCTCTCTTGATCTTTCCCAATCATCACTAATTCCCTTATTGTTAAAGTACAATATCATCTTCCTATACCAATTGGTTACTTCAGTAGAGTTCCTTTTGAAATCCTTTGGAGGTTCTGCTTTTAGCTGATTTCTTGGTTTCAGTTCCTTCTTCATAGCATTGAGTATTTCCTGTGTGCTTTCTACAATGGCTTTTTTCTGGTCTTCATTCAAAGCTTTCTAGTAACTTTTAATGATTTGTCCACACAATAGTATAAAGATAGTTGAGAGAAAGATGATGATGATTTGAGTAGATATCATTTTGGAGAGTTAGAGGTATTGGTATGTATAATGTCAGAGAAGTCGAGTTAGTCTCAGTCTTATGTTATAAAGCTTCTGTGGACCAGTGGTTGGAAAAGCAAGATTTATTAGTAGTTAGACTAAGACTAAGAAAGTACTCTTGTAGTGCTACACACTATCTACTAGGCCCATATGACTTAGGCATACAAATGGAAGTTATAATAAGATCTAGAGTAGATTAACATAGTCATTGCATTCTTAAATGGAGAACTTAAGGAGGAGATATATATGAGAGTACTAAAAGAATTTCAGAGATTTGGAAATGGGAAGCTTTACTGGCAATTACTTAAAACACTCTATGGGTTGAAACAAGCAGAAAGATAGTAGAAAATCAAGTTAAATGAAGTTCTCATAAAACTTAGGTTTGTAAAATCAGCTGCTAATAATTGCTTGTATTTTCTATAAGAGGATGGAAAGATTACACTAATGATCTTGGTATATGTTGATGACATGACAGTTGCTTATCCTCAAAGCTCAAAGAAAATCTAATGGTTTATTATGAAGCTAAGTGATCACTTTGAGATTACTAAACTGTTATGAGACGAGAGTGTGGACAGACTTTAGGGTTAGGGTTAAGTATATTATAATTATTAGTCTACAACAGAAGAAGAGATAGGAGATAGGCACGTGACCTGGAAGTCATGTAACAAAGTCTAGAACGGTCTGGAAGGACTTAGGGTCTAGAAGGATCAAGAGGAGTCTAGATTAGAGTTAGGGTTAGGAGTGATGTCAAGAAACATGAGTTCCTCATGGTGTACACATGGTATGCACATGTATAGCAGAGATTAAGAGTATGATGTCAGGGCATATGTAGGAAGTATAATGGTCTTAAGGAAAACACATGTGGATGAGTAATAGGACATAAGGACGATACATGGACATAAGGGCAGATAATTATTGTTGTAGCACGGACCAGGAGCCTGTAATATATATAGAGGATCAATACAGCGAGGGCTCCTTGTCGAGTTCTCTTGTAATTCCCACTACTAGATAGCCAACTGAGAGCTTTGCTGAAGTAAGCATATCACAAGTGCCGTTCCGGTGAGTGGTTGCTACAACATGAACTAGGTAAACTTAGACACATTCTTGGTCTAGTCATCACTTGAAATTAGTCTGAAAAGAGTATTCACAATTTACAGATGGCCTATATACAAAATACTCACTTACTTTGGCATAAAAGATACAACACTTGTTACAATGTCTCTTGTTGTAAAGTACAAGCTCTCGGCTGCTCAGTTCCCAGTTATTTATAATGAGAAGTCAAAGTACCAGAACTATACTAGTGACTTGTACTATCTCTCAATTGTTAGATTTCTATTATTTGCTACTTAGTCCCAACCAGATATTCAACATACTGTCAGTATGATCTCTTAGCTTGGCAGTAATCCTAATATTCCTTATTTGGAGGCTGCCAAGCATATTCTTCATTACTTGAAAGGAATAATGAACTATAGTCTTATGCTTGGCTGTTATGAGACAGAAGAATTTGATCTAGTTGATTGGACAGACTCAAACTAGACTTGGGATCCAAATGATTATTATTCAGTAAGAGAGTTTGTTTTCAAAGTTGCTGGAGAAACAGTAACTTGGTTATTAAAGAAGCAACCAACTATGGCTACTTTTTTGGTAGAAGCTAAGTATATGACATTAAAAAATACTACAAAAGAGGCTGTTTGGCTTAGAATATTGTTGAAGAAAATAGGTTTTCCACAGGTGACTGCTATTATTCTCTTCACTAATAACTAGGGCTATATTGTACTTACTCATAACCCTGTCAATCACTCGTATGCCAAGCATATTGATATTTGACATTATTTCATTTACAAATATGTTGAGATGGATGAAATTGATCTATCCTATATTTTTACAAATTAACTTCTCTATAAAGCTTTTAAGAAGTTTTACACTCATTTAGATATCATGTTGATTGATGACTTGATGAGTAGGAGTATCAAAGTATGATACATCTATGTCATCACTTCCAGGTCACTTGGACCTACCAATACAGATTGGTATATGTAGCTGAATATGATTGATGAATATATATGGTTGGAAAAGTTTTATTCAGTAAATTTTCCTCTCCTTAGTATATATAATGTATGACTTTTGTATACTAAAGTCCAACTCTTTGTGTTAGACTTCAGTCTAACTGAGACAAGTTTATTATCATTATTCTGTCTATCACTCACACATTGACTATTGTAATATATCCTTATTGTTATAACTTAAGACTCAAGAGTTGGAACTGAAAGTTAGACCTTAGATTAGGTTAATCACAAGAGAACTCAATGGAGTTCCTAGTATAATGTATCTACCTTATATACTATCCTTGTTAGTTTTTGTTTACTACTATACTTAATCTATTCTAAAGACCATGTATAAACCTTAAGACCAACATATGTTGAGTACATTATATGACATTATCATTCTGGAAGCTTCTACCTATTCCCTTGTAATCACATGACTGTGTGACTGTGACATCATGCTAAACCCTAACCCTAATTAAAAAGAAACAAAAATAAGAAAGAAAGATAAGATAAAGTCTAATATTCACAACTCTGACACTCATTATAGTAGTACAACTCTAAGAAGTAAGAGACTACTTTAGTGGAACAATCAGAAGTTGAAGTATTGTATATAGACTAAGTCATGGAGAGGAGACTTAGAAGTTTCAAATAGAGAATGAATAGTAGAGAGAATGTTGGAAGTTAATAAAAGGCAAGATATTCAGATAGAAGTAATTAGAAAGTAGACTTATCACTGATAATTAATAAATAATATTTTGAGTGAGTCAGAATATTCAAACCTATTATAAACAGACTTATAAGACTTCTAAGATATTCACTTCCTGACTCCAGACAGAACTTTAACTAGTTCTAGATATACTTTCATGTTTATACTTTTATATCTATGCTTACTTGTGTATAGATCAGTCTCTTGTGTTTCATCTCTTAGTAACTTATCACTCAGACTTCAGGTTGTTCTATCTTCTAAAAACTATCTCTATAATATCTTCTTAATTATTCTCTTTACTACCATTTCTTTAGCCATAGTTTAAACTACAGAACTTAGTATTTAAATACTTTGTAGTCTCTCTAGTCTGGTAATTAACTAAGACAACACCTCACTTGTTTTTTTTTTATTTAAAATTATAACCATGTAACAGATAGCAGTATAATATATAAGTTAGTGGCCAAGATCATCATATAAAGTTCAATTGCAAGTCTGTAAATAAACATCTTAGTTTAATTTGTAATCTAGATACTTTATCCACTCTCACAGATAACCACATCTATTCTTTAATAAATTTCTATACTTGATTTGATACTCTTCCACATAACTAACTATAAATATCTGTTTAAAGCAAAAACAGTACTTGACAGAACTAAAAAGTAAGAAGAGTTTAGCAGAATTTAATACTTTCACTAAAAAAGAAAAAATAAGTAGAAACAACTCTGAGAGGATGGTAAAAAGGTACAATTATAGATAAGGATATGTCATAATATGTTTAGACTTTTATATATTTTATTTTTATTTTATTTTATTTTTATTTATTTTCTTTGATTTGATTTATTTTTATTTATTTCTTAGACAGTAAAGAGGTATATGATTGTAATCACATAATGCATCACATGACATTATGTCATAGGCCTAAAAAGTAGTAAAAAGAACTGAAAGAAATAATATTAAAATATATATCAATAATATGTTTACCTCATAACTCATATAAACATTAGGATAGGGTTATTTATTATTAGCACAGACTATGTACTATTAGTATAAATAGAATAGCAATACATTAGGAACTCCTTGTCAAGTTTTTTGTAATCTCCACAAGACTCTTACTACTTAGTATACTATTGATCATCTTGGTTAGTAGTTGTCACAATAGGATGTAGAAAATCTACAATCAGAAAGTATATAACTGTAGATTAATAATCTTAAAAATTGCTAAACATAGTTTATACCTTCATAACTGAGATCTATAGCAAAATTTTAGAAGACAGATAAGTAGTATATTAATCTAGAATATATAGAAATGTGAATATTGAATAACCTTCAGCTTCAGCTTATATACTGTACTTTTACATATCTCTGACATTAAAGTTCCCTCCCATGTATAACAAGTGGGAGATACTCAAAGCTTCATTAGACAAGAAGTTGACAGCAGTGTGAAGATCATCTGAGTAGATGTTCATGAGAAATTGACATCAGTAATTAAGTGATAGAAAAAACTATGCAATATTAAAAGTAAGAGTAGGAAAACTTAGAGATTTGGGGGCATCAGAAAGTAGTAAGGTGTGTTATTGCCAACACTGGAAGAGAGTGTTAGTTTTGGTTGATTTTCAGAATAAAACTAATATAGTGTAAACTACTAGTTTATATACTAGGTATAATACTTAGGATAGTTTATCTAGAATGGAACTGCTAAGCAAGTTACTCTAGTTTACTAGTAATCCTTGGGTATTAGGAGTAGAAGTCCATAATGTTTGGCAAAAGACTAGCAAGGAAATCTAAGGGAGAATGGAAAGAGATGATCTATACTGAAAGATGTTGAAAAGTATAGATGAGAGAGAAAGTGTTATCTTTGAGTTAGAATAGATGGCCAAAATAGGATGTGATACTTATATACTATACCTCTATCTGTTACACTGGTTATATATTTCAGAGTTTATACTTAGAAAGACTAGAAAGGAGTATTTTACTAGAAGGATAGAGAGATATGTTAGTTTTAGTCAATTTTCAGAATAAGGATTACAGTGTAACTATTAGGCTTATATACTAAGTACTCTACCTAAGATAGTATCTAGAAAATAGAGACTATAAGTGAGTTACTCTAGATCTGGATGGTTCTCAAATGAAGAGATGGAGATTCATGGAGTTACTAGAAAGTTTAGTAAGGATGTCTAAGAAGTAATTAATATAGACTGAACAGAGTTGATCTATACTAAATAAGGATTGGATATGTAAATAAGGGAGTAGATTTTATTCATGGTTTGAGACAGACATAACTAGATCAGGATATGATAAAATTGTAACATCAGTTTTATCTTCTAGAAACTAAACTATTACTACTCACTGTTATAACTTAAGTTCAAGTATGAGAGTAAAAAAGTATATCATAAAATAAACTACTCATCTGTTTGTAATGTCTGAACCTTGGATGTATTTAGGAGTGATATTAATAAATAATGTTGTTAAGTCTAAGATCTAATCCCCAAACATAGAAGTATATATACAAAATAGTAATAGTCTACATACAAGCTGTTTCTATCACATAATCAAAACTTATATCTAATGGAGCTGTCATTTGTTATAGTAGATATCAGGCTAATTTTAGAAGATAATATGCATGTATCTTTATGAATACTAATCTCTATATAATATATTATATATTATCAGAGATAGTTTGATGAGTACTTTCTAACACAATGTTTGATCATATAAATCTATTCAGTAATTCCTAAGATAAAACTTATAGTTACTAATGGTCTAACATCTCAGTAATCTATTGTTACTTTTCTACATTTTACATATATACGAATAGCCTTTATTTGGAGCTTTCTAGTACAACTTGGTTTGTAAGAATCAGTCTACTAGCTATAAAGATACAAGATGAATGAAGTTTGTGACAGAACAATCTTGTATTGGTTAATACAAGAGAACTTAGTGTAGTTCCTAAAATAGGTGAGTCTACTCTATATACCTCTAGTATATAGTCTGTGTGCACTTTATATCTAGCCTACTCTAAATATCATAAGTTATGTATATAAGAAATATTATATCATATGGTGTATGATATCATTTTCCTCAGATGTCACATGATGTTGTAACTGTGGCATATGTGACTTACCTGTGACAGCTACTATGCTTTGTCACATTTTTTTTATATTAGCAATTTATTACATGGAGCATAGTGGTAGACCATAGTAGCTACTTTCATAACTATATACAAAAGAAGCAATTATACATGAAGAGGAAAAATATAAAGGAAAAAAAAAAGAAAGAAAGAAAGAAAAAAGGAGGAGACAGTAGAACTAATCAAGAATAGGAGGAAAGAAAAGAAAAGAAAACCAAGAAATATGAGATACAACTAACTATAAGACCTGCTTATGCTAGTAGTGTGAGTATTGCTAAGAAAAGTGAACACATTTGGGTTAGTTTTCAAAAACATGACAAAGTAGCTGAGAGAGTCCCTTCTTGGATTTCAATAGCCATTGAATCTGCTACAATCATAGAGAATGTGTCTCTTTGATTCAATGGGATACACACTGTATAAGCATTTAAATTCTTCTTTAGGGAAGAATCTAAGCCTGTACTCTCCAATAGGAGCATGATTAGTAATTGCTCTCATCGTACATGTGTATAATGGGTTTGATTGTCCAAATGCCTGAAGCCAAGGCCCTTCTTTAATATAAGATAGTTCAATAGCGTTTGAGTTGTCATCAAGTAGATCGAGAAATTGCTTTCCCTTTCTATCCGATGCTTGAAACGTCATCTTCTAAATGTTTGATATGTTGTCACATTCTGATTTCTTGCTGTAATTCTATGATGTTTTGCATGAGTATGCAGGAGTGGGGTTAAAAACTTTTGTCTCAACGTTGACAGCCTTGTGAAGATGCCAATCGAGGTGACTAGGACATTTCCAAAACTCGATCGAGTTATTTGGGTCTTTGGAAAAGAAATGACACAAATCTTCTAATATAGTCACAGACTGGTTTTGAAATGGATGGGAAGAGGGGTCAAAGATTCTCTTAGCAGCATAGATAAAATCAGTGATGACGACGATCTTAGAGACATTAGTCTTGGATGTGGCTTGGTTGATACTGTATCTAATAGCAAACATCTCAGCTTCTGTACTGGTGATGAATGCAGTGTGATGGAGAGTCTTGATGAGAAGTTGGTTGGAAATATGTGTATGTGAGATGGATGTAGCAATGTTGTTTTTGATACTAGCATCCGATGCGACAATGGCTATGGATTGCAAGGAAGAGACTTCAATAACCATAGAGTCAAGTTGATGAATACAAAGTTTATTGCTTTTTCCTTTCATGCATAAGTTGAAAGAAAATCTATCAGAGAAAATGTCCATGATTCAAAAACCAGGAGAAAGTTCTGGATGGGTGGGTAAGAATGCAGGAAATAGCCCATGAGATCTGTTATTAGTATCAACTAAATGATCTTTGATGTTCTTCCTTTGATGGTCAGTGAAATTGGATAGGGAAAAAAGGTAGCAGTTATGTGGAGACCCAAATAAAGAGTCCATAAGTGTATGGATAATATGATTCAAAGGAAGAGATAAAGCTCGCAGTTGCACTCTGCTCTTGAGTTTCTGAAGATGTAATTTGATGGGGATGAGACCTGCGATAGTCTCGATTCCTTCAGAAGGAGATATTTTGAACATTCTTAGTATCTAGATGGCCACTCTTCTTTGCATTTTTCCAAGGGCCTTAAGTGGATACGATAGCAGGGCACAATGGTAGAACCATAGTTGAAAGCTATATAAGGCTATCGGAAGAATGCAATACCTATAGAGTAAGCATTTTTGTAGAGAAGAGATACTACGAGATGAGTTTCCTAGCAGCTTCATACACTTGACCGATGATAATGCACTGTTGGAGTAGAAATTAATATGTTGATGGAAGGTCAATTTTATGTTGAAAATGAACCCTAGATATCTCCAAGAGTTCTTTGGTGAGAGTATAGGTCCACCTAAGGGCAATAGAACTACAGAAAAGGTGAGAGTTAGAGATATCAAAGGACTTGTCCTGAGAAATAAAGAGTCCATCATCTACAAAAGAAATGACTGAAATGGGAATTTTCAAGTTTTTTAGACATTTTTCTAGAATATATAAGAAAGGAGAAAAATACAAAGCAGACAAAATAAGAAAGAGGACAGATCCCTGACTTACACCTATGTTTATGTTAAAAATTGGTGATGAAAAACTGTTTCACTGGTAGCTGGTCTTTCTCTCGATTAGATAGTTGCTGAAGAATCTGATGACTCAGCTATCGAGTCCTGCTTTATGGATAATCCTTGTAAGAAATCGATGATTTAAGAAGGGGAAAAATTGCACAATATCAAAAGTGAGAGTGCTTGTCGAACAGTTTCTTGTCTATCCCAATCAAATAATATGCATAAGAGTGACTCTCACATCGATGGTTGATTTGAACTTCAGACCCCCTAATTGACTTGGGTAGATAAAGTCATTGTTGACCATGTAAAATTGTAATCTCTCTCCTATGACCTTTTCAATTAGTTTCCCCAGATTATTGAGCAAGATGATAGGTCTGAATGACTTAGGAGAATCATATGACAGTTTGTTAGGTTTAGGAATGATAACCATAGATGATATCTTAAAATGATTTGGCCAATATCCCAAGTTGATGCATGCATTAGCAATCTTGATGATGTTGGTAATACAATCACCGTCATTTGTAATGGATTTGAGATGCCTCCACAATAGTTTGTCTGGTCCAGAAGTCGACGAGTTGTTACAACTTTCTAAAGCAATCTTGAATTTCTCTTTTGAGAATGGAGCCCAGATAGAAGTTTGCTTATTTCCAATTTTGTTCAAGATGTTGGTGTCAACTTGGCAATGAAGTGCAGTGTTGAAGAAAGAGTGAAGGGCATTCCACAAGCTATCAAGAGAGAGACACAGTTGATTATCATACTTGATAGCTTCCACAGCTGGTAACTTGCACTTGTTAACCCAATTCATGAGTTCCCAAGGTCCACGACTGTTGTAGCAACCACTCGCCGGAACGGCACTTGTGATATGCTTACTTCAGCAAAGCTCTCAGTTGGCTATCTAGTAGTGGGGATTACAAGAGAACTTGACAAGGAGCCCTCGCTGTATTGATCCTCTATTTATATTACAGGCTCCTGGTCCGTGCTACAACAATATTACTCCTGCCCTAATGTCCATGCATCATCCTCATGTCCTATTACTCATCCACATGTGTTTTCCATAAGGCCACCATACTTCCTACATGTGCTCTGACATCATACTCTTAATCTCCACTATACATGTACATACCATGTGTACATCATGAGGAACCCATGTTCCTTGATGTCATCCCTAACCCTAACTCCTTCTAGACTCTTCCCAATTCTTCTAGACCCTAAGTCCTTCCAGACTGTTCTAGACTCTGTCACATGACTTCCAGGTCACATACTCTCCATCTGTTGTAGACTAATAATTACTACTGTCTTATGTCTGTCCTAACCCTAACCCTACCTAAAGTCTATCTACACTCTCGTCTTATAACAACGACTTTTGTTGGCGACCTCCTAGATTTTGGTATTGAAAAAGGCTCTTTTAGTGGTCTTGACAAATTTCTTGAACAATTTCCAATCTTCAAGACATGTTGAGGGATTGCCTATAATACTTGTTCCACCATATCTTGAAGTGCTTTGTAATCTTGACTCTTCTAGCATTGGCATTCCAGGCTCATTCAATACTAGCTGCTAACAAATTGACAACTTGTTCAAAAGATTCTCAATCCAAGAGATTTGTAGTGTTGAGTGATTTGAAGGCATGGGTGACTTCTTTGATGAACACTTCTTCTTCTTTGCTATTCTTTGATAAAGAGAATTTGGAAGTCATAACATATTCTTTCTCGATGGGAATGGTGATTGTGAGAGAGGTGTGATCGGAGGTGAGTCTCCAAGACAGATGAATTGAATGACTGTTGAGTTTGCTTGATCCACAATGGAGGAACATAAGGTTGATCACAGAGTCTGACTCTTCAGATGTGTCAGAATACCTAGTAGGGATAGGATTAGTAGGAGTTGAGAGGTCTAAGTTAAATGAATTCGCTAGAATAAAGAGATCATTGTTAATAGAGAAATAATGAGGAAAAGCAGGGTCCCATAGGCTATCTCTAATGTTGAAATCATCTGTCATAATGATTAAATTGTTAATATTCACCTCAGTATCCTTGAGATACTTTAAGGTGGAATGAAAAGCATCAGAATAAATGTTCATGATGAAAAAACAGACATTGTTAGAGAAGAAAGAAATTAAAAAAATGTCTCT
>Ga0157363_1002022_pt1 | contig 17527 bp, 5 predicted proteins | sample AttsexASBM1_FD_111477 | JGI IMG/M metagenome (GOLD analysis project Ga0157363, IMG submission 111477) | Fungus gardens microbial communities from leaf cutter ant in Ribeirão Preto, State of São Paulo, Brazil - Atta sexdens ASBM1 | ecosystem: Host-associated > Fungi > Mycelium > Unclassified ... | reverse complement strand
CTCTATGACCGTTATTCTAGAATCCGTGTCTCCTTTTTTCCCATTTTTTTCCTTTTCTTTTGTTATCCAATACATATTGCTGCTGCCTATGACAGAAATCTAAATCCTCCCTCGATAGCACGATACTCTGAGTAGTAATTCCGGATTTGTAAATCGTTTTACGTGAAAGCATTTTTTTGCTTGCCACCGAATAAATTGCATTTAGGTACATCTCAATGGCCGGATAAAGCTGTTAGAACGTTAACCTGCCGACTATCTCAATCACCAGAATCCTCGCCGTTTCTTTCTACAAAAATTGCTTTAGGAATTTAAACTAGAGACTATGTTACAGAATATATTGGTGATTATAGATAATATTACAATAATGACATTTTAGTAAATATTCTATATATATTTAAAGAACATGTTTTTTTTTAAATTCATATCGCTCAATCTGATACAAAAATACAGTTTGATGTGATGGTATGGCGACTGCATTATCATCGTGATGCAAAATCAATGTTTTACGCAGCGGACGCTGCTCGAAATAGCTGCTCCACTCTCTACGAGAAATAATCGAAGCACTCGAAAAGTTGCGTAGATAGCATAGATCCGATAGGATAGCTCACGAAATCTCATTTTTGTCCGATAAATGCACTTCCGGGGTAATGTGCGCGAGCGCACGCTTGCGGGTAGCGCGTATAAAAGCAGATAAAAAAAAAGGGAGAAACTGATAGAAGGGAAATGGGATGGGGCGGTGGCGGAAAATAGGGTGTGCTGCGATAGGACGGGTCGCGTGTGTAGGCCAGAATCGGGGTGTTCCGGGAGGGAACCGGGACGCGCGCGGAACGTGATTAATCGATGTTACCGAGCTAGACGAAGCGAAAGAGGGCGCCGTGACAAAGGTCGACTTCGCTATGGCGCCTCCACGCATAGCGCCGTCGGATTACCGGGACGGTAACGAGTTAACGACGAAGGCCGGCTCTCGTCGACACGACGCAGGCCATTACCCATGACAAATACTACGCTATGACGTTGACTTTTTCTTTCCATCCGCTCTGCTTTCCATCCACCCCCTTATCATCTCTTCATCTTTCCCCTCCGCCCGCTGTATCATTCCGCGTCAGTCGAGGCGACACCGGTCTGCGAAAATGAATTTTTGCTTGGTAACGGACTTTTGTGTGATATGGAGACTCTAAGTCCGACCATTAGCGTGACCCGTATCTCATGCCAGTCACAGAATTGCCGGCCGAACTTTCTTATAATATGGCCTTAGAAAGGGATTTGCTTAAAATGATTCTGGTTCACTTCCCTACAGCAACGTTAACTGATCAATAAATGTCTGTGATTTCTTTAGAAATTTGTGCTGATCTACTCTAGCAACTTTATTTCTATGATAACAAATCGATAAAGTGCATTGGAAAAGTAATTTGCCGCTGCATAAAATCATTACTTATATTGTTATGAAATAATGGATTTCGTGATCCACTAACGAAGTGTTTGGTATATAGCCACGTTATCAGAATTATGGGAATTTTTTCTTTCCAACAAGAATTGTGATTGAACCTTTCGAACCTTTCATCAAGACGCCTTGAATTCTATGAGAATCGTTGTTGAAAGAAACGGTGTAGAATCATGCATATAAATCGACAGGTTATGGTATATCAGACCAATTGATAAATTGGAAAACGATGTCTAACAATGCATATTTTAAATAACAATTTTCATATAAATCCATCATCTAAGATGTGAATTAAACAAAAAATGTTGCCAGAAAAATCTACATTACATACAGGCATTTTTAAAAGAATTTCTTAATCCTTCAACAGTACACGTACAAGAGCTGAATATTTCAGACAATATGAGACTACATCGGCTGCACTATGTGAAGCTTTGAAAATCTTAGCAACATTATTACGACGAGTTTATATTATCATCCTTAGAATATAAAGGAGCCAAAGAGGGATGGCATGCATGATATAATTGAAAATACCGAAGCACACTTGAAAATGATAAATCCCTGATATCTCATTGCTTCGACCGTGGTTGTGACGCAAACCCGATTCGAGGGATGCGAAGTTGAATGAGGCGGGCGAGAGCACGCGATGATGGCGAACGAGGGATGAACAAGAGACTGGTTGTGAATGGAGTAACCGAGCGTAATACATGTATCGTTGATTTGATGAATTTCAACTCTGTCGCACGCAAATAAACAGAGGGGGGAGAGAGAGAGAGAGAGAGAGAGAGAGAGAATGAGAGTAAATTGTATAATTATAATATAGATATTAATTATTTTGCGTTTCCTGCAACAACATTTTCTGTTAATGACAGATTCTTTGACGAAAGTAAAGTCAATTTTGCGTTCGCCGAAATTGAACGGAAAAAGCAATTACGGAGTTAGTTAATATCGGAAATTAAAAACTTCAAACCAGTTAGCCTTTTAAGATTGCAAATCTTGGACAAAGAGTTCGTAATTGAATAAATTTTAGTGGAATTTGTTTCAACAAAAATTGGACTCGAGACTTCATTTAAAAAAAAATAAAATCAGAGAAACTAAAAATTTTCAAAAATAATGTACATTCTAAATATATCGAAGAATTTTTTAGTTTAACCAAAATAGCGATGTTATTGAGACTTACTTTATTTTAGATTTCTAGTAATGTAAATAGATAACAGAATTTTTTACTAAAAGCAAGATAAATAGATTCATATACATATTGTGTGTGTGTGTGTGTGTGTGTGTGTGTGTGTGTGTGTGTGTGTGTGTGTGTGTGTGTGTGTGTGTGTCGAGATCTGAAAGTGCATGCTTGTGATATACAATCATTAATTTCATGTCTCGATATATACATCGTTTTTTTCAAACAAATGAAAAAGAAAGTATTATAAAAAAACTTAAAGTGAGACACATCAAACACCCGTTCATGTGACGCGGTTAATCATTTATACACGTGTACACGCGTATACCTATGCTTGATATTTGTATAACATGACGCACATTTGTATAACATGACCTAACTCCCGTTTTGACGTCATACCGCACATGTACAAACGAGTCATAACGATGATATTTACGATGATATGAGAAGCAAAGGAAAAAGGAAGAAAAAACTTCGCGCGACATTATCATCGCAAACTTGTCAGGACTAGTAACAATTTTTTTGCGCAATTTCGCGACTTGAAGATTTGCGCAAATAGATGCGTTTATAGCAGAAAAATGTCATTTCATTAGCGATGTCTTTTTTTCACCTACTCATTCATATAGGATGTAAACATTTTCACGAGTTTTATTACAAATTTGGACGCGACGAAATAATAAAGCAGAGATAAACACGAAAAACAAGTTTCTTTGCTTTCCACGTGCTGCGCGGAATCAATTCTATACACAGAGATCCATGCGGCTTCTACAACGGTATACAAATAGAATCTACAACAATGTTTCACGGCACTTGCCGCGATGTTTATTTCATATTTCACATGATACTTCGCGCTAACTAGCACACCGCAGCCTGAATGATTCGTTACTACATATTGCATGATATTTTTATGAAATGATAAAAGGATCTCGGACTTCTCTGACCAGATTTATTTAAAAAAAGGAAAAATGAGATCTTTTTATTTCACATATACAAATATGGAATAAAAGAGAAAAATATGATGTATGTTTCTATTGAGAAAAAGCAATGTACGAAATTTATAACAAATAAATAAATAAATAATGAAAGCTTTCGCTCCAAAAGTCGCTACTTTTCGTTCTTCAATTATCATCAATTGCAAATGCATAGACACGAGTACAAAGGGACTAATTGGAGCATAATTGGAATTACATATCTGCATTCACATCGCATGCTTTTGCAGACTTACACGTGACGATTCCAGATCCGTGCACGAGTGAATTAAAAATAATTTGTGCGAGCGCATGGAATTAAATGAATCGACGCGACATACAACGGCGGAACGCGATTTAAATTGGGATGCACGGTTGCAGTGATTCGAATTTTGCAACCGGACAAAGGCGATCGCTTGCAACCGACAGTTAAATCGATGAAACGATGCCGCTTTTCATTGATTAGAATCCTGTTGTACAGCCTATGGCGCGGGGCACGTCCGAATCGAGCCGCAAACTCACGAAACCGCGAGCCAAACGAGTACCAGCGGCAGCTGCGTGCTTGATTGCGCGCGCGTTCGCAGGCGCGTTTGTAGTTTGGACGTATGTCACAACACGGTGTATGTCGCGTATACGTATGGTGCATATATTCGCAACCCGCCGGCATTCTGCCGACGTACTCGATTGCGCGCCACACAACAGCGATATAAATTGAATTGCGGCGTGGCGTAAACGTATCAACGCGCCACTCGAGCACGAAGGCGAGTTCCAAGTGCCTATTCCTTTAATGCTTTATTCATCAAATCAACCAGCGAAATGGATACCCGAATTCCGAAATATAACGAATGACCAAGGCAGCAGTAGGGGACAAGATATCTATATAGACACGGACCTTCAATTCGCCTAGTTTTCCCTCGTAATATTTCTTTGTTTATTCGTTTTCCCCAACGAAAGATGTCGACACAGCACTTCCGACATTTTCCTTTCCTCGATCGGCAAGTCCGATGTTTTCTTTACTCTTGAAATGCGAATCTGATTACGCAGTATATACACGAGACGTGGAAAAACTGCTCGCCGTTCGTTCGGTGATATTGGCTATGTACTTGATATCAGCCGCTCTCCGGACACATACCGAGTAATACTCGTTATTCCAAGATTGATCCGAGCTGAGAATACTCGGTGGAAATCAACTATGGTAGTAAGACCGCGCTCGCGCGTAATTTATATGCATGGCTGGTGAGACGATATTACACGGAATCCAAAATATATCGTGGAAATATTTGATATTGCATATTTGAAAAAATGATCCACAGATAATACTCATTTCGCGTATGAATATCTTTTTAAATGTATAAGAAAAAAATATATTTTTACACTTTCAGATAGCATTTATACAGAAATGTAAATTAAAAGGAATGAAAACATTTTTTTTTAGAGAAAACTGTGAATATTTTCTAAAAAAAAAATCATTCTGTATATGAATATTAGAAAATATTCACAACTCTCTAAAAAATATTTCATGTTCCCTTTATTTTATATTTCCCTTTAATTTACCCTTCTGTATAATAAATATTATCTGAAAGTATAAAAGCATTGTACATCTTTTCTCATACATTTAAAAAGACATTTCTTATACTCTTTATTAATGCTTAAAAAACAGTAGTATAGTAAAAGCTCTCTTGAGGTAAATAACTCATCAGTAAAACGTTCGTTCGTAACTTCATTAATTAACTCCATAACCTATTAATAACTACTTATAAATATATGAAAAGAACAGTTTTGTTAAATTATCTAAAAATTTAGCTAGTACAGATCTAAAAATAACTTTATTAACCCATCAAAGTAATTATATAAAATATTCGGTTGCTAAAATAACAAAAATTTTTACAGCGTTGCTCATTATACTTGAGCGCCCTGCATAATTATTTTGATGGTTCAACAAAATTATTTTTATATCTGTACCTATCTACATTTTAGATATTTTAGCAAAAATTCTTTTAGTATATTGAAAAAATTCTGGTAATAGTTACCGAATGTTAAATAAAATAATTACAATCAAATGTTCGATTAATAAAATCAAAAATAATTTTACTTTTCTATATATAGTATCTAAATATTACATCAAACGTAATATAATCAACTGTTTGGTAATACTTATTAAATGTACAGAAAAGCAAAATTATTTTTTGTTATATAAACCAATATTTGATTGCAATTATTTTATTCAATTATTATTAGATTCTTTTTTTCAGTGCATATAGTAACTACGTATATAAATAATGATTATCATGCGATATCGTTAACGAAACACAAGATACAATTATCACTCGGATTTATTGAAAGCTTTCCAGGGGCCTAATTACATGACAGATACGTTGCACGGCAGAATTTCGTATACGTTCTAAGGCATCCGTGTATTTACCGACGTACTGACCTATTTCGCTTGAGGTAATTCTGTACGTCGAATTATACCTTGACTGCCTACGTTTCGGCGTTTCTCAATCCGATAATACATCCACATCCGATATTCTTAGTACCTGGTGATTATACGCAGAATTATAGAAGACTGATGAAAAGTTTACCACACTGCATACACGATGAAAAGATAAACCGCCGTGTCGAACGGAAATTTCACATCATTAAATAATTCCGTTGTGTATATACTACATAAATTATTCGACATTACTTACAATAATAATGAAACATCACAGGGACGAGAATTGATTTTCCACTCTAATGATCGGAATTATTTCCTTTGCTCGAGAAAAAAATTTCAATCATGATTTTCTCGCTTTGTGTCGAAGGTTGGATCGTAGATATGTCGGTTACATGGGAACGACACGACGTGGAGGTAACAAAAGAAAGAATAAAATGCAACGCACATATATGCATTCACATGCAATCTATTTGAAGAGAAGTGCTCGATACGTAGGGAATATCTACGACTTTCTTTCCTTTTTTTCCTTCTATTTCGCTGTTGACCGGACTAGATGAACCTACGTAAATAGTGAACGAACGATGAAAGTTATAACGTTCAAATTTGGATGGTTGATTTTTATTTCCGCCGCTCAACTTCCCCTGGGTTTTCGCTCGGACTTTTTCTCGTTATCCTGCCGTATGATTGCAGAGGGTGACGATAACGACCTATTGTACTACTCTCTGCTTCGTGGTGCAAAAAGACTGCGTATGACGTCACATCTTTTAGCGGAATTTTTTTTAATTTTCGACAATAAATATCTCTCTCGTTAACGAAATTTTAGTAAATAAAGTAAAAATATTATCAATTAATAATTTCGCTCGCGTTTGTTGATTTATTTCGAAATTAATTGCCGAGTATCTTCATTAGAGAAAAGGCTAGCGCTAAAATAATAACAGGTCGAGTAGAATGGCGTGTTTGATGTACCACTGGGAGAGAAAATTAAATGTCACGCGTAATGAAACTTTGAGAATCAGATTTTGTGCTCATTCATGAAACAGTCATTCAAGAGAAACGGACTATAGTAGATAGGATGCGTCAGAGATAGAAGCGGTAGGAAATACGGAGGAAAAGGATTCTAAAAAGAAAGGAGAAGGCTATTGGATGGTAGCCTTTGGACCTTGCATTCCGTTTGATCTTTCCTCAGAGACAAACTGTCGTCTTCCTACATCTCGTCGACTTCTTAGCACGGTGTCTACGTTTGCATTGTAACCTAGATGCCTACAGCTGTGTTCCCTTCTTTTACCTTTTTCGCATGCACTATTCACGCCTACTGCTTTTACGCGTTTTTGTCGGCTTTCCTTCCGTCGCTTTTATCACTCGCGTACTTCATGGTGGACATTGCAACAATCCCGGCCACACCTTGTGACGCAATGCGATAAGAATGTGGCGTTGTGTGCCACATGTTCGTGAATAAAATCGTTAAATGCATCTGTGCGATTTTCGCCGGAAATGCAATTCGACATATGCGATCTAGGATGCGCCATTTACATGACGAAATGATGTGATTTTGGAATTCTGTAAAAGTTACAAAATCGTGCGTGGAATATATTGCAAGTATCTATGGATATCTACCGTTATCTTCCGTTATCTAAAAATGCATGAAAAATATATTTCGCAGAAACTACAATCCTAGTTTTGTATTGCTACCACAGCGAATATTTATTGCTAAATGAATCGCGCAACTGCGCGTCGACACCAGCACTCTCATCATTAAATCTGCGGTTTGCTTTACTCACATTTGCTCGTTATCATTCGTTAGCTCTGTGGAATTTCCCACCACGCAGAAATGAAAATGGCATTGCCGAAGCGTGCAAATAAAAAGAAAGAAGAAAAAATGTATAGAATATAATGGTTAGTATGATGAATATCAGTTGTTTCTGCGTTGTATGATGCTTGTAATTTCCGAGGCGTGATAAACTATTCTTGGAGTATTTTGATTAAATCCATGCATTAACAAAGTTTCTACTATTACAGAAATATGAAACTGTCGGAATCGCCGGAAATTCGAATAATTAGCGTACACGTGGGATTACGTTGAGCTCTAATTTGTTTATGTCCGAAACTTTTTCATAATTCAACAACGAATTACGTATTTTGCATGCAGTAGATGCTTTTAATTTGTAACACTAAAATTTTTACAATTAATGCTCGTTATAATTTTTGTCGTAATCGTTATTAAATATAAGAAACATACACATATTAAAGATACATTTAATTTAATTAAATTTTGGAGCTTCTAGTTTTAAAGTAGGTCTTTATTATTTAAATGTTATGTAATATTTAAGATTTATATGCGATATACTGTTATATTTTCTTTGATAAAAGATGTACGTATTTTTGAATCGTTCGAATAAATAATGCATTCGTGAATGTTGAAATCATGCATACGTGATTATTTGTACAGTGATAGTCAGGAAAGTCCTAGGCGCGTTAAAATTGTAAAAGTCGAACAGAGTGCATTCTATACTTTCGTTTGACGTCCTAGTAAATACAACCGTTGCGTCCTGAATTCGAAAGCAAACTGTCAGCACCAATACCCAGTGTAAACTGGCATTGGATGTACATCCCGATAAGAACTTGGTTCTCTGCTTGCCGAATCGATCTTCTTTATGCAAATAGTTTCAACGTCATTGCATCATATGTCAATATACCTTAATTAATTATTTGCATACGCATTAACAACGTGTGTTGATCATACGTTATTATGATAATTAAGATTAATGGGCTGACATAAAGATATTTGATAAGATATTGTTTGTAAAATAATAATAAATAAGCAAATAAATATAATTTTTACATGGCAAACAAAGTGGTAATTTATATATCTTCAATGATATAACGTGTAACTAATTCCTTTAGAATTCTAATAACGTCAGGGACTTCCATTTCATGCATAGATATGAGAAACTTTGTCTATAGGTCACAGTTATAATGACGGAGGTCATCATTTGTTAGTTCGCTATATTAGCAAGATAGCTATTATTGTTCCGGAGTTTTCAGATATTGAAAATAAAAAATATAAAAATGGAAATATATTGCCGCATAAAAATCTGTAAAAGCCGCAAGCTTTCATGAATTCTCCAAGTTTTCGTTACAATGTTTCGTGTTAAAAATTTTTTTAACAAACTGAAACAAAATGAAAAAAATTATGATAAATATTACAAATTTTTCTATATTGTATTTGAAAGTAATAATAAAAAGTTTGGCGGCAATTTAGAACCTACATTAAAATTTATTTAAAAAAATTTTTTAATTAAAAAAATAATTAAGAGAAAATTTTCATTTAAACTATAAAATTATATTGTTAAAATTATAAAATTATAAAATTAATATTGTTAAATGTTGTAAATATTGACCTCATCGAACTATTACATGTGTATATAATATTCATTTTTATACGGAAAATATAAATTTCCAATTCTAGTGATTTTTTTTTGAGAATATAGTACGAGCATTTAATCCTTCATATCACATCCTTCAGTATTAGCATGCAGAAATTAGACCCGGCTTAAATATATTCATGCGCAAATGTTTCGCGTTCTGAATTGAAACCCGTCGATTACTCGTCGTATCATGGCTCGTCGAGGTCGATTATGCGATGCCACGCACGGCTGCCTCCTGCTAATGCTGCGATCTTGCAGTCCGTCGGTGCGGCGGTTCTCTCAAAGCACGCAAGTTACAAATTACTGGCACCTCAACGTCGGTGCCCTCATGTCGCGACGTAAAATTATGATCTCCCTCTCACCTCCAATTAAGCCGACCGCCCACGCTCGCTTCCCTGTCGGCACTCGATCTTCTGAAAAGCTCGGCGAGCGCTCTCATGACGTCAACATGCCGCGGCTCTCAGTTTTGTTTGCCCCCGGATTTCCCCTACGCATATTTTACCGCGTAGGGAATTAACGTTATTTCAACCTAACAAATTAGTCTATATATATTTTCAGATTTTCTAATTGTTACCTGATTTTTGAGAGTTTATTGTTTAATAAATTCAATGAAAAAATATTCTTAAAAAATATGATAGTGAATTTAACACCGTACGATGTTTATATAATTCTCAAGTAATTGATATAAATATGAACATGGTGCGAATTTAACATCATATTTTCAAACTATGGCGTTAAATTCACGTTTAATTCCATTATGTTAGTGTTTATATTACACTAACACAGGAAAAATTATATATTTAACATCTACGATATTAATATTCACAATATTAACATCCATATTCATATATCTACATCCATATTTTTTAAATTGAAGAACTCTTTATAAAAAATAATTACAATAATCAATTTCAAATTTTCTAGCTCTTTAAATCATTCTTAAAAAAAAATCATAATCTACAATCTTTTCGATTCAATAAAAATCAAATGATTAACACATATTCTAGAAAATAAACCTGAATATTCTACAATGAGGTAGAGTAAGTGCCAGTTTTGTACAGCGTAGGAAGAGAATGGATCGATGGTGCGTATCTATCTGAGAGGTTCCTATCGATTGGAAATTGCTCCACACTGCAAGCACTGTACTTCGGAATGAATGATCCATGTAGCCGGCAGTGCTAACAACGAGAAACACAAACAGACCTCAGGCTGCCTATGTATTGGATCGCTAGATTTCATTGCGTCGAGATGAGTCACTCCAATCACATTCAATTATGGACGAAGTACCCAAATGGATTAGATCGATCGACATCGTCATTATCCTTTGATGAGTATGAAACCCTTGATGCGAAAAGGATGAACTAGCTATCGTGATATTGTCAATTCAAATTTGAGTTTATATTTGTGTGTTCTATCTTCCTCTGTTCATGCTATATATCTATCAATTATTTCTATGAGTTTATAAAATCGAATAAACTACACAAGACTATTCATTTATATTGCGTTTTGCATGTTATGCAAAAATTTATATAGTTACTCGTATTATTTAAAAAGTGGATAAAGTACCCTATTAAATATATAATATTGTCAACATGAACTTTATTTCCTGTGTATCTATAACAAAAATATCATTTCAAATCTGTAATTGTTTAGGTCAATCAAAATTAACTAGCTCATCAAGGAAGAGTGTGAGAGGGACAGATTGTTAACCATACGTGGGAACTGACAATACGCGAAAACAGAGGAACGGCATGCGATCGATTTTAGCATGAAACTCGGTCCTCGATACGAAGCATGTCAACTCACTGTAAATAATGACATATACACAATTTTGCTACAGACATGCATCAATCTGACAGACCAGTAACTGGTGTCCTCGCGTTTATTTTAATTAATCCATTAACTGATTCAAAGCATTGGCCAGAATTGTGTGAATGGAGATTTGTCGTTCACAATCAACATATACAACAGAATATATTCGTTACTTTGATGTTAAATCTAGAAACTTATACGTTATTTTATGCAGGCGTTGTATCATATTATCGAGCATTTTCTGTTGTTCTGACATGTAAATGCGGTAGTTGAAAGAGATACGTGTCACGCTGTATCTACAGTTGGATGACGACAAATTTTATCGAACGCGCAAATGTTGGAAGGTCACTAAGTGGAAACGGAACTAAAAATATAAAGTGCATAATGCAGAATGTTGTGCAAACAAACTTCAACAAATAATGTTCAAAATAATTTTTGATTACATTAATTTAGAAATAAGACTCATATATTCAACTCCGCGATTTGAGACGACAGTAAAGATGTAAATACGATATTTTCCGGCATTTTGTTCGCTCGATCAATCATTGTAATATTTAACAGAATAAACAATATACCGGAAAATATTATATTCATTAATTATAAAATATAGAAGAGAACTAAATAGGTTTAGTGTTATTTGTAATATACCTCGCAACAAAATAATTAAAGGTCAAAATAATTAAAGGTTTGTTTTAACTAAAACTAATTCTCGTTTCTCATCGCGACACGAACTCATTAGTACGTAATTAACAGTTTATTTAAAACGATGAGCTTCGCATAATTAAACGATATTGAATGCAATGTTGCACGTAGTTTAAATGCATAAATCTCTCATTAATTGAACCGTTTATAGATTATGAAATGCTGCATGTTCTAAATCAATAGAAGGAAAAATATTATTAAATGTTACTCTTTCGTCGATTTCTTTTCTGTCCATGTTTCCACTGATTAATCTTTATGTCTGGCTAACATTCCTCAGCATTCCGAAATTTTTTTACTTTTACCGAAAGAACAATACTTCACGTTTGAACTCAACATATTTATTTGAAAACTCCTCTCGTTCTAGAATGCAACCATTCGTAACTGGATAGGATATATAGCACCCAAAAAAACTGATAAGCAGGAAATTCCTCAACATTTTCTTTAAGCAAAAAATCTTACTTGAAGCCTGTATCTATATATAACATGTATTCATATAAAAAAAGTGGATGCATTAGCTATGTCAAGGGTAAATTCTTCTATAGGAAATTCCAATATAGTAATCTGAATAGACTCTTGAAATAAGAGGATATGTTAAGAGATACGTAGCATCGCCACGAGATAGAGCGCTATTCGTAGAAGAAAATATCTAAGAATTAGAGATCTTTGTAAGAAGGCGTATGCAAATCGGAAAGTCTTCTAGAGATTCTAAAATTATTTTGGAATATGTCTTCTATAGAGAAAGGATTCTGAAAGATCTGTTTTTGCTCATTTTGAGATACGATGCTAATTGATAATATTTTAACAATAAAACTAAATTAACCGTTTATAGAATTATTCTTCTAGCATTGAGAGGATTGTAATCTTAAATCCAGCATCTCATAGTTATCCGATATTCCTTTATATTTTAAAGTATTTTCTTGAGGCTGTATTAAAGGAAAATCCACTAGAATCAAGAGCGTATACGGCTAAAGAACATTTTTTTGTGAGTGTGTCCAAGAACTTCAGACTTTATCATAGAAAAGTAATATTTTTCTGTATAATATTTTTAAGGCTTTCACGGGTATTTTCTTCAAAGAAGTTACGCGATTTGCGGATTATCTTCATGTCTTGATACATCGTTAAGTGCTAAACATTTCGTGAACATTGCAGTCCACTTCATCAGGGCGAAAAGCAATCTGACTTTTCTATATACTTTAGACATCTTTTATCCTCTATTGAGTCAGTCCAAGTTTTCACTCGCAAGCGAAACACTTTCGGATAAAGTTCTGAAACCCCACTTCCGATTTCGATGAAACTTGGTAAAAGCTTCATTTCGGATTAAAATGAATTTCTCTCTTTCTATCATCTCATCAATGAATCATTACACGCATATACAATTATGTACGTGGAAAGGATGATTTGCTGAGATATCTAAAACTTTAGCTAGATATAGAGCTGAAAATAAATTTTGTCGGATTATCAAAACAATTACGTAGGACTCAAACTAATTGCTAGAATATTAAATTTTTTTTCAGCATTGCTTATCACGTTTGAATTTCATACATAATTATTTATATATATATAATTAATTAGTTTCGTACATAATTATTTTAAAGACACAACAATATTGTTTTCAAATTTGTATCTATCTGAATTTTTAGATATTTTAGCAAAAATTGTTTTTTGTTTATGTAGCTAAGAAAATAGTTCATACATCGTAAATCAAAACTAACCTCAAAGATATAATATGTACACGCTATTTTAAGAAAATGCCTTCTGCACTTTGAATCATTGTCTATACTTGCCTTGCCAAATATTCGGAACTAATCGCGGGATCAGAGCTTTCATCAGGTACAAAAGAGATATCATTACCGATGAATGGAATCCTGCATGAACGAGATACTGCGCGTCTGATTTCTTTCACGACCATTCTCATCTCTACTCCTTCTTGTATTATGCTTTTTCTTGATAATTTTGAACAGTTCCTTTTCTATTCCCTCTAATGAATATCATCAATAATAGTAATGAGAAAAAATAGTAGAACTCCAATGGAGAAATATAGCACTGTCATTATTTGACTTGTTTACGACTCCCTCATCACTTGTGCGTAGAATTCTTGTTAACGGGAGAAATACTGCACGCAATCCGCGGTAGAATGTCACAAGTTTCATTAATTAAGGAGACGTCTCCGAGTGCCACCATCGCCATTTGCCATGCGAATACGAACAGTAACAGTGTTAAGTAAAATATGGAATGTGAGAAAGGACTAATATGTTCCAGAGATGACATTGGCAACACGTCAGATTAATCCTTGACTGTTAATAATTTCCGCAACAACAGAACTTTTCGATTATATTTCCATTCATTATTATAATTGAAGGAATGAATCTAAAAGAATTAGTAAATATTTTTTCTTTAAAATTATTTTTATTTTATTTCATTTCTTTTAGATTTATGTGATTTAGTTATGTGATTTTCAATTGTCTTAAAATATTACTTTAATTTATAAATTCTTTTATGCAAGTATCAAATTGAAGAGTAATTAAGCGATTTTAAAAAATTTTAATAATATTACTGCATGTATGTGATTGGTTTTCCCTGTAAAAATAACAATTATATCGCATACAAAAATGAATTTACACATTTAAATGTATAATATAGTATTATTTTTACGGAAAACTAATAACACATATGTGCAGTCACATTTTACACATTTAGATTTGCAGTGATAATAAATATGGATAACTGAAGCATTGATTTTGTTATAATTTTGTTTATTCTCGAAAATGGAAAGAAGACAATGTCCACGTTATTTAAGAGTGACAGCTGACAATAATTGCTTTGTTAATTGTAATGTCAGACATGCGGAAACCCGATTCGTGATTTCACTTTCGTGACACTCGTGGAGACATTTACCAAACATGATACCAACTCGGGATTTGTTGGCAAGCGGACATTCAGCATGGAATCGTGAGATTGACCTCGACTTCTACATTGCTCCGAATGCAAATCGGATAGTTTACATCAGCGCAACGACTCGAGACGCTTTCGGATTATGTCCTCTGATGCATGTTCGAGGACGTCTGACGACAGCGCGAATGTCAGAGTCCGGTATGTGTTAACCCAAACTAGAAAGTGACAGAGTGCTTACGTGGCAATGCCTTGTGGTCCGATTCCAATTACGACGGAAAATTCATTCTATTAATTCCTTTCACGTTGAATAAGCAGAGAAAACGAGTGAAATACCGTCGAATATATGCTTCGTTGAAATTTCGATATAAACAGCATCAAATTATGCAAAATTTTAGGAAGTTATTGAAATTATTATTATAACTATCATTACTGTGGTTTCCTGCATACTTGAATAAACAATGATTCAATCAAACATACATAATGAAGCATACGCATTGTCATTATTGTTTATCATGTTTTTCGATTAGAGCATTATGCATACGAGAAAATTTACATTTAAATGTATTCTGATATTTTGAAATTGATTACGTTACGTATGACTGATTATAGTGGAGATTTTTAAATTCGTGGATATGTAAAATTCTTGTTTTTCGTCGATTTACATGCCCTGCATAAAACTCTAGTAGAATGACATTCCATTATTTCGCTTGATGTATTCGCTAATAACCCTTATCTAACGATTCAATCTATTTACAAACGTGGCAAGCACAACGGAATTCCTTTGTACCGTTCATAAATAACTGACCTCCGTGTTACAGGAATCTGTAATGAGCGCAATGCATGTTACTTATCGGATTGTTCCGGATAGTTTCGATAGTCTGTGATTTTGGTTTCCTCAAAATGACATCACGTTCCGCTCCATCGGAGTCAATGTACTGTCACTGACATAGTTGAAACGTGATATGTGCAGCTACCGGATCTAGAACTACGTAGGAAACTCCGTTTTCACAAAGGCTCCGACATGTAACAAACGCCCCCACGTAACATACTCGTTCTCTTTGAGGAGAAGTATATAGTTAACAACTGTATGGTATTTTTACCGAGTTACGTCTACTCAACAATAGAGAACCGACGAAAACTTCGCGTTTTTTATGCTTCAATAATGAAATTTTTATCGTTGTAAAACGCACACGATAATATCCGTAAATAATTCCAGACAGATAAATGTGCATAAACTTTACCGTAACTTTACGCTATATTAAATCCAATACGTATAAATGGATGAATCGATTGTAATTCGAAATATTGCAATTATATTTAACAAATCAGAAAATACCATGAAAATATGAGAAACAAAAAAAATTAAATATTTTTTATCCTCACATTTATATCATATATTCATCATGCTTGAAATACGCTCTACATTTGTACATTTTTGAAAACACACATGAGCGTATCAGCGTAAATATTCGAAGACCTCTGGAATGTTAACATATTAATCCTGAGCTATAATTGCATGCTTAAGGTAACTCCGGCAAATACGCCGCGCTGGGATTTACGCCGCAGAAGTCAGAAAAAATAGAAGGAGTGGGAGTAATTTTTCCACAATTACTCTATTACACGCCTTTATGTTATATTAGTATTATGTTATGATTTTAGCTTCTTACTGTTAATATTAATGAATTTATTGAATCGATTTGTCACTGTAATAAGTAACGCCATCATAAATTATAATCTACATAAAATGATTAATGTATAGCGTGTAAAAGACTTAGTGGTTATTTCGTGATACACATAATGGATACACGTAATGGAATAGTAAAGCATATTGTGTAGCAAAATACAAGTGCTTTGTTTTCGTATTCTTTGTTTGTTGTCTATATCTCATCTGTTTGGGATATACGGTATTTTTAGCGAGCGGAATTTATGCTAAAAGCATGCCCAAAGCATACAAGTGCGCAGATTGAATTCAGTGCACTAAATGCTATAAACTAAAATATTATATGAAATAGGTACCTCATATCATAACACTTGTAATATGTAGGAAGATTATAATTATTATTTATTACTTCATATACATATTTAATTACATTTTTAATTCTTAATAAACACATTTTATGTTTATAAACACATTTTATAAGTTATTGTCAGTTATTTATAAGTTATGTGTCATTTATTACGTCTTATTTATATGCATTATTTGTAAATTTTTCATGAGCCGTACATATCCCCCCCCCCCTCTGTGAGTAGCTCACCCCTATTGGATGTACGACAAAAATGCAAGAGTTTCAAAAAGTTTATTTTTTAATATGAAAAATAAATATTTAGGATTTCTAATATTTTTTTTATAATAGTAGACAGTATAAAGTTTTTACTGATATAGTTCGTTTACTATAAACATAAATAATACTTAATAATAAATTAAGTTTTTAATAGGTGTGACGTATATACCGGAGTTATCCTATTTGGCATTCGATTATTATTCGATCCATCCCGATTATGTCTTACGCGAATCAAATAAGTTGTTACAACACTATGACAAAATAACATTTAATCATTGCATAATACAATTTTTATAATTACCTTAATGTAAATATTTTTGCTTTTATAATGTCATAAGTAATTACAAAATTGTTTTAATTTTTCAATAAATTAATTTTTGCATATCGTGGTACT
>Ga0157363_1002021_pt1 | contig 17531 bp, 13 predicted proteins | sample AttsexASBM1_FD_111477 | JGI IMG/M metagenome (GOLD analysis project Ga0157363, IMG submission 111477) | Fungus gardens microbial communities from leaf cutter ant in Ribeirão Preto, State of São Paulo, Brazil - Atta sexdens ASBM1 | ecosystem: Host-associated > Fungi > Mycelium > Unclassified ... | reverse complement strand
CCAACCCTCGATCTGCTCAAAACGCAGAGCGAAAACGACCTCAAGAACCGTCAATCAAATCGCCAAAAACCAGAAATTACTCGCCAAGGCATATCAACAAACAGTTTTTCGATCCCTCCACGTTTCAGCTCTGGACATGATGCTGGCCATCAAGACGGCCTTTGATCCCAAAGGAATTTTGAATCCCGGCAAGACTTTACCCGGAAGGTCATAGTCTCATGAATGATGTCTGGAAAAATTATGGAAATCAGGAACCTATTTCACAAAATGGAGGGACTGAAAAACTATTAATCGATGGTGCTTTTGTCGTGGATCTGTTGCAAAATGTAGAGCCTTGGTTCTGGATTGTTACGCGATGACGTGAATCCTCTCCAAAAACAGAAAGTGACGCATAGTATAGATGATATCGACCCGCCCGATATAGGCAAGTAACCGGCGTTGAGCAGTATGGCATTGAGTACCCGAAGAGCCTTCCAATGCCACACTGCGTCAGACGTTCACGAAAGAGCCATGCCGTCCAGCTATTTCAAATATAAAAGTAATATTCTTATTATTTAAAGATAAACTTATATCCAATGATATGATCTATTCAGGTCCATGGTGATATCAACATATTCTTTTGCATAGGTTTCACTGTTGAGAGAATTTTTCATATAATCTTGTATATTTTTTACCATCTGCGCACGTTTATCCTGGTTGTCCAAAAGAAATTTTATAGCATTATGTAGCGCTTCTGGATCGTTGGGAGGAACAAAATAGACCATGTCATCATTAAAGTAGTCTCTAAGCCCCCCAGTATCGGTTACAATACATGGAACACCCATAACTCCAGATTCCTCTACAACCGTCAGGCCGCTTACATAGTTATTACGTTCCAATGGAACGATAACTAGAATAGCTTTATCATAGAAAGAAGCCATATCATCATTGGTCTTTAAGCCGGCAATGATCATGTTGGGGTGCTTGCCCGCAATGGCGATTGCGGAGGCACTTTGTGTAGCGAGGAAAAATTTCTCATCTTTCATATGAGAGGCGCAAACAGCGAGCGTATTCCAGTCTCGTGAACGATCGTTACCAACAGCTATAATATTTCCCGTATTTTTTTCAGAATACGGAATCATTTCGTCGCAGCGTATGCCGAATTTTGTAAATTCAATTCTGTTATTCGGGAACATTCTTTTTGCAATGTCAGAGTTTATTTTGCTATTAAAAGTCAGGACATCAACATCCCTCAAGAGCCATCGATAAAGCATTTGCCTAATTTTATTTTTAGGCCACTTATCAATCAGCCATACGCTTTGTCCGATAACTTTAATCTTATTCAGAGAGAATAATTTTTTTAAGAGCATAACTCCAAGTGTCTGCGATTCATTGTAGGTCCAAACCACATCTGTTCCGTTTGCGATTTCTTTGCGGTTTCTCCAGACCTGTATAAAATCGAAGCCAAGTATTAACCGTGCAGCATAGCGAACAGATTTTTGAATCGGGTTTTCTTTTACGATATCTTCAGAGTATGTTACTTTAATTTTATCTGAATTGGCTCGGTGGTATCCATAAGCATAAGGCTCATTGGTGCCGAGAATCTTTCCCTGACGGAATCGGTTATTCCAGTTTCTGGCGCCATATCCATAGCTCATCTGGACAAAAACTCTGATCATTACTTACCTCTATTTTTGATGGGTTTTGGGCAAAGAGCAGTGGATTCCAAAGTTTTTACTTTCGAGACTTCAGTAAAAACTTTTATTGAAGGAGCTCTGGCCATGGCTTTGGCAACCAGAAGTTTCTAATATTCCTCATCGCGGATCGATAAAGAAAGAAGGGATGTTTGAAGGTGAAGTTTTTAAAGCGCTATCGATTTGATCGCAAGCCATGAGGGCTTCGTTGATAGTGACATCCATATCAAGATAACGATAAGTTCCTAAACGGCCAAGAAAAGAGATGCCTTTTTGTTGTTGGGCAAGCTCTATATAACTGTTTAACATGCGTTTCTCATTGACTTGCCGGATCGGATAATAAGGAACGTCTTTTTTTTCAGAAAGTCTGCTATATTCTCTAAAACACACCGTCTTTGAAAATTTATTTTGCTCCCATGGTGCAAAATGTTTGTGCTCAGAGATTCGCGTAAAAGGAACCTGCTCGTCACAATAATTGATAACGGCAGTCCCTTGATAGTCTCCGTCGACAGTAAATCGTTCAAAATCGAGCGTCCTGTACCCAAGACGACCTAATTCAAACTTAAAATAACGATCAATCGGCCCCGTATAAAAAACGTGGGAAAATTTCTCATCAATTTCTTCAAAAGAACAGGAGGTTCTGGTTTCAATACCGTCAACGTTAAGAATATTCTGTATTATTGAGGTGTATCCCTCTTCCGGCATTCCTTGATACGTGTGATTAAAATAATTATCGTCATAGTTGAAACGCAATGGAAGTCTTTTAAGGATGGATGCTGGCAATTCCTTGGGGTCTAAGCCCCATTGCTTGCGTGTATATCCATAGAAAAAGGCATGGTAGAGTTCTGGTCCTATCATGCTTAATGCTTGTTCTTCAAAGGATTGAGGGTCTACAATAGACTTGTCAGCCTTCCCGGCGATAAACTCTCTGGCCTCTTTGGGCCCCATAACAGTTCTGAAAAATTGGTTGATGGTGAGTAGATTGACCGGGAGAGAATAGACGCTCCCTTGTGAAATGGCTTTAACGCGATTGATATAGGGATGAAATGTTCCAAATCGTCTCACATAATCCCAAACGCGCTGATCGGAAGTATGGAAAATGTGCGGGCCATACCGATGTACCATTATGCCAGTTTCTGCATCGCGTTCTGTATGACAGTTGCCACCGATATGCGAGCGTTCGTCAACAAGAGTGACTTTATACCCCTGTTCTGCAAGATGGCGGGCTATGACGGCTCCACTAAAACCTGCTCCGACAACACAGAAAGATAGTGACAATGTGATTTTCCTTGGAAAGGATTAATACATAATTATTTTATAATTTAAATTCGTTGAAGATAGGTGTCAATTTATTATCGTGATCATGGTTACTTTAATAACTATTTAACGATAATGTTGGTTTTCTATGTGGGGCCTGTAGTGTTGTCGGTCCGTTCTTGACGGAAGATGTGCGCTCTTTTTTACTGCCGAAAGGAAGAATTTCTCTTTTGTGTCTTGAATTCAATGAGATAATAAAGATCTGATCTGCCACTCAATTGTGGGGATGCCTTGTACTCTGTCTCCACGACTCTCAACAGGATTTGGCGAGGAAGTGCGAGATCACGGTTAACGATCTCAGCGACGCTGCAGATGAGACAGTGTCTCCGAGCGTAGTGTTCAGGCTGTCCTTAATGCTGCGGGAAAATGTAAAGACATGGACGACTTTTTGGATCGTCGTGTTTCATTTTATTGTGCCAGATTTTATAGAAGCTGAACTTCTCATTAATTTAAAAAACACAGAAAAGTATTTATCCAAGACAATCACCGGATGATGCAGTGCCGTTTCAGGAAGTGGAAAAGCTGTGGGGCATGCATCTGGCTGGCATTAAAACGGAGCCATGGAATGTGATTCTGATCTGGACTGAATAGAAAACCTGGGGCGAGCATGATGGCCTGTTCTGCAGCTTTCCGGGCAACTGGGACAGGATCCAGCCCTGTGCGAAAGCGGGCCCACAGGAACATGCCACCGTCGGGGTATGAGAAAATTTCGAGGCCGGCAGTTTCCAGGGACGATATGGCTGCTTTTCGAGCGTTGGTCAGCTTTTCCCGCAATTTCTCCAAATGCAGCCGGTATCGTCCGTCTGCAAGAATGGTATGGACGATGGCTTCGTTCATGGAGCTGCTTGTCAGACTGCTGGCCATCTTGAGGCGCAGGATTCGGGCTGAGATTGTCGGAGGACAGGCCAGAAATCCCACTCGCAGTCCCGGCGAAATCGTTTTTGAGAAACTGCTGATGAAGATGACCCGTTGCAACTGGTCCAGATGCGCCAGAGTGGGGGTATTCTCATCCGCGAGACCGCCGAAAATGTCATCTTCAATAATCATGAAATCATGACGCTCGGCCAGACTGAGAACGTGATGCGTGACAGAGGGGCTGCAACTCGTACCGGTCGGGTTATGCAGCCGGGTGTTGAGGATAAAGGCTTTCGGCTGCTCCGTTCTGGCAATGCGCTCGAGTGTCGCCAGGCAGGGACCATCGTGAAGCCGCGGAATGCCGATCGTCCGGAGGCCAAGGGCTTCAAGAGCTGGGAAGAGGTTGCAGTAACCGGGGTCTTCCACCAGAACGGTATCTCCCGGCTGGGTCAGACATCTGATGCTCAACTCCAGAGCCTGACTGGCACCATGTGTGAGGATGAGCGCCGACAGGTCACATCTGATACCCTGCCGCATCAGGAGCAAGCGGATCAACTCCCGAAGACCGGTATGTCCATAAGGATTACCGTAGCCCGACATCTCCGGATCGGGACGACGCCCCAGAGCCGTCAGGGCATGGCGAATTCCCTCACGGAAAAGATAGCTGTCCGGCAACCATCCACATCCCGCCTGCACGATGGAGGCGTTGTTTTCATAAGCCCGCTGGAGCATCCATGAGGAGTCGATGGATGGAGTGATATCCGCAAGCGCGACGATACCATCAATCAGTGGCTTCTCTTGGCTGAGTACGAAAAACCCGCTGGCGCGTCGGGCCTCCAGAACACCATCGGCGACAAGGCGGTTATAGGCATTGGAAACGGTAAGGGGACTGATACTGCACTGTCTGGCAAGGTGACGGATGGAGGGCAGACGAGTGCCGGGTGTCCAGTCGTGGCTGCGGACGAGGGCTTTGACCTGCTGGACGATCTGGGTGACGAGCGGGGTGGGGGAATGGGGGTCTGTCTGAATCAGGGGCTGGATCATGGGGCTGACTGTACCGGTCGTTCTGGCAGTACAGATTAGGCTCATATTTCCCTGACTGTATATATTCAGTTCCGGTCCTATTCAGGATAGCTTTTTTCAGATGTGACGGGGCTGGCGCATCAGGGCCGGTCATAGATGCATCCATCATCAGTCTGCGAGGCGTATTGTGTCGAAACTGACCAATGAATTTGACTGTATCGAGACCCTCCGCAAGGGCACGTACTGGATGCCCTTTACGGCCAATCGTCGGGTTCGGGCCGATCCGCAGGCGCGGCTTCTGACGTCTGCGAAGGGGCCTTATTATTATACGCCGGATGGCACCGAGCTTTTTGATACGCTTTCGGGTTTGTGGTGTTCTCCGCTGGGACATGCACATCCCCGGATCGTGGAGGCGCTGAAGACGCAGGCCGAGACGCTGGATTATGCGCCGCCGTTTCAGCTCACGAACCCGCAGACGGTGCATCTGGCGGAGAGGATCGCAGGTCTGGCGCCGGACGGGATGGATCATGTCTTTTTCGCCAATTCCGGTTCCGAGGCGGTGGATACGGCGCTGAAAATTGCGCTCGGGTATCATCGGCTGCGTCAGGAGGGGCAGCGTTTTCGCATGATCGGGCGTGAGCGCGGGTATCATGGCGTTGGTTTTGGCGGCATGTCCGTGGGCGGGATTGTCCCGAACCGCAAGATGTTCGCGTCGGGCATGATGCCGGGGGTGGATCATCTGCGGCATACCTACAATCCCGAACACATGGCGTTTTCGCGCGGGCAGCCGGAATGGGGCGCGGATCATGCCGAGGATCTGGAGCGTCTGGTCGGGCTGCATGATGCGTCGACGATTGCGGCGGTGATCGTGGAGCCAGTGCAGGGATCGACGGGAGTGATCGTGCCGCCTGTGGGATATCTGCGCAGGCTGCGCGAGATCTGCACAAAGCACGGCATCCTGCTGATTTTCGATGAGGTCATTACGGGTTTTGGCCGTATGGGCGAAAACTTCGCAGCGCAGCGTTTCGACGTGAAGCCGGATATGATCACGTTCGCCAAAGCGGTCACGAACGGCATTATCCCTATGGGGGGCGTGATTGTGACGGATGAAATCTACAACACGTTCATGACCGGCCCGGAAAATGCCATCGAGTTCGCACATGGCTATACCTATTCCGGCCATCCGATGGCGACGGCGGTGGCCCATGCGGTTTTGGATGTCATGGAAGAAGAGTCCCTTTTCGCGCGGGTCCGTGCGCTGGAGCCGGTTCTGGAAGAGGCCGTGCACGGGTTGCGCGATCTGCCTGCCGTCAAGGACATCCGCAATATAGGGCTGACGGCCGGGGTGGATCTGTTCCCTGTCGAGGGTGCGCCCGGGGCGCGGGGGCTGGCCATTTTCGAGCGCGGTCTGCGCGAAGGGCTGCTTCTACGCTGCACGGGCGATACGATTTCCTTTGGACCGCCGTTTATTTCGACGCCAGAGCAGCTTCGCGGAATGATTGATGGTGTTCGCCGTCTGATCCAGTCCGTTTCCTGAACACCATACCCAGTGAGGACATGACATGCCACTTCTGCATTTCCATCTTGTCGAAGGCCGTTCCGACGGTGAAATCAAGACGCTTCTTGATGCGGCCCATGAGGCCATGCTGGCGGCGTTCAAGGTGCCGCGGGGAGACCGCTATCAGATCGTTTCGGAGCACAAGCCGTCGCGCATGATTGTGGAGGATACGGGACTGGATATTCCGCGGACCGGGAACGTTGTGCTGTTGCAGGTGTTCAGTCGGCCGCGCGGGGAAGAGGCCAATGCGCTGTTTTATCGGCTGCTGGTGGAGCGGCTGGAGGCAGAGTGTGGAATTGCGCCTTCGGACGTGATGATCTCCGTTGTTGAGAACGAAGATGCCCACTGGTCTTTCGGTTATGGTCGCGCCCAGTTCCTGACGGGCGAACTGGGCGGAAAGAAGCCTGACTGAGCGTCTGAGACTTTGGCGTTTCCGGATCAGGGCTTCCCTGATCCGGGTTTGAGCTCAGGGCGTCTCTTTGCGCTGGAGGGCGGCCTGCATATCCGGGCTGAAACAGGGCCGCTCCACATACTGGCCTGCGCCGCGTGTGACGCGCAGGTCGTTGTCGGCCCAGACGATTTTGCCGCCACTGATGGTGTATCGGGCTAGGCCGGTCAGGGTCATGCCTTCATAGATGTTGTAATCGACATTCTGGTGATGGGTTTTTGCCGAGACCGTCCGGCTGGCCTGCGGGTCCCACAGGACGAGATCGGCGTCCGCGCCTACGGAGACGCTGCCCTTGCGGGGGTGGATGTTGAAGATTTTCGCCGTGTTGGTGGAGGTGATGGCCACGAATTCCTGCGGGGTCAGTTTTCCGGTCCGCACGCCGTGGTGCCATAGGACGCTCATCCGGTCTTCGATGCCGGGGGTGCCATTCGGAATTTTCGTAAAATCGCTCAGGCCCTGTTCTTTTTGCCCCGCACAGAAGCAGCAGTGATCGGTGGCGGTGGTCTGAAGCTGTCCGGAAGCCAGCCCGGCCCACAGGGCTTTCTGATGGTGTTTGGGGCGGAAGGGCGGACTCATGACATGTTGAGCCGCGCCGAGCCAGTTCGGGTTTTCATAGACGCTGTCGTCGATTACGAGATGCTGGGCCAGAACTTCACCATAGACACGCTGGCCGCGGGCGCGGGCAGCGGTAATGGCGGCGGTGGCTTCCTCTGTTGAGACATGTACGATGTAGATCGGGGCGCCGAGCAGTCCTGCGATGGCGATGACACGCTGTGCGGCTTCTCCTTCCACGGCGGGCGGTCGGGAGAGAGGGTGTGCCTGCGGACCGGTGATGCCGCGACTGAGGAGATCGGCCTGAAGATAGGCGACGGCGTCACCGTTTTCCGCATGGATGTTGCACAGGGCGCCGAGTTCAAGCGCGCGGCTGATGGAGCGCAGCAGGACGTCATCGTCTACCATCAGGGCGTTTTTGTAGGCCATGAAGTGCTTGAAGGAATTGACGCCGCAGTCCCGGGTCAGGGTGCCCATGTCTTCATGGACTTTCTCGTCCCAATGCGTCACCGCGACGTGGAATGAGTAATCGGAGACGGATTTCTCCGCTTTGCGCCGCCAGTCTTTCCAGGCGCCGAGCAGGGAATGTCCGGGTTCAGGGATGACGAAATCGATGATGGTCGTCGTGCCACCGGCGACGCCTGCGGAGGTGCCTGTATAGAAATCTTCGCTTGCGATGGAGCCCATGAAGGGCATTTCCATATGGGTGTGCGGGTCGATCCCGCCGGGCATGACCAGCAGGCCACCCGCATCCAGAATGTCGCAGCCTGAGGGTGCTTCCAGATCAGGGCCGATGGCGACGATCCTGCGTGTATCGTCGCACAGGACATCCGCCATGTGGGAGGTTTCTGCCGTTACGACGGTGCCACCACGGATGAGGAGCATGGGTTTATCCTTTTGCGGAACAGGTGAGGGCGGAATTTCCTGTCATCAGGACGCGCCTGGTCTTGTCAGCGGGCGGAAAGGGGAGAACGATGTCGGTATGACAGAGACTCTTTCTCCTCCTCACAGGGCCGGACCGGGCGCGCCGCGGCAGGCGGCTGAAGCGGCCATTCTCGCAGCCGCTGAGCGTGTGTTTGGCCGACATGGTTTTCGCGGGGCGAGCATGAATGAAATTGCCTGCGAAGCTGGCGTTCCCAAGCCGAATATCCATTACTATTTCGGTACGAAAGAGGAGCTTTATCGCAGCGTTCTTGAAAATATCATGACGTTCTGGCTGCAGGATGCTGATTACTGGCTGGTGCCGGAACGGCGGGCGCGGGAAGGTTTTGAGGGATATATCCGGGCCAAGATGGCGTTTTCCCGCGAGCGCCCGGATGCATCGCGGATTTTTGCCTACGAGCTTTTGCAGGGCGCGGGAAATATCCATCATTATCTGTCTACAACCCTGCGAGAGCATGTGGCGAGACGGGCACGGACATTTGACGTCTGGTACAGGGAGCGCCAGATGCCAGCCATTGATTCAACCCATCTGATGTTTGCCATCTGGTCAATGACGCAAGCCTATGCGGACATGAGCGCGCAGATGACGGCTTTGACGGGTCATGCAGTACTGCGTGATGTCGATTTCGAGGCGGGTTTGCAGACCATCCTGCGTCTGGTTCTGGGGTTCTGCAACGATATTGAGGATCGGGGGTGATTTCAGCAAAGAAATGTCTCCCTGTTTGGTGGTCGGGAAATGATTGTTGCCTGAGGAGAGTGTAATTTCTTGACCGTGTGGTCAAGTTTACGTTGCGGAATCGGTCCGACTTCAGTCATGGTGTGTCATGAAATGCACATGATGGAGAGTTTTCTTCGTGGATCAGACTCCAAATATCGCTGCAAACCGCCTGCCGCCGGACATGCTGGCACGGAATTTCTCGGACGCGCATCCGCCTTTGACGGCGGGACAGGCCACCATCGAATCCGATCGGTGTTACTTCTGTTACGACGCGCCCTGTATTGAGGCGTGTCCGACCGGGATTGATATTCCGGGGTTTATCAAAAAGATTTCAACGGGGAATATTCCGGGATCGGCACGTACTATTCTGGAGTCGAATATTTTCGGTGGAGCCTGTGCGCGGGTATGTCCGACGGAAATCCTGTGTGAGGGCAAATGTGTCCGTAATACGCAGGAAGACCGGCCAATCCAGATCGGGGCGCTTCAGCGTTATGCCACGGACTGGCAGATGCGGACGGGCAAGCAGCCGTTCAGCCGGGCGTCCCTGACAGGCAGGCGGATTGCTGTTGTGGGGGCGGGGCCTGCGGGGCTGGCCTGCGCGCATCGGCTGGCGATGCAGGGGCATGACGTTGTGGTGTTCGATGCGCGGCCCAAGGCGGGTGGTCTGAACGAATATGGGGTTGCCGCTTACAAACTGGCGGATGAGTTTGCGCAGAAGGAAGTGGCATTCGTTCTGTCCATCGGTGGGATCACGATCGAAACCGGGATGCTGCTTGGCCGGGATATGACACTAACGTCTTTGAGGGCGGACTATGATGCCGTGTTCCTCGGGATTGGTCATGCCGGTGTCAGGGCGTTGGGGATTGCCGGGGAATATTTTCCGGGCGTGCACAATGCTGTGGCATTCATTGAAGAGTTGCGGGCGTCTCCGACGAAATCGGATGTTGCCGTCGGGCGGCGTGTGGTGGTGATCGGGGGTGGGAACACCGCCATTGATGCCGCTGTGCAGGCAAAACGTCTGGGTGCGGAAGAGGTCACACTGGTTTATCGTCGGGCTGCGGAAAACATGTCTGCGACGACGGTGGAGCAGAAATGGGCGCAGACGAACGACGTTACGATCCGGTACTGGTCGGCTCCCTTGCGGATTGACGGAGCCGAGGATGGCGTTACGTCCATCACTTTCGCCCGTGGTGTCGTGAAGGATGGGCGGGCGGTTTATGATCAGGGAAACTATACGCTTGAGGCGGATATGGTTCTCAAGGCTGTGGGACAACTATTCCTTCCGGACCCTCTGGCGGAGGACAATATCGTGATCGAAGCTGGACGTATCAAGGTTGACGCCGAGGGGCGGACAAGCATGAAAGGCGTCTATGCCGGTGGAGACTGCACGGCTGGCGAGGATCTGACTGTGGCGGCTGTTCGCGATGGCCGTAATGCGGCTGAAGCCATCACGGCGGATCTGATGAAGGCAGGGAACTGAGACATGGCCGATCTGAGCATCAATTTCGCTGGTATTCGTTCTCCTAATCCGTTCTGGCTGGCCTCGGCGCCGCCGACTGACAAGGAGTATAATGTTCGCCGGGCGCTGGAAGCTGGCTGGGGTGGCGTGGTGTGGAAGACGCTGGGCGAGGACCCGCCGGTTGTGAATGTCAGCAGTCGTTACGGAGCCACGCGTTATAACGGCCAGCGCATGGCCGGGCTGAACAACATCGAGCTCATCACGGATCGTCCGCTGGCGGTCAATCTGGCGGAGATCAAAGCCGTCAAGAAGGATTATCCGGACCGGGCCATTATCGTCAGCATTATGGTTCCGTGTGTGGAGGAAAGCTGGAAACGCATTCTGCCGCTGGTCGAGGAAACGGGGGCGGATGGTATTGAGCTGAACTTCGGCTGTCCGCACGGCATGTCCGAACGGAACATGGGCTCTGCGGTTGGGCAGGTGCCGGAATATGTGGAAATGGTGACGCGGTGGTGCAAGCAGTACACGCGGATGCCGGTGATCGTGAAACTGACGCCCATTATCACGAATATTCTCAATCCGGCTCGGGCGGCCCTGCGTGGGGGGGCTGATGCGGTCTCACTGATCAACACCATTCAGTCCGTGGTTGGGGTCGATCTGGATGCGATGGCGCCTATGCCTGTTGTGGACGGGCGGGGCACGCATGGCGGCTATTGCGGGCCTGCGGTGAAGCCGATCGCTTTGCGGATGCTGGGGGAGATTGCCCGGACGCCCGATACGTCCGTTCTGCCGATTTCAGGGATTGGGGGGATCTCGAACTGGCGTGATGCTGCCGAATTTCTGGTGATGGGGGCGACGTCGCTTCAGGTATGTACGGCGGCGATGCACTACGGCTTTCGGATCGTCGAAGACATGATCGATGGTCTGTCAAACTGGATGGACGAGAAGGGCTTTGAGACGATTGCGGATGTGACGGGACGTGCGGTTCCGAATTTCGTCAACTGGAACCAGCTCAATCTGAAGTTCAGAACGCTTGCGGCGATTGATCAGGAGGCCTGCATCAAATGTGGCCTTTGCCATATCGCGTGTGAGGATACGTCCCATCAGGCCATTTCCAAGACGCTGCTGAATGGTGAGCGTCATTATGAAGTCATTGATGAGGAGTGTGTGGGCTGTAACCTCTGCGCGCATGTCTGCCCGGTGGACGACTGCATCACGATGGTGCCGCAGCCGGTTGAGGGCGTGCAGACATGGAACGAACATCCCAACAATCCCATGCGCAAGATCCCCGCAAAAGCGGGCTGATCGCCTCGATATTGGAAACCCGAAAAACGGAGAACGACAATGAGCACACAGGACGCATCTGGCGCGGTTGGCAATGTTACCGTGAATGGCACGAAGCTCTGGGACGATATTCTGGAGACGGCCCGGTTTGGGGGGACACCGAAGGGCGGGATCAGGCGCCTTGCCCTGACGGAGGAGGACCGTCAGGTCCGGGACTGGTTTGTCCGGGCGTGTGAGGCGTTGGGATGTACGGTGTCTCATGATTCCATGGGGAACCAGTTTGCGCGGCGTCCGGGAAGGGAGAATACGCTGCCGCCCATAACGATGGGAAGTCATCTCGACACGCAGCCGACGGGTGGAAAATTTGATGGAATCGTTGGTGTTCTCGGTGGTTTGGCGGTGCTGCGCACGTTGCATGAAACGGGGCGGGAGACCCGTCATCCGATCGAACTGATCAACTGGACGAACGAGGAGGGGTCGCGCTTTGCGCCCGCCATGCTGTCGTCCGGTGTGTTTGCGGGTGTGTTTACGGAGCAGGAGGCGCTCGATACGAAGGATCGGGAGGGCGTGCGCTTCGGGGACGCGCTTGAGGGCATCGGGTATCGCGGGGCGGAATCCTGTGGCGCACATCCTGTGGCGGCGTATTTTGAACTGCATATCGAGCAGGGGCCGATCCTTGAGGTCGAGCATAAAACGATCGGGATCGTGACGGGGGTGCAGGGCATGCGTTGGTATGAGGTCACGCTCAGGGGACAGGACGCTCATGCCGGGAGCACGCCTATGCGATTGCGGGCTGATGCTCTGGTGACGGCCGCGCGTATGATTGATGCGGTGCAGACCATTGCGCTGGCGCATGGGCCGGATTCAGTTGGAACGGTCGGACTGATCGAGAACAGGCCGAACAGTCGTAACGTCATTCCTGGAGAAGTGTTTTTTACGGTCGATTTCCGCGATCCTGATGATCGTATCGTCCAGAAAATGGAAGAGGCGTTTTACGCACAGGCGTCGGACCTAGCTGAAAAGGCCGGGTTGACGCTGGAGATTGAGCGGGTGTGGGATACGCCTGCGGTTCAGTTCGACCCCGAATGTATTGCGTCTGTTGCGCGTGCGGCGGAGACGCTGGGCTATCCGGCGCAGCAGATTGTTTCGGGAGCGGGGCATGATGCGACCTATATGGCGCAGGTTGCCCCGACTGCGATGATCTTTGTACCGTGTGCCGGAGGACTGAGCCATAACGAAGAGGAAAGCGCTGAGCCCGACGATGTGACGGCGGGGGCAAATGTGCTTCTTCGGGCTGTGCTGGAGGCGGATAGCCGTCTCTGACAGGCGCGGGGGCGGATTTTTCAGACTGGGAGAGGAGCGTTGATGACGGCGGGTTTTGCAGCAGATCTCTATAATGAGGAACTCGCCCCGGTTGCGCCGGAGAAACGGACTTGGTCGTGGCTGAACATGGCCACAGTCTGGATGGGAATGGTCCATAACATCGTGGCCTATGAAGCGGCGGCGGGTCTTATGGCTCTTGGTCTCTCGGCATGGGAATGTCTGGAGGTTGTGGCTGTTGCCTATGCGATCCTGTTTGTCACGATGTGGTTCAATGCGCGGCCCGGAACACAATACGGGATTCCGTTCTGTGTTCTAATCCGTTCCGCCTTTGGGCCGAAGGGCGCGCAGATTCCGGTTGTTTTACGGGGATTCTGTGCGATTTTCTGGTTTTCCGTTCAGGCTTATGCCGCGACACAGGCGATGGACGCCATTCTTTCCACGCTGAGTGCGACATGGGCGTCTTTCAGCACGCCTGTTCTGGGAATGCCGGAAAAGCGCTGGGCAGCGATGGCGATTATCTGGGCGCTCCATGCCTGGATTTCGAGCCATGGGGTTCATCGTATCAAGAATTTCGAGCTTGTCGCGGGGCCGCTGGTCATTGTCGTAGGGCTTGTGGCGACGGTCTGGGGACTACGGGTGGGGCACGGTCTGGGGCCGCTGTTTTCCGTCCCGTCCCGGCTGCACGGGTTGGCCTTTCTGGCGACGTTTGCGCTGGGCGTAACGGGCATGATCGGGATGTGGGCGACGTTTGCCGTGAATATTCCGGATCTTTCGCGGTTTGTCCGGTCGCAGCGCGATCAGGTTGTCGGGCAGGCCATCGGGCTGCCTCTGACGGCGCTTGTTTTCACACCGATGGCCATCATCACCACATCGGCGACGGTTTTGCTGTTCGGGCGGCCGATCTGGAATCCGACGGAGCTTCTTCTTGCGCTCAATCAGCCGCTTGTGACGGTCATTGGCGGGGCGACGCTCATTCTGGCGACATTGTCTGTCAATGTAGTCGCTAATATTCTTCCCGCGTCTTACGATCTGATCAATCTCTTTCCCCGTTATCTCGATTTCAATCGGGCCAGTCGGCTTGTTCTTGGGTTGGGCGTTTTCTTCATGCCCTGGCTCTGGTTCGATCATGCGGACAATATCTACCGGATGCTTGATATTATCGGTGGGACTTTGGGGCCCGTGACGGGCATTATGCTGGCTGATTATTATATTGTCCGGCGGCAGGCTTTGGATGTTGGTGCGCTGTACCGACATGGCGATGTTTATGATGGTCTGGCGGGCTGGCATGTGCCGGCACTCATTACGCTGGCTGTTGGGGGCGCTGTCGCATCTGCAGGGCAGGTGGTCCCGGCCCTGCATGCATTGGGAAATGTGTCCTGGTTTGCAGGGGTTTTGATCGGGTTCGGGCTGTATCTGGGTCTGAACCGTGTTGTGTGACAATTTGGTATAAAAATTATCTGTTGCGGACTCGAATCATTGTGTCCTGCCGTCAGGCTTGCTACTAATTTGACTGTTTAGTCAGCTTCGTAATGTTTCAGTTCCGTTCATCCGCAGCAGAACGTTGCAGGATATGTCCTTTGAAGGAAAACGCGTTTCCATGTCGCTTCCTTTTATCCGAACCTGTTATGTAACGCTTCTGGCGGGTACAGCATTGGCCAGCGTGGCCGCCCATGCGGCGTCTTCAGGCCATAAGTCTCATACGCCGTCTCGTGCCGCGCCTTCCGGTAGCAGGCCGACATCGGGGGCGGCCAAGGCCGCAACCTCGCCCGCACCGCCTGCGAAAAGCCCTGCACACGACATGACGGCGTCCGGGCGGGTTGAGGAAATCAGCGTTGCCGGACGCAGCACGCGGACGCGTTCTCCCGGCGGCGGTCTGATGCGGGTCGAGACAGCGGCAAAGGCCGTTCAGACGGTCACGCGCGATTTTATTGCCAAACAGATGCCTTCTGCGAATGTTCAGCAGCTGATTGCCATGCTGCCGAGCGTGAATGTCGCACAGCAGGATCCGGCGGGACTGTATTCTGGGCAGGTCAATGTCCGGGGGTTTGACCAGAGCGAAGTGGGCTGGATGCTCGATGGCGCGCCTTTTAACGATATTGGCGGCGGTCAGTTCTATGCGAACGAAGTGCTGGAATCCGAAGATCTGGAAAGTGTTTCGCTCCAGCCGGGTTCGGTTGATCTCAACAGCCCCGTGGTGAATGCGTCCGCTGGTCTGACCAGCATGGTCATGACAAATCCGACGACGCGCGCGGGAGGGCTTCTGGATGTCTCTTTCGGATCGTTCGATACGTTCCGCGAATTTCTACGCCTGAATTCCGGCTATATCGGAAACAGCGGTATTCGGGCCATGTTTGCTTTTAGCCATACAAAGGCCAACCAGTATCGCGGAGCAGGGCAGGCGGAGAAGTTTCATTATGACTTCAAGGCCGTAAAAGATTTCAATAACGGAAGCCATACCGGCCTGACGGTCTCGTATAACGATCAGGTCAATGACTCCTATCTGAACCCGAGCCTGCCCAGTTATCTGAAGTCCGGTTACAGCAACGATTATGCGGCGTATTATACTGGCGCGAGTTCAGGTGCCAATTATTACCGCTTGCATGTCAATCCTTTCCGCAACGTGGTTGCGGTACTTCCGACCCATATTGTGGTTTCCCCGAAAATCACAATCGAGGATTCTGTCTATTTCTGGCATGGGATCGGAAACGGCACTGGCGCAGGGTTGGTGAATGCCTCGACGGGCCTTGGTAATCAGTCTGTGGCACTGGATCTGAATGGTGCCAGTAGCGCCTTGGCCCTGACTCCGTCCAATCAGGAACAGTTCCGGACGGGTAATACGCTCTCCCTGCACTACAAGCCCGACCATCATCATGATCTTTCCATTGGGTGGTGGTACGAATATTCCAACGAACTTCAGTTCTCGCCTTATGGCCGCGTGAATCAGTCCACTGGAGAGCCATCCAATATCTGGGGGACGAGCAGTATTCTTCAGACGACGACAGGACAAGATTACAAGGTTCGCAACTTCCTGACCCTGACGCAGGTGAACATGCTGTTCATCGGCGATGAGATGAAATATTTTAACGATCGCCTGAAGATTGATCTGGGTTTCAAAGAGGCGATGGTCACGCGTCGGAGTTATAACTATACCCCCGGCACGCAGTATAACCGGAACCTGCATAGCGCTGAGCCGCTGCCGCAGATCGGGCTGTCCTGGAACTTTGATCGCAAGAACCAGATTTATGTATCTGGCAGCACCAATTTCAAAATGCCGTCCAATACCTCTCTTGTCGATTATTATGGAACTGCAAAAAAAATGACGCAGATTGGCGGCCCCAGCAATCCTGAATATACGATCGAGGAGGAACTGGGGTATCGCTATAATGGCGATGTCATTGTCGGGTCGGTGTCCTTCTTTAACTATAATCTGTCGAACCGCCAGCAGTCCCTCAACTATTACCTGAGTGGGGCGTCTTACAGCCAGACCGTCAATGCCGGTGGCCAGACGACACGCGGTGTGGATGTCCAGCTCAGCACGCGTCCGATCTGGCATCACTTGCGTCCCTACGTCACGTTTGAATATCTGCGTTCAACCATCGACAACAATATCGCGGCGACCACGATCGGCGGGACCACGGACTCTCTGCCGACCAAGGGTAAGACGGCCATTCGCTCGCCGCATGAGATGGCAGGGATTGGCATTGATTATGACGATGGCAGCTTCTGGTTTTCCGGGCAGGTCAAGTATGTGGGCAAGCAGTACGCCACGTTCACGAACGATAACGCCATTCCGCAATACATCACGAACAATGTCGGTATGGGATACCGTTTTCATAACGCGGGTTTCCTGAAATCGCCGCAGATCCAGCTCAATATGCAGAATCTGACGGGGGCCAAGTTCCGCAGTGGCGTCTATGGTTTTACAACGAATGCCAATGCGACGAAGGGTGTTTTCGGCGGCACAATAGCTGGTTCTGCTCCGAGTTATTATCTTCAGGTGCCTTTCAGTGCGATGGTGACGCTCTCGACGGGTTTCTAAAACGCGATCCAGTTCTAAGACTTTCATGAGTTCAGAACCTTGGGGAGCAGCGCGAGCTGTTTTCCGAGGTTTTGAGTTTCTCTCGCAGGTTTGGTCAGCTGCTTGAGTTTTTATGGCCGCTCTTGATGAGCGTATTCCGGCCGAATGTGACCGCGCAAACAAACTTCACGAACAGACGCACTCCTGCCATCGCTCTGAGCCTCGCTGGCCTCAATGTCTGATACCAACGGTTATCATGTTTGACCGATATGATCCCATTTTCTGAGCCCGATGGATTGGATGGTATTGGGGAGTGCGACGAGGTTGTTCCAAGCTGAGCATGCGGCCTTGATGATGTGGT
>Ga0157363_1002020_pt1 | contig 17534 bp, 9 predicted proteins | sample AttsexASBM1_FD_111477 | JGI IMG/M metagenome (GOLD analysis project Ga0157363, IMG submission 111477) | Fungus gardens microbial communities from leaf cutter ant in Ribeirão Preto, State of São Paulo, Brazil - Atta sexdens ASBM1 | ecosystem: Host-associated > Fungi > Mycelium > Unclassified ... | reverse complement strand
ACACACCCACAAAAAAACAATCACAAACAAAAACACAAACACACAAACAAACACACACACACACAAACAAAAACACACACTCACACTCACACGCACCCCCCCACCCACACACACACACATACACACACACACACACACACACACACACAGGGTTAGGTACTAACTAAAATTAAAACGTTAAAAAAAAGTTAAAGTTAATAATTTTTAACTTAATTAATTTTAAATGCATTAAATTTTAATTTAACTAAGTTACTTTTAAACGTTAACTTTTTAACTTTTTTTTTAACTTAAGTTAAAAGTCAATATTGACTTAACTTATGTTAAGTTCATTTTTTATTCCTTCAACTTTTAATTTAACTTTATTAATTTTGTAAAGCCATTAACTTTAACTTTATTCAGTTAAAAAAAACATTAACTTACCAACCCTGTATATATATATATATGTGTGTGTGTGTGTGTGTGTGTGTGTGTGTGTGACACACACACACACAGAGTAAAGAACTGACTTGCCATAAAGTCACAAGTTATTACAAAGCATAAATTTATACAATATGAAATATATTATCTTGGAGAGATTAATGCCTTCTAAAACGTGGATCAAAACAGCCAGGTATTCTTTTCGGTATTTGCGTGATTGCTTCGCACTCTTGATTTAATCTTGATTTGAGATGTCTAAAATAAAATAAGAAAAGAGAGAAAAAATAAGAAATGCAGCAATACTTTTATCTCATCGCGACACAAAGTTATGTAGTTTACATACATTTATAGCAGTATCTGAAATGCTTGAAACTTACCGGCTTGCAACAGTTTGCACTACACTACGACCTTTTCTAGGAGTTCCTGTCAAAGTGATCACACATGGAGGTTCAATAATGTCATCGGTAATGTTGCTTGAATAACGTGGAGGTATTTTAGGCCAAGATGGATCGGAAGGAATTCTAATATCAAGAATATGGTAAGCAAAAAGTGAACAAGATCTTATTTATTTTTACCATTGACAAGATATTATTAAAAATCGTTAACCCTGGGCAAATTTTCGGCGATATAAAAAGGACCCCAAGGACAGAAATAATTGAAGAACACTGACATTATCGACAATTGATATAAATTTGCTATTATTAACATAAATATTTGGCTAATACATTATTAAATTTTGATTAATACATGATTTTTTGTTACATAAATGATCCATAAATAATATATATGCATATTTGTAAAGCTGTGATATCCTATATATTGCCAAAAAATTATAATTTTTTCTTTGCAATTATCATCTCTGTTGAGAATCAAACTTTGATAACACTGAAATCACAATTTTAAAGAAAAATCGAGCATTATTGAGTTCTAAATGCATAAATATGTCTACTAAATTAATAAAGTATAAAATTAGTGCAATCAGTTAATCAGTTTTTGACTTTTAATCACTTCAACACAAGGACGCAAACTCTCGAAAGGATGTCGGTCTTTAATATCTCGTCGGTGCTCTTACTCAATAATATAATAGTATGTATAATTATATACCGTAACGTGCCGATATTACACTTTTCTGAAATTGCTGATAAATTTTGTCCATTTACTAAAAACGTAACAAATATTAAAATCATATGTATTATTATTTCTGTACGATTTTCTGTAATATTTTCTTACCTTTTATGTGCAATTCGAGTGTATTTGTTTGGTTATCGCGTGCCATGTCGCGAAAGTTAATATAATTATGAATATTTCAAGTCCTATATTGCGCTATTTCAGAAAATCAGAACTTGATACATTAGCCTAAAAGGTTGTACGAGGCACGATTGTGTCAATTACATGTTTCTTCTAATTATTCGAATTTTTTATACAACCAAATTATAAATTTTGTTTGTCGAGATTCACTTGTCTTGGAATTATTTTCTCTTATTACCGCGTAAACGTGGATATATAAATGAAATTGTTAAGGATTATACTTTATTATCACATAATTTTTATATAATATGTATACAACTTTAAATTTAACTTTAGAACATAATATTTACACTGAATATACAGTAGACATAGTTATAGCCAGTCTTGGGTTTTGATAAAGAGAGAAAATGTTGAAACTTTTTTTTTTAATTTTGAATACAGTTTTGAAGAACAATTTACACCATCTGAACATTAGCAAATGTCTCTTATGAATCAGATTCCACCTCTCTATAATGGACATAACCGAAAGGGAAAAATACTTTTCGATTGATGTGCGACTTCAACGCACATATTCAATTTCAAGTCTGGTTATAACATTACAGGAACGATCAATTACTATTTACTCGAAATTCTCTTAATAGACTCGCATTATACTATATTCTAAGATATTACGCAACATTATTATTTATTGTTATATCACATCACATCATTAATTTAACATTGCAACTGCCCTTCCCTTTGATCTTTTTATTTACTATTTTTCATCAAAGATGTTGCTTTCTTATAAACTTGTTTTCTCTTTGAAATATGTGTGTGTTCTTCATCTTTCTATACAAATTAGCATCCCCTTCCCCCCTACTCAAATTGTCCCAATGCTGTACTCTAGCGTAGATATATATGCATACAATTTTTAGACATTTTACACAAAGTCAGAAATTGTAACATTTTTAATAAAAATACGACGTAGCGTCGCTTAATTGAATGAGATCAGTCGAGATGTATATCAATTTTTCAAAAGCCAGATATGAATGTTTCGATTTCCAATCGTGTACCGTGGATAAGAGATGTGAAGTTTAAATTTTATGACTACGTAGGACAGCATGTAAGTTTCCATATTCCATTTCACAAATTTTACACGTCCATTTTTTCAAATAATTAACAAATCTGTTACAGAATTTTGAAATTAGTAAACATTTTACCTCGCAATTTATGATACTCATTTTACTCGTGTATCTTATCTACAGCTTGTTAATATTTGAACACATAGTGATAAAACTTGTGCGTATCGAAGCGGAAGAAAAATTAAATATAAATCATTTCAATTGTAACCGAATTAAATCCCGAAATTAAATCATGTTTAATAGCGAGATGTGAGCCGAATGAAGGTGTGTCATGACTAGACTAGACATTTGAAATATAAATGAATCATGTTCTCGCTGAATATATAAAACTTCGATCTCGTGTTATTGAGTTTCTACTCTCTATGAGTACTTACTCTTCATTTTACTATCATCAAATTTTTATTGGTCCAAAGCTTTATAGCACTCTCTTTCCTCACTATGTAACTCTTAGTAAAACTATCTCTTTATAATACTTCGTCTAAAATCAGCCAAATACTAAAATAATAAGTACAGAACGCACTGGTGCTCCGTTATGAAAACGTTACTTTTAGCACGTAGCAGAGTGCCATTTGCCTTTGTTAATAAGTTATTCATTCATTAATCATTGTGTTATAAAGCTTCAATAGCATAAAAAATATTACTGTTTAGTGAAAAGTATAGTCTTATGAAGGAATATTTCTTTGATTTTCATTAACTCTCTATTATATAGTATATACAGATTTTGGTAAAGACACTGAATTTCTGGTTCTTTGCGAATCCAGTTATATAGAATAGGATATAGCGCAAGACCTAAAAGACGCATAGTCTCGAAATAACAATTATTATGTTATTACCAGATCTTGGTGGCACAGTTTATGAAAGCCACATTCATTTGCAGAATAAATTGATAAGAAATGTAAAAAGAGGTAGCTTCAGAAATGCATAATGTGAGCTCGAACAAATAAAGCATATTAATTGCATTCATCGTAAATTAACTCGCAATCGTTATTGTCCGGCAGTAATATCATTTTGTGAAGTTAGTATGAAATAAAGCGATACATTCACATAGAAAAAGTAAAAGATTCTGTGATAATCATTATTGCAATAAGATATAAAACTTATGACGATTTAAATGAAAGTTTACGGCCGATAGAGGCACGTACTTACCGAGAAATGTGTGTTTGTTAATTAAAATATCATTATAATGATGTATGTAACACACGAGGTGTTTTATTTTCAATTCTCTCATTATTGTCTTGTTAAGCTTCATGATCACCACTGTCTATTCCTATTAAAGATTCCGTTTGCTCTGCTTCAAGATCTGGGATCCTGAAAACATTGATTTCTCATTTCATAATTTGTATGTATGTGTAGTTACAGTTAGTATGTGTATATTATGATATTATAATTCTGGTCAATTTATATTGTTATTCTGATTTTTATATAATATTTATATCTTACATGTAATGCATGTTTTACCTTGTAGATCTGTTGTTTTTCCTACATATCCAGATGAAAAACCTTTTAATTAAATCCATAACAGGATCCCAGTTGTCGTAATAAGATAAAAGAGATACTGTCAGGAATGCTAAAAGCATTGGAATACTTCCCAAATAGAAAATACAAGGATACTCAACTTTTTTCAAGAGAACATCGGCTACCATTGACATGGGCATTGTTAAGCTTACAGCCATTGTTGCTACGAGAGATGATGTCAAAAAACAACCCCTGTAGATACAATAGAATGCAATCACGTTACATAAAAGTACAAAAGTTGTTATTATTATTACCGTATGTATGACAACACGTTGAATTGTATTGAAATTACCATAGCCAAAGAACTTGGCTCAGAACAGTACCAATTAGACCGTTTATAATTAGGAATGTCCACTGGTGGCCATTGGGCCATTCAAACTCTTCCCAATGACCATAATGAAGAATGAAGAATAAAGGCCACAGAAGTGTTAAATTGAATATTCCCACAAAGCCAAAAAACATTGGTATATCCATCTTATCTTCGTGATCTACTTTTCTTTTTAAAAATACAATGTATGCAGCATAGAAAAAAGCACTGACTAGAGCTAATATTATGCCCGTTGACATATTATTACTTTCTATAGTTAAATCTGAAATACCGACCAGTACCTGCAAATAAAGAAAATGTTTTTCCACATATATCGCATGATATCTAATGCGTGCATATCTTCTATTCTCTGTATTCAAAAGGAAATGTGAAACGTTAGACGTTCTACTTAAGAATTATTTTGTTTAATTGTATTTGCGAATTTAATTATAATTTGTGTGAACTTTGTTGTGTAAACTTGCAACTTACCAGTCCGAAGATACTAACTATCACAGCAGCTAATTTGGACAGCGTAAATTTGTCTCCTCCATTACTGGGAAAAGAAGCAGCGAGAAATAAAGTGAATAAACTGGACGTCGAAGACAATACAGTAACAATTCTAGCTGGGGTTTGCTCCAATGACATCTGGTATGTATAATTTGCCATGAACCACTAGAAGACAGTTCCGATAACACGTAATGCCGAGAGAACAATGCGTTTGATTGAATTTCACATTGTTACTTACAAATAAGCAAAACATAAGAGCTATCTTAGCCACTTTTTGTACAGAGAATTTGTTAGCTTGTCGTCTCGCTTGTTCTCCAGCTCTGACACTGGCTTGATAACTAAGTCGTGCCAATAAAGCCTCGGTGGCATCACTTTCAGACATATGGCGCACTTCCGCCAGTTTGCTGAATCGTACAGAGCGAATGGATGAATCGTCACTTTCCGTTCCTGACGAACGATCACAATGATCCGGTGTTTTTATTGGAACAAACGTTGGATCACTCTATGATAAAATGAGTAATTGTTATTAGATTAATAGCGGAACGAGAAAATCTTCTAGTTCACATACGTGACGTGCATGTACAAAAAAAGTCTAGTAATAATTATCAAATCTTAAGTGAAATAATTTATAATCAAGTCTTCGATCAATATAACTAAAAATAATTTTACTTTTCTATATATTTAATAAATATTAATAAACGATTAATTATATTACCATATTTGCGGTAACACTAAATATTTAGAAAAGTAAAATTATTTTTAGTTGATTAAATATTTAATTGAAATTATATTACTCGACATTTAGTAGTTACTATCAGACTTTTTTTTTCATAGAATTATATAGAATGGATCAATTTTTTTTATAGCAATAAAATATTTTTTAATGTTTTTCCAGAGCAATTTACTTAAAAAGCATCTGATCCAATGCACATGACATTTTATTTTGCACTATCATTAACATATAATAAAAATATTACAACACACAGCTCTCTCAATCCTAATAATTTCTTTCACCCATACATACACATGCACACATACTTACTAGACTTGTATTAGCCTCCGAATAAAAGTTATCATCTTCAACATTGGGATCTATAAACTAAAAGTAAAATATATCAGAATCTGTGAGATGTATAAATGGAGAGAAAAAAAAATGATGTGTTTTATGCAATTTTAATAATACCATATATGTTGCAGGCTTATTGCATTGTTCCCGCCAGGGTGGCCAAAAGCACAGGCCAAGCAAATAAAATGTAAACATAGATGTTCTTACATATGTACTAAAAAATGGCCTTTCGAATGTTTCATCCCTATAGATGTACTGAAATGATATATATTGTATCACTGTGATTTCTATTATAATTGTATATACAAGAAAAATTTTCAAATGTATCTAATTATCGATTGCACTAACAATTGCAAGTAACAAATGTTGATAAATAAGCTAATTAATATATTTGTGGAGAAGGCAAAAGATACGGAAAGTTTGATCTTACTTTGGTAAGCTCAGAACTGGAAACCCAAATTATATCGACCAGCAATAGAACTAAAAGTCCTAGTACAAGTCTTTGAGATTTATTCATCATCGCCGCGAGTTTATGAGGATCCTCCGCCATCCCCTGTTGCCTACGCTGGCGTAATTCCACAGAACAGCTCATCTTGGCTTCTTTTCTTTACCACATTGCATTTATACATTTATCCCTGTAAAACGATGCAATATTGCTATGTTACAAGACGAATAAAACTGGTATCAATAGAATAGAAACCTTAATTTAGAGGAAGATATAACAACTAGTGATATATTTATCTCTCTTTTTCTCCTGACAATTGGAAAGTTTTGTAATTACCAGGTGGAAAAGAAAAACTGATCTTTCATGCGTTATACGTCCACAAGCTCGTTTTAGTATAAGAATTCAGGCAGCAAGAATGCACGAGCGCGAGGCCAAACTCACATAAGCAGGTGTCAAATCAGTGATAAGCGAGACTTGTAATTTTTTTCTCAACGTCACTCTGACAAGACACCTAACCTAACCGGCTGGTTGCGGCCTCAGCCACAGCCGACGTTGATTCCGCATCACATCGCTTTCTTGCTAATAGCTGAGTTTTAATTGTATCAGTTTTCACGATTTCGTGCACCTTCCAACAACAGAGAAATATCGTTTGTTGATCGTGAAACGAGGCAAATCCGGACTCTACCACACGTCGTCTGGCTGCGTCCGACAGCCGCCTACATCTTCTTTGGGTCCGTTGAGGCACTTGAGGCGCTAGTGATAATGAGCAAAATGGACAATAACAACACTAATAATACAGGTGCGTCAGTGTTATCGCATCTGATAACATCCACATATATCGGCACAATATACCTCTCTATCTTTCCTCTTTCTTCTTCGCTGTTTTATTTTCCATTATTTGGAATTATCAATGTATTTGGCGCGCACTACGTTGCACTTGCACTGCATAAGTGCGTACAGTCAATCGCGGTGCAACCGATCTCTTCCGATTCCGCGCAATCACATAGATTGGTCGCATTCAGCAGACTCAAATGTTGCGAAATGGAGCGCTCGCTACCACTAGATGATCTAACACCTGTATTCATAATCCTTCCTTATTTTAAGAATGGAAGAAGCTTCCATGAAGAATTCCTCGATGCCTCCTTGTATCATAAACTGATCTCAAGTCTGCCTTCTCAAAGGAAGGAATATTTTAGGGATTTTATTAACCTACTACTCCAGATTTTATTAACCTACTACAGCATGTCATAATATATAATATATGCAAACCTAATATCGTGAATTACGAATAATAAAGATTATTAAAGGCATTGTTGATTAAATAAAATTTTGATTAAGCATTTTGCAACAATAATGGACAAAAATAAAACTAATAGCGAATTCGATTGGACGCATTAAGTGCGCACTGATGCACATTAAAACCGCTCTATATACACAAAAAGCGTAAATATATATTTATAAATAAATATAAAAATCGATTAAATTGTGAAATACATTTTATTCCACTATTAGATAAAATATGTAATTCAAGATATTTGCATTTTATTTTTTTTTTATTTTTTTAAAATCAGTGTATGACGGTTTTAATATCTCAGCAAACGAGAATGGATTGAAATGAATTGAAATGGATTCAAATTTTTAGAAATATTGTTTCATCAATTCACGAATGTTAAAATGAATGCTTTTCAATCCTCAATGCATTTTTATTCATTTATAGAAATTGCAAGGAGCATATCTCCATCCCTTTCAATCTAAAAATAATATTAACTTTTTCTGTGTACACAAACACAATCGTGAATACTGTTCAATTCAAAATTTTGAATAGGAAATGCAGTTTTTCAATCCAATTGCATCCAATTGAATCGAATTGAATCCAATTAAATCCAAAAAAAAGTATTCGCTATTTAAAATACGCATTCGGACAGAACAAAATTTCAATCCATTTTAATTCATTCTCGTTTGTTGGGATGCGTCAGTGCTTCCAGTCGAATTCGCCATAATGCTTATTATATGAAGGAGAAAATGTTTAGTTTATTTTCGAAAAAAAAGCTAAAAATAATTATCGATGAGACAGATCTAAATTAAAAGCTATCGGAAGTAAAAAGACCGGTGTTACAAAATAAATTTGGAGATTTGCTTGGTTATAAAAACTGCACTTCCTCCTCCTCAAGGAAACTCGAAACCTCTCTTGAAAAAAGGAAGGCTTCTTATTTGGCCAAGGAAAGTTTATGAAACGTTAATGAAAAACAAGGAATCCTCTTTCCTCAAGGAAGGGCTATGAATACACCATGGGATATAAAAAAATACACCAATAGCAGCGAGCGCTCACAGATTCTTCTGCAATAGTTGTGTCTGTTGAACGCGACTATTGGTTTACGCTATTTCGTTACCAGCGAATGAAAAATTGGATCATCTATGCTATACGCGGGATGCGTCAAGTGAGTTTACATTTCGTTACCATGGCAATCAAACTTGTCAAACTTACGAAAACCAGTTATCAATAGTTATCAAACGAATGGGCATGAGAGAGACAGATCATCAAGATTAGAGTTTCGTAAAAATGGCAAATGATATTCTCAGCAATGGCCGTTTACGAGAAAACACTGTTGTACAACGAACAAGAAACGATCGAGGCAATCGAGGTATCATTCAATTCAATCAAAACTTTAAGTATAAATGAACGTATACTTGATTCACTATCGATTGAATTTTGATAACAAGATAATAGAGAATTTATCGCCAGATACGCGGTGAATGTCAAGGTCACATTTATTTTCTTCTTGACAAGTTAAGAAAAGGATAACTTTAGCGTTTATCGTATCTAGATTCACGTTGCAAAAATTCTCTATTAATCTTGTGATGCGCGTCACATCGGAATTTGCTCTTTGTCAGATGTAATTTTTCTATCGCGTTTCTTATTGTTCGTTTTGTTGGACGCAGCACCAGACATAGCAGCAATAGAGAGTCGCAATTGGTTGCTACATCGACATTACACGAGACACGAATACAGCGCTTGCAAACTACTCATCGAGCAGGAATTAATGAAATCTAATGGTCACGAATATGCCAATTATTTAAAGGTGCGATCGAGATTATTCTCCTAAATAATGTCGCATGCAAAAATACCATAGGATATATTTTACGTATATAATACATACCTCTATACATTTTCTTACTCTTTTATGTATAACATTTTTCGAGAATAATCGAAAATCTTCTTGATACATAACTTAGTCAAAATAAAAATGCACAAAAATAAAAATTGACACTAAAATCGACAACAATTTTCGATAGTTTGCAAGATTAGATAGTAACTACAGTTAAACTGTTAAAAGTTAAAAAGTTAATAACTTTTAACTTAACTTAAGTTTTAAGTTACTTTTAAACATTAACTTTTTAACTTTTTTTTAAGCTAAAAAATTTTTTTATCTCTTTTAAATATCTTAGAAAAATAATAAGATATAATAAGACTAAGGGTGTATATTCGTAATCTATTCATATTTTAAGACCATCTAAGTAATTTCTTAAGATGCTAATACAGCCCTTTGATTGGTTATGCCTTATGCCATAAGCCTTAGTCTGGATCTACTATAAGTGTTTTAAGCCCTAAGTCATAAGAAATTGACCAATTACAGTTAAATATTCTTCTCGCATTCGATTGTAATTGGTCAATTTCTTATGGCTTAAGATTTATTAAAAAGTAATCACTGATCTTGTATTTTCTCTATGTGTTGGCTGTTTTTTTTTAAAGTTATATAACTTACATAGTTATATTGTTATATATTTATATCACACATGAATAAAAAAATTAAAAATTAAATTTACTTAATAATCTATATTGTAGTTATTAATCTCATTTTAAGAAAAATTAAGACATTATCTAAAAAATCTAAAAAATAATTTTTTCAAAATTAATTTTTTTGTTAAATTAATTCAATATTGATTTAACTTACGTTAAGTTAATTTTTTATTCCTACAATTTTTAACTTAATTTTATTAATTTTTTAATTAAAGCCATTAGTTAAAAAAAAACATTAACTTACCCAACCCTGATAGTTTGCCGTCATCCACCACTGTCTGCGACCTGTGACAAACTATGGAAAGTATGGAAATAATTAAATATTGATTTTGGTCTCTCACACTAGATTAATAATATTAGTACACATATTAAAGATTACTTGATGTAACATATTTAAATGCAGTGGCAATACAATTAATTTTAACAATTAAATATTTTATTAAATAACGTATAAATATTATTATTAGGTTTTTAATCGTTTAAAATATTTTTTATATGTTTCAACATCACTAATTTCATATTTAGCAGTTTTTAGTGTGCACTAATCTAGTAATACAAGTGTGACTGAATTTGCTAAAAACTATTCGACAAAAGAATAATGTCTTTATTCGTACAGCCTGTAAATAATGAATAATTATAAACAACCAATATTTATCCTTGTTACACGGTCGTATCAGATAATATATAATGATCTTATTGATAGGGTTTAATTCTTCGAAAGGAGGGTAGGATTCAAGATTCCTTGGATTGTTTTCAAACCGCGTATAATGTGAATTCGACAAACATCGATAACGTTAAACAGATAGCAAAATCGTTGTAAGTAATTAAAAATTATTCTTAATTACAAATTATATAATATATGACGAATATCACGAATTATTAACGCGACAATTTTTAGACTGATAATGGGAAGTCACAAACGCGCGATAGATGCATATGCGGAAGCTGAAAAAATATCTGTTCTACCAGATTGGGAAATATATCATGGCCTTGGCAAGTTATTTATTCCACAATGCGATTTATTTTGCACAACACATTAGCTAAGCTTTATAAACTTGCAGATGCACCTATCAGAGAATTCATGCTATTTTATTAATTTTGAGGAATGTACTTTTGTTCGATGTTGCACTCGTATAAATAAGTATGTAATCGCGTTTCAAGTATTTGCTTTGAGCATAATTAAAGTTATAAAGTTTAACTGTTAAGTAAAATAACGCTTTCTGTCCAACGGAATTATTTTCTTTTTCGTCTTCAGGCGAGGCTTATGTAAAATTGAACCAATTACAAGAGGGTAAAAAATATTTCAAAAGATCCACGGAATTAACTAAAAGTGAATTGCCCAATATTGATCTTGCGAGACTTTATCTCTTAGACGATATGATTCCAGAAGCTAAAAACGCTTATACGGCAGCTTTAAAGTAAGTAAGTTATATGAATCACAAGCCGTAGTTATGAATCGCGCGAATTAAAAATTAATTAAATTATGTTAATTTTCATATACCATTAGCTGCGAAAAAATTAAAAATATTTATTACATGTAGAATAGAATAATTTTTTTTATCACATCTTCAACATGTTTTCTTAGCTTACCGTTTTTCTTCTTAATACTTTTCTTATTTTATCAATCGCTTTCTTGTTTCCTTTCTTTTAGCGTTTCTTTCATTTTAATACAACTTAAACTTTCGACACTTTCTTTACTCTTAGCGGGAATCCCCAGAGTATAGATGCAGCGACAGAACTGGGTCTCTTATATCTTAAAATCGGAGATACACAACGAGCATTTCAACAATTTGGAGCAGCTTTGGCTCATTCGCCTAATTGCGTCAAGGCAATCTTGCCTATGGCTTATGTAATGCAGGTGCACAAATTTATAGAAATTCATACAGTAACATTTCTTTGAGCACTTCTCTTTAATTCACGAAAAAATGTAATCATTGACATCTTGTACTCCAATCATATGTTCGTTCTGATTATTTTCATCAAATTAATTTTCGATTATTTAAATTTCGTTTGATTTATAAAGTAGGTAAAGCGTTATTCTGCTTTGCTAATATATTATAAACAACTATGAAGGCATATTCTATTACAAATGCATATGCGTTAGATTATTAAGATTTATTTATTCTTACTTTGCATTTTTCGTAGAATTTGTTTCTTTGCTTCGTTGGACAGAGTATATTATATTTTCCAGAGTCATCGAGAGTATGATGTGGCTTTATCGAAATATAAAGTTGCGGCACAGACCATTCCAGAATCTTCGATTCTTTGGAACAACATTGGAATGTGCCTTTACGCGAAACAAAAGTATGTTGCGGTGAGTTACCTTTTTTTTTCTTTTGCTTTACCTTCATCTTTATCTTCATCGCTTTTTTTCTGAATATCTCCTTTATTTATTTGAAGTGATGACTCAATTTATAGTAATATTCCTCCATAGCAAAAAATGTCATAGTTACAACCATCGGTGACGTGTCAATGTCCGCTTTATTACAAATCATGTGATATCATAGCAATGTCATGATGATGTGCGAATATTTTTGTAACATATCTTTGTACATATGTTATTTTGTTACGACAATCATCTCACAGTGACATCATATCTTCTTTCTGACTCTATTGTGACTCTATTGTGACGTGAATATGACCCTTTGCTATTAGGATTCGTTAAAAAAAATTAAAAGGAACTAAACTTTTACTACATTTCTTAGAAACAGTATACCTTAATATATAATATGTATATAAAAAAAAGAGAAACGAAAGGAAGACTTTTATTCATATATTTTTCCGCTAACGTTATGGATAGTCAGTTATTCAAATGCATGACGAAATATAACGTTTCATTTGATCTAATTGCTAAAAAACAGTTCAATGATATAATTTGAAATTTGGTATTTGCATTTGATATACAAGTTTTACTATAGTGTTTTGCACTACGTGGTATGATTTGTCGAACGTAGCATACTCGGGAAAACGAAATTTGTAATATTTATTTATAAGACTTAAGTAACTATCACATATCTACATGCAGAATTTTGTCAATCACTGATTTATCATTATCGACATCACTGAAGACTCGAAACGTACAGTATATACAGTATATTCAATATTGCACAGAAATTTAATATTGTAATTAATTGCAATAAATAGTATTGCGTTTAAAGTATCGCGCTGATGCCTTACAGTCCTTGGTTTTATTTGATTTTATTATTTTATTTTATTATCAGTTTGTTAGAAAAATAATAAAAATAATATAAAATAATAAAATAATAATAATAAAAAATAATAAAATCGCAATCGACTAACAAAAAAGGAAATAAGTGATTATAAAGAATTTTTAGGTTAATAATATAAATCTTTTTAAAAAAAATGGCGCCAACTGTGCGTGCTCCTCTCAGAAAAAATCGTTACAGTCATAAATTATTATACGCGCTTGTATGTGTGCTTTTCAATGAAAATAATTTTCTATTCCAAACCTATTTTTTGAGCAATGTATAAAGTCATTTTATGTGAGACAGATTATCACACAAGTGTGCGTCCATATTAATTCAGCCATTTTTTATTTTCAAATTTTAAGTTCAGATTCGAAATACGCGAACCCAAAAATCCTTTAATACTACATTTCGCCGAAATCGGAAGACTTTCAGCATTTCCATAACATTTCCATCTGTCATATTGATTCAGCCATTTTGAATTTTTAAATTTTGGATCCGAAATCGGCGAAAACCAATAATTCTAACACTACTTCACTAGAATCGAAGTCTCAATGAAAAGGGCTTTAACGTAGATAACGTAATCAATTTAAAATCAAGATATTGATATAAAGAAAAGAATAGAATATAAGGCAATGATTTTTATTCACGAATTTAATCCACGTTATAGATGAATTCTTTTGAAAGCGATGCAATCAGAAAGGAAATGTTTGAATCATTATCGACAAGATAATGCGAAAGACTGAATGCAAAATAAAAATATTTACTGTAAGAAATTTCTGTTCTGTAAATTTCCAAAAGTTGAAAGTTTTTATCCAACAAAAATGTGCTGTAAATTAAAAATAGTTATACTGCGAAATTACAATAATATTTTGTGGTGAAGTATATGCAAATCTTTAATACGCAGCGCGCCAATTTTGTAAATTCACAATAAATTTCCATTGTAAATTTACAAATATTGTAAAACCACAGCAAAACGTAATATGGTTTATAAATACTGCATATTTTTATTGTAAAGATATTGGAAATTCACAAACATTTCTAACAATGTTCCTTTGCAATATTTCGTAGGCTATTAGCTCGTTGAAGCGAGCACATTATTTGAACCCGATGTCTTGCGTTCCGTCGTGCAACCTGGGAATCGTTTTTCTTACCACTGGACAGCCTGCATCAGCCGCGATTTACTTATGTGCTGCAATCAGTGCTGAACCGAAGAATCCTATGCCATATCTGTTATTAGGTTGTGAGTACAAAAAACAAATTTAAAGCTTTATATTTTATATAATTTTATTATCCACTATAAAAAAAGTCTAATTTAATTACAACGAATTCGATTAGACACTTAGTGCGCACTACTGGTGCACATTTAGTCGTCTTGTACAAAACGTAAAGATATGTCTATAAATAAACATAGAAATCGATTAAATCGTGAAATACTTAATACGTTTATTAAAAAAATAAGGTAAAATATGTGTAGTGACAATTTTATCGCCACAATTATTGTATAAGGCGAAGATGTATTGAATTTTGGAGAAAATACAACGTTGTCTGTACACACAACATTTCGACGAAACAATAGAGACATTTAAATGCCTCTGCTGTTTCTTATGGCAGTTCGCGTCAAATACTTTCCTCACAATGCATCGTAAATCAAAACGAAATGCATATTATTAAATTATATTACTGTAAATTGTATATATTATAATAATATTATGTAATAATTATTATCTTCCGCGGTTTAAACAAACTTATTTGAAATATAACAACAGTGATAATAAACAGTAACGATCTGCGGAAACAATATTTTTATTTTATAAGAAAGTTCTCGAACAGAGCACGGAACGAGCGAGCAGATAAAGCAGAGATTCGATTGTAAGACTCCATAGAGACAACACGTGTACATACCAGATTAAAAAGGAAAACTTATCACAATCGCGAGTCTCAATTATTTCATATCGCCACCACGAACATAATTTCTTTACGAAGATTCTTCGAGCTCCGGACACATCCCAAACTTCCAAATATTTTATAATTTGAATTAATATTTGAATTTCATTTTCATATTCAAATTAAATCAGTAAACTTTAATATCATCAGTGCGCACTAGTGCTTCTTTCGAATTCGCCATTAATCTTATTAGTGATTAGCGAAACAAGAACGCGGCCATTCAAAAAGAAGTCTTATACTAGAATTTTATTATCAGTAGAACGTATTTCCTTTTTGAAATATGAATTCTTTTTTCTCTTCTTATCTCAGTGGCTCTAAAACGTTTGGATGATCTGGAAGGTGCCGAAAGATCATTGACGAAAGCACACGCATTAGCTCCTCAGGATCCATTAATTTTGATCAATTATGCTGTGGTACTTGATGCTCGCGGGAAACAAGCTGATGCCGCTGAAATTTTAACAGCGCTCAATGACATTATGGCTGTCGTTGAAGTCGATGTGCAGGTAATTTATATATATGTGTGTGTGTGTGTGTGTGCGCGCGCACGCGCGCGCGCGTGTGTGTGTGTGTGTATACACATATATACAGATATATATTTAGTGTATATATCTTGGTGTACTGTGTTAGTTGCATGCCATAATTATATGTATTACATTGATGTATCATAACATATAGATATCGCAAATGGCAAATAAATTATTAAAGAAATTACAACGCGAAAAAACGGAATCGACTATCGGTCAAGAAGTATCAACGGAAAAATATGAAAAGCGACAATTGAGTCCTGACGAAGTTTAAAAATCATGTCATTTGTCATGCGATAATATTAAAGTGTTCGTGCTATTTTCAAAGATTTTATTAGGAAAAAGAATCAAAGAGAAGAAGCTTTGCAATTACACATTTCTATTGGAGAGTGCGTTTTACATAAATGAGTGTGTTTTATTACAAATTAATTACACATATTACATGTATGTATCGTTTTTGTTTTGAAAAGTACATACATAGGTACATTTAGAATAATAAAATGAAATTATAAAAAAGAGACTATGTGTGTGAAAAGAATTTTGTCTGTTTATGAGTGTGTATCGAGAGTTTATTTATTAAATTTATTGAATTAAAAAAGATATGCTATGTATTCATATACATATATATTTAATTTTGTTGATAATATTATTAGCAATCTCCTAATACTACATAAATGACATGATTTCTTGAGTTTTATTTAAAGTTTTCTTTAATGCAAATAGAATAAGTACCTGTATTTCAATATCTTTTACCGTAACACATTTCGTTTATAATATAATACTGTAATATATATGTATATTATAAATATTTTGTAATTATTTTTTATTAACATACATAATGTACGTATTTGCGAATCCTACGTTATAAAGTATTTTTAAATAAAGTATTTTATTTTATTAAAAAAAAAATTACTTTTGCAAACTTCCGTTAAACATGCTTTGTCAGTTTGATGCTGATTTGTTCAATTGTTTATAATTTTGGGTTTGAACAATTGCCCAAAAAAATCAAACAAAATTGCTACGATATAGAACAATATAAGATAAAGTTTATGCTATTTAATAGTGCTAAAATATCAATTAATTCTCCAAATTTGTGAAAACGATTACGAAAAAAACAATCTCCCAGAGTGCGGAAAGCAAACCCAGGATACCTTGAGAATCTCTGTCATAAGAAACAGCAACAATACCATTACAAACAATGCATCCTCGTTGTTCTGTCTGTTTGTCAGACCAAGAGGCCACTGTAGTGATTTTGTTACCCAGTGACAGTGGGTAACTTTTTATTTCATGTAAAACATAAAAATTGTATATATATATATATATTTAAGCCCGGTCGAGATCGCTTAAAGAGAAGGTAGACTTTCTAAATTGTATAGATTTTGAGCATTTTTACTGAAAGTGTCAAGGTTGAATGTTGTTGCAATCCATAGTT
>Ga0157363_1002019_pt1 | contig 17537 bp, 12 predicted proteins | sample AttsexASBM1_FD_111477 | JGI IMG/M metagenome (GOLD analysis project Ga0157363, IMG submission 111477) | Fungus gardens microbial communities from leaf cutter ant in Ribeirão Preto, State of São Paulo, Brazil - Atta sexdens ASBM1 | ecosystem: Host-associated > Fungi > Mycelium > Unclassified ... | reverse complement strand
GCAGCGATGATTTCAGAAGTATGAGAAGGATCCCGGATTATGGAAGTTACACAGTGGTTGTATGAAGGTCGCGAAAGGAGGCGCGCTAGACGTAAGGCGACCTATAATACTTCAAGTTCTGAATCTCAATAGGTGTGAAGAGCTTACGCTGCCGTGTCCTCCTACGATTGTGATTTTCTTAATCATGGCAGTGAAGAGAAATCTTGTTATGTAAACATTTCAGACTAGTGTGACTCGTAGAGGGCATAGTACATAAGCTTTAGAAGCTCCAACTCTGTCTTCTGCATTCTTGGATAATGCACAACTAACTTATTTGGACTTCCGAGATACCTCATTGGATCTCAGATAGCTGAGGTGTCAACTGTGTCTAACAAGAGTATCTGGATAAGTTCCAAACTTTGATTGCAGATGCTAACTATACCAATTCTTAGTCACTAAATTCCACTGCAGTCTTTAGACAGCTATCTAGAACTAAACAGTAACTCTATCAGTGAGGAGACCCAAAGACATTGACCCCTCCTACATGGTTCAATACTGTGTGATGTATAGATCAAGCTAGGCAAGCTAATAAAGCTTTCTAGTCTACCCAATATGCCATCACTATTCAACTTCTAAACTTCATAGAGCTTGTCAGTTATCCCTACCCTTCAATAGCTACTCCCATCATATCAGCACCCCCATGTCTACCACTACTGATGCTTTTACCAGATATCTCCATAGATGTGAATGCCAGTCACAAACTCTAGCTTATACCAGCCAAAGAGTACTACTAATGTGAAAATCTGAACTATATGGTCAAGGAGTGCCCAGCAGAACCAGATGTTCAGCGATTAACTACTAAGCAACAAGAGGAGCTTATGGAAAACTTAAAAATATTAAAGAATATAGAAACTCATCAATAGTTAGAATCTGTGAACTCAGAAAGTACTGATAGTAATAGAAATGAATAAGATTTTGCATAGAGAAGCTAGCAATTTGTATACCTCAATTGCTGATAAAAAGATTTGCTGTACTCAAAGTAGAAAAATATATGGAAAATGACAGTGATTTCTCTAATTTATCTGTTTGCTTGACTTCTGTTAGCCCTGTAGCCTTTACTAAATGTCCAAAATAGGAAAAAAGACTTCTTCTACACCCAGTTATCAATACTCTTGATGCTTACAAAGCTTCCCTATATCTTTCTATTTCCTTGAAAACTACCAACACCACTAAGTCTATCTCTGTATATACATTAGTTGACTCTAGAGTACTACTGAAATTTTTATCAACTATAGTTTTGTGAAAAGACACTATTTGAATATATATAAACTCTTATGGCTAGTACTTATATACAACATTGATGACACCTCTAGTAAAGGTAGCCAGATATCTGAGGTTGTAAATGTTATACTACAGTATCAGTCACACTCTGAGCAAGCCTTGCTTATAGTTGTTATAACTCAAAACCCTTAGAGTTGGATTAGAAGGTAACCTTGTATTGGGTAACACAAGAGAACTTAATAGAGAGCTCTTTACAAAATAGTCTACCTTATATACTCATACAGATAGTCTGTGCTAGCTACTGTGCATCCTGCTCTAAATGACCATATGTAAAGCATGAGGTCAATGTGTGGTGACCATGTTGTATGATGTCACTTTGTTTTAGAACCTTCTACTCCTTTCTCTCAAGTTCTGTGATCAACATTGTGACTGATCACTTCTAACTCTAACTCCAGAGTTCTAAAAATAGAAAAATGAAAAATAAATTGAAAGGAAAATAAAATGAGAAAGAAAATGAAGAAAAAAATAAGTCCACATTCTTTGATCTTGACAATAGTTTCTAGTTTAAGTAAACAGTAGACTTTATTTATTTTCTGTTCTCATTTTATTTTCTTATTTTGGAATATATAGTTAGAGTTTAGTGTGATATCACAGTCACATGATTATATAACACAGAGAAAAACATTGAATATTCTTAAATAATAATATTATATAGCATATTCACTATATATTTGATCTTATATATAATGTATAGTCTTTAGAATAGATTAAATGTAATTGTGCACAAACTATCAGCCTAGTATATATAGGTAGATATATTATACTAAGAATTCCATCAAGTTTTCTTGTATTAATCTAATACAAGATTTTATTTTTATCATAATACTTTGAGGGTTAAGATATCTAAAAAGCTAAGAAGTATTAGATATATACTTTGAAGATATATTGGTCTGGCCTTTTTCCTAGCTTGATAGAAGACTTTGAAGATACAAGAAATGCTTTGTAGACTACTATGTAGTATAAAAAAAAGCTAAAGAACTGCTACTATATGACTCAGCTGTTCTCCAAACTATAAGGAAATCTATCTCTGACCTACTGAACCCTATAGTTTTTTCACTCCAATTAGCCATATCTTACCTTATTAGACTCTGCAGTCTTTCTTAAATAACTCTGTTAAACTCTACAAGCTCATCATCAATATCCATTCTCAAACATCTCAGACACATCTACTATGAATAGTTTTACTTCCTCTTTTAGTAGAGTTTTAGGCATTTCTATTAAAGTTTCTAATGATCTAGCTATTATCATTTTCTCTTATATTAGTACTTTTCTGCTAGATTGAAATAGACTCTATTAGTATTCAAGATAATCACTACTCTTAAAAGTTTCTATTCTATTTTCTTAGGACTTTCTAAATAAATATGTGCTACTTATATTTATTTGTTATAACAATAAACTTGGAACTTTTTAGAGATTACTAAAGTCTACAAAACTCTGTAGACTTTACTAATTGCTCTAACATAAATCTTCTGATCTCAACCTTTATATAACAGCCATATTTTTTATCACAAAATAAATTACTCACTTGCTTGTAATATCAATATAAATGTTAATAATGATAATGGACAATAATTAATAAGAGATAAATGATATTGTTAAGTTTAAAATATAATTCTCAAATATAGAGATATATATACAAAAGAGTAATAGTCCATATATAAGTTATTTCTATTATATAATCAATACTTATACTTAATAGGACTGTTATCTGTTATAGCAGATGTTAGGCTAATTATAGAAGGTAACTAATTATGTTACTACATTGATATACTTGTATCTCTATAAATACCAATTGCTATTTAATATATAATATATTATTAGGAATAGTTTGATGAGCACTTTCCAATGCAAGTTTGATTGTATGAATTCATCTAGCTATTTCTGAGATAATAGCTAATAAAACTTGTAGTTACTAATAATCTAATATCTTAGTAATCTATTGTTATTTTTGTACATCTTACATATATGCAGGTAGTCCTCATTTGGAGCTTTCTTATAAGAAGATCTACTTCTTTGACTTTAATACTGCCATCAAAGCCTATAATGTTTACTTCTATAACACTGACAGTTTCTACTGCTTTTCATAGAGTTTGAACTTGACTGTTACCCCTATTGTCTCCTATTTACTACTAGAGTGATCTTACTCTCTTTTCAGACTAACATTCTAGATATTTCTACCAAGAACATCTCTGATTATGTTATCTTCATTATTTCTCTTCATATAAGCTAATCCAGAAGATTAAAATATACTTTATAACTATATAGAATATTTGTTGCCTTCAAAAACCTTACTCTGTTCTCTTAGGTTCTCTTGGAAATATTCAAGTCCATATAAATACTATAAACTCTGCTAGTTATTCTAAAATTTCCAGTGCAACTTAATTTGTAAAGATTGGTTTACTTGTTATAGAAATACAAGTTGAATGAAGTTTGTGACACTTTTTCAATACTTCTCTGAAGTATTTTATAAAAACCACACCTCAAATAACACCTTCATCCTCTCTTCATATATGTAATAGTCTGTCTTTGCTAAAAAAGATTTTGATACCCTCCTGAATCACTGCAAATAGAACTATACTATCAAACTGATCTCTAATACAGAATCTAAGTCACTAAAGATATACTTCCTATTTTTTGCAAAGCAGTCTAAGTTGAATGTGTTTATTGTTGAAAATATCTATACTGGATTTATACAACTCTTGAAGTTCCCTATAGCTATACCAGTATTTTTTATTAAGAAAAAAGATGAATTCCTCCATCTGATACAAAACTACTAAAACTTTACTATGTTTATTATCAAAAACAAGTATTCACTCTTGTTAATCTCTAAGCTTGTTATGAAACTTCAAGATGTTTATTTTTTCACCAAGCTAGATATACACTGGGGCTTCAACAATATCTGTATCAAGCTTGGTAGTAAGTAAAAGGCAACCTTTTACAGAAACTATAGTCTTTTCAAGTTCTTGGTGATATTCTTTGGTATAACTAATAACTTCATCACCTTTCAAACTATGATGAACAACATCTTTTGGGATCTTATAGTAGAAAATATCATGATGGTATATCTAGATGATATTCTAATCTTTACCCAGACATTGGAAGAATACTACAAAGTAGTCTATAGAGTTTTAGAAATCTTGGCTAAGCACAATTTATTTTTGTGCTCTGAAAAGTGTAAATTTGACAGGCTGATATTAGAATTGTAAATGATAGACTTGGTTTTTAATTTATCTTAATTTTTAACTTTAATTATTTTTATTTAATTTTACTTCTATTTTCTTTATTTTAGACTTAGATAATAGAGTGTGACGTAAGGGTTATTATATATATAACAGTTATATAATCATATAACACAGAGAAGATCATAAAAGACTCTGAAATAAATGAAGTCATATAATATAACAATAGCTTATAGAAAGTATATGGACTTAAGAATAGGTTAGTTATATAAACCACAGTCTATAGTATATAGAGTAAACTAGTTTATAATGGAAACTTTCTTGTATTACTTAAGAAATGTTGTTTTTTGTTTTATCACTTGAACTTAAGTTATAACAGCTACATATCAAGTATTTAGACCTAGTCATTTCTAAGGATTAAGTTAAGATAAAGATAGCTAATATTTATAATTAGCTTAGACCAACTACTTATATAGAGCTATAGACATTTCTTAGTTTTAATTTTTATTATAGATTCATGTCAGAATTAAAGATGATGGACTTGATCTATTTTTATTTTATTTCTCTTTTTTATTTTCATTTCTCTTTATTTTCTTATTTTCAGACTTAAGATCAAAAATTAGTATGATATCACATATGACTGTCACAAATTGTCACACAACTATGACACTGTGTTACAAACTTGTTACATGTCATAGTCACAAGTTACACAAAAAGACATAGAAAGTTCTAAAATAATAACATTAAACAACATATTTACTATATATTGACCTTATGAATTACACATAGTCTTTAGAATAGGTTATATAAGGTCTTACACAGACCAACTAGCTAATATATATAAGGTAGACACTTTGTACTTGAAACTCTATTAAGTTCTCTTGTGTTAATCTAATACAATGTTTCTTTTTTATTTTAACTCTTTGAGATTTAAGTTATAACAGTTTATCTATGGCTTTTTAAATATTGCTTATTCTTTTTTTAATGTCACAGAAAGCAATAGTATATAGATCTGGAGTCTTACCCAAAAATAAGCCTTTAATATACTAAAAGATATTATCACTATAATACTAGTACTAATTTCTCTAAATATCTTTATTTTCTTCTATATTGAAGCTGATAGCTCAGATTTTGTAACTAGAGCTGTACTCTTCCAAGTCTCAAAGAAAGATGGTAAGTGGCATCCAGTTGCTTTTTCCAACAAGTTTTTCCTTCCTGTAAAATAGAACTATGAAATACATAATAAGGAAATACTAACAATTATCCATATCTTGAAGGAATAACATCACTTTCTGAAAGGAGCTATGACTCTAGTTGAGATCTGGATAGATTACAAAAACCTCAAGTACTTTATGATAGCCAAGAAGCTAAACCAGAGGTAAATCTAATAGTTCTTATACTTAGCATAGTTTGCTATATCACTGTCTCAGGAAGTCTATGAGAAAGTCTAATATACCTTCTAGGTGAACTGATCATGCTACTAGCTCTTAAAATAACTAAGATATAGTACTATTCAAACAGGAGTTTCTTATTATTTAGATATTGGAAGGTGTAGTAGTAGAAGGTAAAGAAAAAGTACTTTTGAAAGATACTATATCTAAAAGAGACTGGTAGTAAGAGCTATATAAAAATTCTACTAATAAAAATTGATGATGTTGTTAAGTCTAAGATCTAATCCTCAGATATAGAAGTATTTATACAAAATAGTAATGGTCTATGTACAAGCTGTTTCCATTACATGATCAAAACTTGTACTTAGTGAGACTGTTATCTATCATAACAGATATCAGACTAATTTTAGAAGATAAATAATTATGTTACTATATTGATATGCTTGTATCTCTATAAATACTAATCTCTATATGATATGTAATATATTATTAGAAACTATTTAATAAGTACTTTCTAATATAACTTTGATTGTAGAAATATGTTTAGTTGTTTCTTAGATAACAGCCAATGAAACTTGTAGTTACTAATGGTCTGATATCTTAGTAATCTATTGTCACTTTTATACATCCCACATATATGCAGATAGTTATAATTTGGGACTTTCCAGTATAATTTAGTTTGTAAAAATCAGTTTACTAGTTGTGGAAATACAAGCTAAATGAAGTTTGTAACAGCAGAAGATTATAGGTGTTAAAGTATACTTGAACTCTTATATTTTATTTTGATTTTCTCTTCTTTTTATCTATTTTCTTTGATTTAATTTCTCTTTTATTTTTTGGATGATGAAGAGGCATATGACTATAGTCATATAATACATTATATAATATTATATTATAAGCCTAAAATCTGAGAGAAGGGACTGGAAGAATAACATTAAGTGTCAGAATCACAAAAAACAGACTTAGTTTCATTTTATTTTCTCTTCTCATTTTTATTTTATTTTTTATTTATTTTCTATTTTGGAACTTAGGATTAGGGTTTAGCATGACATTACTGGTTACTGTCACAAAATGTCACACTACAATGCTGTCACTGTCACACTATTATACAATCACATGGAAAACAGTAGAAAGATTTAGAAGAAATGATGTCATACAACACATTATATATATATATTGATCTTAAGGAAAATATATAGTTATTTAGGGTAGGCTATAGTAGTAGAGCATGGACCATTAGGTTTTAGTATATAAGGTAGACAATTCTGTACAGAGTTCTTTATTAAGTTCTCTTGTGTTAACCCAATACAAGATTTATTCATCTGATTAACTCTAAGATCTTGAGTTTGTAATATTAAAACTTGATTCCACTTCTTGGGACTACTCAACACCAAGTTCTCCTCACACTTATTTTCTTACCATCCTTGATCAAAGAATAACACCATCCTTTAGTTAAGAAGAATTGCTAGGCCCTAGGTATACAAGAGATATACTAGTTAGGCAGAGAAAGCTTGGCCATTTGTTTGTACTAAAGCCTACTGGTACATTTCAGATGTATCACCTTGTGTGGACATGTTAGCTATAAACCCTTCATCTATCAACTCTGTACTACAGATCCACTTGTAACCTGTCTATACAGGAGAACAGCAGGAATTTTTAAAATCTTGCTTAGAGTAGAATAGCCTTCTTAGACCAAAATCATATACAGTTCTCTTAAAGTAGGCAGTAGTCAGTAGATGGTGCAAGATGGGACAAGAAGAGGGCCTACTAATACCTACTAAGATAGATTCAAGTAGTGAATATAAGTTAGAGGACAAAACTAGCACTGGTTCTGCACTCTCTTTATATATCTCCCCACAACCAACACCACAACCACCTTTGTCATTACTCTCACCATCATTCTATACCATGAGCCAATGTAACCAAATCAACTATGAGCTTTTAGCTCAACAACAACAAGAACAGCTTACAGCACTGCAGGCTCAAGTACAAGCACTCTTAGTAATATAAGGTGGAGGAGCAGCACTCAGGATGGGGACTAGCACAGAAGTAGCAAAACTACAAATATTTGATGGAAGCTAGGAAAAGATTTCAGGCTTTATCATCAGAATGAAGATGAGGGGAGAAGCAGTGGAAGACAGATATAGTAGGTTTTATCATATGTGCAAGAAGGGTTGGCAGATGTGTAGAAGGAAAATATTTTAGAGAATTTGGAAGGAGGATTACTGGAGTATGAAACAGCAGGAGAGTTCTTAGCCGAGATAAAAAAAGGGTTTGAGGGAGGAGATGAGGAAATAGTAAAAGTAGCAGAACTAAAGAGGTTGGAACAGAAAGGAAGAACTATGGAGGAGTTTGTACAAGAATTTAGAAGAGCAGCAAGGGATAGTGTCAGGAGTACAGTATGAAGTACATATATAGTACCAGCCAGATGTCAAAGCTAAGCTTGACATTGCACACTTTTAGTATAACTAGCTCAGTGGCTGGTCTGTTCCTAACATATAGTGGATATGAAGAAAGACCCTTAGTAAAGGAGTTTAAGAGAGAAATGAATGGGATAATTTGCCAAAGATTAATAGAGTCAGAACAGCAGCCTACTGCAATTAAACAATGGTATAATAAGACAATAGCATTAGACAGGAACTAAAGAGAGAGTAGGAGGGAAGAAAAAAGATTAAGGAGATAATGAGAGCAGGAGCCACAGGCTCTAAGGTTAAACAACACAGGAGTACCATGACAACAACTTCCATAGCCCCAAGTTTGGCCAAGAAGACAGGAAGTTCAACAGTGTTGTAGCAACCACTAGTAACAAATACTAATAGCAACACAAGAAGTAAATCTCTTAATAGGATATTGTTGTAGGAATCATAAGAGAACTTAACAAGGAGTCTCTGATATATTGCTATTCTATTTATACTATAGATACATGGTCTATGCTAACAATAAATAACCCTACCCCAATATCTATGTGTTATCCATACTTCCATAAGAACACTATACTATATACATATGCCTTGATATCATTCTTCTAGTCCTTTCTAGCCATCTCTCACCAAGTTGAGGCTTATAATCTCATATCATGTGATATGTCATGTGACTGCAGTCATGTGCCTCTTCATCATCAAAGAAATATAAAAGAAAAATCAAAAGAAAAGAAATATTAAATCAAGAAAAATAGATAAAAGAAAAGAAAAATATTAGTGTCCAAGTATACTATAACAATATATCATCAATGAAGTAGTTTTTACTAATGCAATCAAATTATGATTGCCAACTTCAATGAGAATTCACCTGGTTATGAATGTCAGTTAAGTAGTATGATACAAGAAACAAGTAGGAGAACAGAAAGCAGAAGAGGTGAAACTAGTAGAAGTGGAAGGAGTTGAGAAATGGAAAGTTGAAAAAATATTAAACAAAAGAAAAGTAAGGGGAGTAGTGGAGTATTTAGTATGATAGAAAGGGTTCACAGTAGAGCACAATAGTTAGGAAAAGAAGAAGATTTGGAGAATACAAAAGAAGTAGTAGTAGAGTTCAAGGAAAGGATAAATACAGAAGTAAGAAGACAGGAAAAATTGGATATGGCAGAAGAAAGAGACTTCAGGAAGGGAGAATTACCAGGAAAATATACAGCAAAGATATTGTATAGCTAGGATGATGGAAAATTTGAAAATAAATACTTGAGAAAGTTAGAAAGAAATTGGGAAAAGTGGAAGGGGAAAGATAAGATGATATAGGGAGAAAGAACAAGTTTCTCTGGAGAAGAAATCTCAAAGGAGGGTAATGTTAGAATCATAAACAATGAACTTTATTTTTATTTTATTTTTATTTAGAGTTAGGATTTAGCATAATGTTATGGTTACTACTGTCACAAATTAGTCACATGATATGTCATGCAAGTCATATGTTACATGACACAGTTACAGTTACAGTCACATGATCACATGGTCATAATGGAATAAAGTAGAAGATTCTGGAATAATAATATTATAAAAATGTGGTTAATACATGTTGGCCTTAAGGCTTACACATGGTTATTTAAGGTAGGCTAAAGTAGTAGAGCATAGACCATGAGTAATTAGTATATAAGGTAGACCATCTTATACAGAGTTCTCTCTTGTATCAACCTAATACAAGGTTCATTTGCTTGATTAACCCTAAGATCTTAAGTTTATAATATTAAAGTTTATACCAATAGTATGTTTACCTCATGGTGTATACATTGTGCACTCATGGCAGATGCATGGACATTAGAGTAGGGTTATTTATCATTAGCACAGATCATATATACTAGTATATATAGTATAGAAATATATTAGAGACTTCTTGTTAAGTTTTCTTATAATTTTCATGAGATACTTTGTTTTAAGGTTTACTTAGTGGTCTATTGGTTGTTATAGTGCACTAGAACTTGAAAATTTTCCTTTCTTTTTATCTATTTTTCTTGATTTAATTTTTCTTTTTTTTCTTTTTTTTTCTCTAATTTTGTTCTTTTTTTCTTAGACAATAAAGAGGTATGTGACTATGGGCACATGATGTGTCACATGATATGATGTCATAGGTCTGAAACATAGTAGAATGAACTAGAACAATGATATCAAGTGTATGATTGTAGCATAATATATCTATTTTGTAGTAATAATATGGTCTACTTATGGACAATATATATAGTTTAGAGTAGGACTTGTACTAGTAGTATATATAGGGTAGGAATATATTGGGAACTTGTCAAGTTCTCTTGTGATTCCCATAAGATACTTTATTTATAAGTTTACTTAGTACACTATTAGTTATTCTTAGACTAGTGTGTTAGAAATACAAAGCCTGAACACTAGTTTTTTTTATTTAATATTTCATTTTCATTTTCATTTGATTTATGTTTCTATTTCGACCTTAAGGTTAGGGTTAGAGTAATAAAGATCATGCTATCACACATCAATCATAGTAGATGATATGGTCACAGAGAAGAATGTAGAAGGTTCTGGATAGATAACATTACAACAATATGTAGTACACATATTGGTCTTAAGGCAAATACATGGTCTTTAGAGTAGGCTAAAGAAGTAGTAGTATAGACCATTGTAGTTTAGTATATAAGATAGATGTTTCTGTACAGAGTTCCCTATCAAGTTTTCTTGTGTTAACCCAATATAAGGTTTATTTACTTATCCCACTCTAAGGACTTGAGTTTGTAACATAGTGGTTGTCACAACAATAAGCATGGACTTTATTGTCAAACTCCCGAAGTCTATAAATTTTGATATGATAGTGATAGTAGTTGATTTGGTATCCAAGAGAACTTATTTTATCTTAATGACTATTACTATAAAGAGTACTATAAGACTTTTTCTACACAATGTCTGGAAGTTACATAGCTATCTTACTTGTGTAGTTTTAAATAAAAGACTATAGTTTGTTGTTCACTTTACTAAGGAGTTATATCATATGTTAAGTATTGAAATTGCTTTGTTTATATTTTAGTATTTCTAATCAGATAAATAAACAAAGCATGTTAACCAGGAGCTAGACTAATATCTTCAGCTATTTGTAAATGAAAAACAAAGTAACTAATATGACCTTCTACCTATAATGGAGTTTCAGCATAACAATCACATCTATACTACTACTCAGCAATATCTGTTTCTTTCAGACACAGGTTATCTTCTCAAGATAGGTTTTTAGCTACATTAGCAAGAGTTAAAGTCAAAAAGTGTCATGAAATTCATAGCACAGATAAAGTCTGTGCTAAAAGAAGCAAAGTTAGCCATCTATAAGTTTCAGAAAGATATAAGGCTGTACTACAACCAAAGATGGTCTCTGTTAGAATTGTAAAAAATAGACTTTATTTTATTTTATTTTTATTTTTTATTTTTATTTTTATTTCAATTTATTTTCTAGTTTGAACTTAGGGTTAGGGTTTAGTGTGATGTTGCAAGTCACAGTCACAAACTGTCACACTGAAACACTGTCACTGTCACATCATCACATGCTCACCTAATACCATAGAAGGAGATAGAAGATTCTAAAATGATAATATCATAACAATGTGTTTAATGCACATTGACCTTAAGGCTTATACATGGTTATTTAGGGTAGGCTAAAGTAGTAGAGCACAGACTATGAGTAATTAGTATATAAGGTAGACTATCTTATACAGAGTTCTCTATTGAGTTCTCTTGTGTTAACCCTAATACAAGATTCTGCTTATTGACCAACCCTAAGGTCTTTGAGTTGTAACAACCAACTAGCACAATGTATACCTCAGTTCTTGTGTTTATTTGAGTAACTGAGTGTTATTCTTACATGATCTTCTGTGCTTGGTATTATACCTCTCTCCTCTCCTACTTGCTGTACTCAGTCTCCCAGACCTTCTGACCTTAGTCTCTTCTTAGTGTGAACTGCACTCTAGCATAATTGTTTCCAGTAGCAAGCTACTGGAATGAGATTAAATCATATCATATTATTTGAAACTGTTTGTTCATCTGTATAGATTTAGATATGAGCTGTCTTGAGCTCAGGGTTTGAAGATGTCTCTAACAATCAAAGGGTTTCAGAGAGCAGTTCAAGATTCTAATCCAGTATACAGGATGCTGGTAGATAGAAATAAGATAATAAAACAGATTAATCAAGTGAACACCCCTGCTGTAATTATCTCAGGAGAGGTAGAAAAGAGATGAATATCATAGTCGCAAGTAAGTGGTAACATATCAAAACTACCAGAATGGCTCATGGAGACCCGGCATTTAGACGCTCGCCTCATGCTGTAGGTTTGATAGGCAAAACAGTGGTATGTTCATCAGGCTGATACCGGGCCATACCAAATCAGCGCCAAATCAGCCAGTGTTCCCAATCACCGATGGATTGAGATTTTCATTTATGCGGAATTTACAGATACAATATACATGTTGTGATGCACGGACTATGTTGAAGTCCGTCTCAGATGAAATTAACCCTAATGGTGTTGAATCCCTGCCAGTAATGGAATGACGCAGAATGGTACAAATCCAGGATCCAAACAAAGGGACGATCTAACTTTCACCAGATCTCGATCTATTACACTGATATCGTAAGAGGAAATTAGAAATCTTCATGGTATCCAGCGGGTTTCTGCAGGTTAGCAGTGTCAACGCCAGGGAGAGGCCACTTTCTGGCAAAAGTGCAGACTTCATCACGGAGTTGTTTTACCTGAGTAAAGCCCTGTTTGCCTTCCTCTTTCTTGGTAGCAACGCGGACAAAATCCTTGAGAAGTTTGGAGCCTGCTTCTTTCTGAAGAACAAGCGAAAGCTGGACGGCACGGTGGAGGAAATCAGCGACAATTTTGACGTCATCTTCCTTCATGTCGCGCGAGGTCAAGGCGGAGGTACCAAGACGGATACCACCTGGGACTTGAGCAGATGCATCACCGGACACTGCATTTTCTAAGGAAGCCATGTCAGCACATGGAAGCCTAGACAGGAGGGGTTATTGAAACGCGCACTGTTGATGGTGATGCCCATGAGATCGCAGACTTTCTCAACCTTGCTTCCGGTCAATCCGAGGGGCCTGAGGTCCCAGAGTATGAGGTGGTTGTCAGTGCCGCCGGTCTGCAGCTTGTAGCCGTGAGAGACGAGGGTGTCGGCGAGAGTTCGAGCGTTAGAGATGACTTGCTTGGCATATGCCTTCCATTCGGGTCGGGAGACTTGGTGAAGAGCAGTGGCAATAGCAGCGATAGTCTAACCGATACCAAATCAGCATACTCTCTCAGTAATAAATTACGGAGTCTCATTAGCACTCACATTGTTGTGAGGACCACCCTGGCAGGCGGGGAAGACGGCATCATTCACACGCTTCTCAAGGTCAGGGGCATTTGGATTATCCTTTCTGAAGAAAATCAAACCGGCACGGGGGCCACGAAGGGTTTTATGTGTGGTGGTGGTAACAACGTCACAATAATCGAAGGGGTTATTCAGCTCCTGAGCGGCAATGAGACCAGAGGTATGGGCGATGTCAGCCATGAGCCATGCACCCTCCTTGTCAGCGATCTCACGGAGCTTAGCATAATCCCAATCGCGTGGGTAAGCTGAAGCACCACAGATGATCAGACGTGGCTTGAATATTTTAGCCTGCTGAGCAAGACTGGCGTAATCAATGAGGTTAGTGTCGGGAGTGATAGCATAAGGGTAAGACTGGAAATAGATGGACGATGCAGTCATCTTCTTCTTAGCAGTCTAGAAAGTGAAAGTGAAACATTGTCAATACTTTGATGTAAACTCCCCATCAACTTACGTAGTACCCATGAGTAAGATGACCGCCATCGGGAAGACCAAGACCCATGAGGCGGTCTTGAGGTTGGATGAGGGCGGTCAAAGCAGCGAAGCTAAGGCATGATAAGAGTCACAGTGATGTTGAGGTGATGATCGAATACGAACTTAGCAGTCTAAGAGGAGATATAGTGAATTTCACACATCAAGGAATGTAGGCTCACACTACCAGAGTAAGGTTGGACATTGACACCCCATTTTGCGATATTGAGGTTGAACGCGGTGAGAGCACGTTTACGACAGAGAACCTCGAGCTCGTCGATGTACTCATTACCGCCATAATAACGAGCATTAGGAAGACCCTCAGAGTACTTGTTAGTGAGCATAGAGCCATTAGCCTCCATAGTAGCACGACTAGTCAAGTTCTAGACTGTGTGAATGTCACAGTATAGAACAGTTGGAAACCACACACCTCGGAAGCAATCAGCTCGAGGCCAGTGTACTGTCTCCATGTCTCTTTATCGATGATATTTTTCACCTCTGGATCGATCTCTTGCAGAGATGCGTAGAGGACCTTGTTCTGAAAGTACGAAGTATGAGAAATCTGGATGGGTGTATTCAGGAAAAACTCGCAAAATCTGGAGTCGATGCTGTTGCCATTGAGTGTAGAGTGAGATGGGAAACAGGACAGGACTTGAAAGTAGTGGCAGTCCGGGTTAGAGGCCTACTCAAAAATCTCAACATGGCAAGAGTTTGTCTTTTCAAAAGCACGTGACTTGATCTCCCTTTTCCAGAATTAATCACGGAGTGAGTCAACTGACTGTATGTATGTTACCAGCCATCATATGTATGTTACCAGCCATCATGGTTAAATAGTATGTATGATTAATTGTAGCAGCGACGGAGATAGTGGTTATCAGAGCGCTGATTCAGTGACGTCTATTGTCCGTCGCTAAGAGATCCAAATGGCTGATGTAAGCATAATAACGGGAGGTCACAGCCTTCATATTCTTCTCTACGTTTCATGAACGATCCAAGTGTCAGCATTAGCCAGAAGGCTGAGCCTTCGACGTTGTCTGTAACTGCAGAGTCAGTCAGTGCTACAGGAATGTCTTTTGTGCAAGCGAAGGAGACGAAGCCGGACTCGGAGGTCAGAAACCATGAACTTCATGTCGAGTGGTGATGTGCTCACACACTTATCTCGTATAGACCAATATCTTTGTTGCAGCGCAACGTGGGGATATTGACCTTATTCGACAACTTGTTGAGTCTGGACGAGCCAAGGCAACAGACCGTGACGAGCAGAATATCACACCTCTCCATTGGGCGGCCATAAACGCTCACATTGCTGCATGCCGGTACCTACTGGAACAAGGCGCTGAAGTCGATGCTGTAGGTGGCGATCTTGTTGCTACGCCAATGCAATGGGCTGCAAGAAATGGATACCTATACATCATTCACCTTCTCATTGCTCACGGCGCCGACCCCACGATCGCCGATTCACAAGGTTACAATTCCCTTCACCTGGTCACTCACTCATCGTCAATTATGCCGTTACTGTACTTATTGCACCAACCGATCAATGTGGACTCTAGGGATGCACAAGGACATACTTCACTCATGTGGGCTGCGTACCAGGGTGACGCTCTGTCAGTGGAGCTTCTGCTCAGACATGGTGCCAATCCAAACCTGAAGGATGACGTAGGACTGTCACCTTTACACTGGGCAGTAGTGCGTGGGAATAGAATGTGTATCCGTCGGTTGATCGAGAAGGGTGCGGATATTATGGCTAGAGATGGGGAAGACCGAACACCGAGAGATATGGCGATTGAGCTCAAAAGCATCGGTGCCTGGAGAAGCGCGTTACAGGAAGCTGGCATGAATGAATATGGAATCAAGAGAGGGAAACCTTTTCGTGATGTATGGTTTCTACTTCATATAGATCGCGTCCCCGAGCTGATGAGTCCCTAGCGCAATACAAAACTTGCAATCTTTGTATTACCCACATTTTTTTTCTTCTCAATGTTTAAAACCATGTCAATTTTACCGTGGTATACCGGTCTGTTGCTTGGTTTCGCCGAATTTTTTGCTATGCACCATGTAAGGGTTTTCAAGTCACTTCCTGATTTTTCGCTCATTGATCACTGCTAGATTGTTACACGTGTTCTCTTGAATAAACCCTCATATACAGATAACGTGAATCAATCACCATATTTCGCTGGAATTATCTTCGGTTCAATCATCTGGGTGGTCTTCTGCTGGGTCACGCGTCTCGTCAATCGTGAGCATATCCTCAGCTTCGTTTGTACTTGTTAATACCTCAAAAAGAAACGCAGGACCATTCGATAGTCAATTTATTATTCGCGCTTGCTGTTGGGGTTTGCACTTACAATTTCTTCCGTTCCGTAACCCTGGACGCTGGAACCTGTCCAAAGCCAACTAGTGAAGAGGAACTAAGATCGGTATGTTCCAATGATTGGATTGGCGCTCCAGATGAACTCAGGTACATGGCATAGGTTATTGAGGACCTTGCTTCTGAAGGACGACTAAACGGCCAGACATTCTGCATTCAATGTATGGCCAGGAAACCGCTTCGCTCAAAACATTGTCGGGTATGTGACAAATGTATTGCCCGAAGTGACCACCATTGTCCTTGGATCTGGAATTGTGGTACGTGGGTAGCTGTTTCAACTTACGACAAATATTCATAAGATGTGTAGTTGGTGCAAATAACCACCGCCAGTTCGTTCTTTTTGTCCTCACACTTGTTGCCGGAATCGCTGCTTTTGACTACCTCACTTACAAATGTACGCTTCGATTCTAAATCACTCAACTTAATCTCATTCTCCATTCCAGTCTTCTCCAGTGTCACGGTAGAAGATAAATCCCAAATATCTCTTTCCTGTATTCTTCCTACCGATCTCTGCTACCTCACATCCTACGATACCTTCCTTGTCTCTGTTTCGGCCTGGGCTTCCCTTCAGCTCACATGGACAATCGTTCTTCTCGCATCGCAATTTTGGCAGATTGCACGACAAATGACCACACTTGAAGTGTCCAACCTTGGGCGATATGGTTACATGGGCGGTCGTGGTGGGGCGAGCTATACTGGGCAAATGGGCCACCGACACCGACACGGTGGTGCTAGCATTGGGCCTATTGTTGGATTGGACACGGAAGATACGGCTCTTGTCGGAGACGCATCGTCAGGATCATCTGCACATACTCATCAGCACCGACATAAATCATGTGGTGGGTGTGGTTTCAGTTTCTTGATGAACCTCCTTGGGTTCGATAGGTTCACAAAAGGGAAGGCTGTAGATGGACTTGCGCGAGCTGGGAAAGCGTCGAACCCGTTTGATCTTGGATTTGTCGGGAATTGTAAGGATTTCTGGACCAAAGGAAAAGAGTTG
>Ga0157363_1002018_pt1 | contig 17538 bp, 8 predicted proteins | sample AttsexASBM1_FD_111477 | JGI IMG/M metagenome (GOLD analysis project Ga0157363, IMG submission 111477) | Fungus gardens microbial communities from leaf cutter ant in Ribeirão Preto, State of São Paulo, Brazil - Atta sexdens ASBM1 | ecosystem: Host-associated > Fungi > Mycelium > Unclassified ... | reverse complement strand
TTTGTTTTGTTCAAACTTATTCTATATAAAATTGCTTCATATCAGTGCAAACGACTAAAAAATTTTTTGTACCTTTTTTGATTTACAATTTCTTTCGTTATATTTATAATTATGCTCATATCTAATATGTAATTCCGATGAAGTGTGTAAATCCGTGATATTTAAGACGCGGGTGACGAGAAAAATTACACTATCGCGGTTCTTTGATACGTTCGTGGTAATTGCAGCGTCAACGGTCATTCGAAACTCGGGTCATTTCGAAGCTCTGTAACCGGAGAGGGCGAAAGTAATTACCAGCCGCGGCGCGTAAGTAATTAAGTATCCGTCAGGCGGAATTCACGAATTGCAGAAACACTCGCTAAATTGAAGGTACGTCTAACGGGTAATGTACACATTCTGGCTCATGTACATGCGTATAAGTGTAGACCGATGCGCTTGCCTGCATCGGAGCTTCGTCCACACATCGATAGTCGTATCTATCGTTGTAGTACGATAGCTTAATGTAATCATTCTCGAGTGTGCTGCCGAGATACGTGTCGCGGCATGCATCTGTTCCCTCTGATTAACTTCATCTTCTCCTTGTACTCACGATCATACGAGGAAGCTTGGAGACGATCGAAAGGGAATAGAGGGATGAGAGAGGGTAGGGCAAGTGGAGTCGAGACGGACGATTGCGTTTCACTCTCGAGTTGGAGAGCACAAGTAGGTACATACGTATGTGGGCATACAGTATCCTTACGTGACCGACCTCGTAAGTACGCGTGGCCGCGATCGACACATAGGAAATGAGTATTGGTCGATTAATAATGGAGGGACCGTTAAATTATTTAGTAACAATCCACTTCCGTAGGATTTTGTTAAATGGACTGAATTTGTAAACCTGTTGAAAGGCTTCTCGCAGGAGCGAGCTTTGTGACTCTTCTGGCGCTGCTCTTTGCGTTGATTTCGCTCTATCACGTTTTGCCACATGTATTACATACTTTGTATTACATACTTTGTATTACATACAAAGTCGTTATTGTATTTCTTTTTATAGTCATGTACGTATGTTGAAAGAAAAGTTTATATTGTATTGCATTTAAATATTTTGCATATTAGAAAACATTGAAGCATGCGAAACGTATGTAAAGAAATTGGCATTACATCCAATTATTGTTGCAAATAAAATTATTATATAAAAGCCTATTTACAAAAGATAATTTGTTTTGTATAATAATATGTAAAATAATAGATGTTAGAACATTTTATATAATTTTACCACAGAAAAACAGACATTATCACAAAAATAATCTGTAACATCCTTTGATAATTTTAGAAAATGTTTTTATTTCATTTGATTCGAATTATATTTATATGAAATTTTTGCATTTTTTAAAATGATTTTTTATATATTTTTATAGCTTAATTCTGCACAGGTCAATTTCACGTAGCTATATATATTTTATAATTGGGTTCCTTTGTATGTTGGGTTCCTGTTAATTGCCGTCGAAATAATTCCCTGCAGAGGGACGTTGCTGCACCAGCTTGTGTTTTGTGTGATGAAGGTTGTTTTGGTTCAGGATTAGTTGACAAAAGGCGAATATCGTGAAGGCCGTTAACTATCGTCGGGCGAATGCGCGGGGTCAAATCTAATTGTAGTTAACGACTGAAAATTAGTGTTCATCCTCTAGATGCACGCGAATTATTATTAACGCGATACCGAGTGTAACTGCGAGTGTAACTGCGACTGCAATTCCTAATTCCGCGAGGCGGTCCGTGACATAAAGCATACCGCGAAAATCTAATGGCATAATACATCGACGTTATGCAAACAGCTCCACGTTAGAGAGCTATAGGTTTATAATTAAGGCAATGTAGAATATTGTTTTAATTTTTACAATTTTTCTGTATAGATCTTGCACAATATAACTTTTAATAACGAAACTTTTCAATAGAGTAAAGGTCCGATATTGGCGAATAACTTGCGTTTATTTACTTACTCATATTATATTTTCTATTTTTTTACATTTCTCTTTTTTATCAGTCAATTTTTTTGATATTTTAGCCTTTATTTACTATCTTCTTCAAATCGACAATTTTGTCATGTTTCTTTTGCAGCCGATATGGTGCAAAAATTTTCAGTAATAAAAGTCAAGTTTTAATCGGACAACTGATGAGTTAATAATTTTTTTTTGTGGACGTATTTTGTTTAAAGCTTTCTCTATGATTTTACATTTCATATTTGCAGAGAGTAAAAACCGAGGCAAATCGGATCAATTTTTATTCATTGGTAAAAGAGTAATCAAAATCCAATTTTGATATTAAGTTTTATTATAAATTTATAATTTTTACAACTTTGGCTTAGATTTTATATAATAAAATAATACATAAATATAATATTTTTTATTGCACAGCGAAAAAATGAAGAAGAGGGAATTATACGATTCATTCTAAAATTGAAGGGAATCAATTTATCAGACTGCTTTGGAAAGCTGTAAAAATCATAATAATTTGCATAAGTTTCAACATATCTTTTCGTTTCAAAATAACCAAATTCATAATTTTTTTGAAATGATGATTTTATTTGATAGATAATAAATTCTTCGTGTATGAGATTTTTTGCGCTTATAATATATCGTCGACTGACATTAAACACGCAATAGAGGACTGTTATTTATTGTTTTCTGGTGCAAATGGAAGCGCCCGGAAGTAACTAGCATGATAAAACAGCTCTTTTGAAACAAAAACATAACAGAATTAACAACAAATGTCAATTAAATGTCTCTTACTTTAATCCGATTCGCCTCGGTCTATCTCATATTGCATTCGATAGTATATCTTTACCAAGAGTTGTACGATTGATTTGATACCTTGATTTGTCAAATCATCTGCCCTCAGAGAAAATCAATTGGCTGCAACTTAGCGGTAGACTATACTGCATGTATGACACGATCGATTCCCATATACGCATGTGGTAAATTATAAACGCAACACCAGTTGCATTTGGCTTAGTTGAAACTGTTGCAATTACCGCACAACTTCTGCCTGACGAAAACGCGTCCGTCAAATCTCTCGCCCGTTTTGCGGTGAGAATGTCGGCTGTCGTGGGTAGAACATGTCTCGAGTAGCTAGCAAGCAAGTATCGTGTATCACAGCGCGCGACGTATACGGAGCAAGCGAAACCCCTATATACGTGGGGATGATAACGGTGACTATTATTAATCTACGTAGGAGCGCGCGGCAATCAATTACCCTATCTTATGCCACCTCAACATACAGCCGCCATGACCCCCGGCGCAAAACGGTAATGCCTGCAAGTCCAGGGGCGCAGAACAATGTACCTATACGCTAACGAGTTTCTAGAATCCCGGATATCGTGCGGAGGGTTCGGTTACGCGAGCATTCACGTAAGTGTGGGTGCGCGCTTTACACGCATGGCAACGACTTCGCGTTGTACATGCGAGCCTTCCGGCTCTACCGTTCGCGTACTTTTGCTTGTAGATGAACTCATATGTAGTAGATGTTTCGCGTGTGTAAATGTCGACGTGTATTTTCAACATGAGCGACTAACAGAGAGACACCATTAAACTGTTGATGTCGTAGGAATGATATGCTGCAAACGTGGCGCAAAGCCCATCAGTTTCAACACATACGGACATGGTGCATGCTACAACTGAGATATATACTTATCTGACCAAATTACTTGAAAGAAGCTCGAGCGCGCATCGTGGTGTAATCCGTAAAACCAATATTATGAAGAAATAATATGAGACTTTCCAAGCGTATCTTCATAACGTTGATTATAAGTATAACTCAAATTAGAAGAGAAACATTTTCAAACTTGGCGAAACTTGTAAAATCTTGAGTAAAGCTGCAGTTAAGTAACATATCATACTTTGAAAAGGTTATTTTGATGCTAATAGAATCGTATAATATATCATAATATATGCGCTTTTATGGTTAAAATTTTTATACAGCCGCCGCGTAATGCATCGCTGCGTTGCACTACGGGAGATGATGAGAGCATTTTCTTGCGATCGAATCGCGAATTTTAACGCAGCCGATTGAACACTTGGTAGAATCGAACCTGCTAATCGGTGTGGACGTAAACGACTCTCGTTATCTCCCTTCAGTGCTTATCGATTCGGCGAATCGCACGAGCGGAATCCGTTTAGACGGCGCTATTTGTCAGCGCCAAATGAGGCGATTACACGCGCCCGTCCAATGTATATATACCTGCGAACGATATTTAATTAGAACCCGATCGGCACCACCATTGCATCGTAGATTCGTAGCGGCAAATGAGGACGCCGGAAAATTAGGAGTAGGACGCAACCGAAATTGACGGCGCTCTCCATTTCGATTAGTCGTTGAAACTTAATACTTATTAATATGCATCGAAACGGAGGACACATTTGAGTTATGAGTAAACAATTAATTATATGAATTGTATCAATTGACAATTCACATACGTATTCGAGATACGATTGTGAATCTCATATGAGTCGAATTTATATGAATAATATATTCTCTCTATTATTAACTTGATGTAATAATTATACACGTAACAAAATATTCATGCGATTGAGAATGTTCGTTTCAATAATGACTTAATTATGAAAATGTCACAAAATAGATTAACTCTTGTTATCTTAAGATAAAAGAAACGGAGATAAAATACACAGTTTTATAAATATGCAATAGATGAAAAGTCTTCCGAGTCTCACGTAATAGATTCACACGAAGAGGGCTCTCACGGCTGAAAAAAACACATTTCACGGCGAGTGTCATTTCAGCGCACTCCGCAGCGATATAAAAATGTTCCCTGGCGCGTTTTGAAGCTGTCCGTCGCAGTGTCGCGTTTCGAGACTATAAAAATTTAGGCTGTCCTACCTTTCGGATAAAAAATGCTTTTCGTCAAATGATTGTTTAATACGTTTATTGTTTCGCTTGTCTGTATTGTCGTTATTATCACACCCCGGCTTAATTACTTTTATCCTCTTCGTAGAAATATCGCTCTCATTTCTTCTTTTTCGCACTCTGGCGATAATGAAAATTCGGTTCGTTGAGAGCGATGGAATTGTTTACAGTGCAGTAATGACTATACATATAACATCCTATAGAAAAGCTTTTGCCCTCTTTATCCATTGCGACGATACAAAAGAGAACTCAATTCGTTTCGAATTCACCGAGTCGGATTCAATGGAAGAGCCGGCAATATCACGCGGAAAGAACGATTCATATCGAATTTAAGGCCGATTTTACGGGGAGTCAGTGGATAATCCGACTGCGAGACCGAGACGCCGTGTTCGAGGGTGAGAACGGGCAAGATGAATATTCCATGCTAAATTCGCGGCGAAAGAAATCCGACGAGGGAAAACGAGAAGAAGGAGACGGCGAGTCTCGTGACCCTTTTCCGCGGGAGATTTACCACTTGTTTCGGAACTTCTTCGTCGCCGAAAGAAAGAATTTAGCTCTCGTTTAAGAACTTCGGTCCCCTCGGTACCTCGTTTAGTATCTGCGATCGCGCGGCATGTCGACATGCTCGTCTAACAAATTCGCGCATCGATATTTATATATAAGTACATATTTCTTTTGCTGTTGTGCAAAAATTGTGTTGATTTTCAATTTCATTGGCAAATAATTTAAAGACTATTACTATGTTATTTCATTACGTATATAATCTGTTTATAATTTGTTCATAAAATTTGAAGTTTAAAGTATCTAAATATTTATCTAATTTTCTATTTAGAAATTATTAGAATCATGGCACAATATATGATGTCACAGTATTAGTACCTACATTGAAAAAAAAAGATTAACTAAATATGATATTTTTAATTGGTTGCGTTAGCCTATCGAAATCCTATACTGACATTGTGAATAAGCTAACGCAACTAAAAATTGGCTGCTGCAACCAATTAAAAATGCTATGCCATATTTTACCATCTAATTTATTACAGCAGCCAATCTTTTTTTTTCAATATGTATTGCAAAGTAATAGTCCTTATAATCTTTGTCTTGATGTAATGTTCTGTGATTTTTTAATTACACGTATTGTAACAAGGATATTAATTTACTGATTCAATTAAATCCATTTATGACATATGCTTGTATCAGCTTGTACAAGTAATTTTTTTCGAGACGGACCTGAAACTGATGCTATTTGTTTTATTCAGAGTACAATTTTGGGGTAGAAAGCAGACAGGTATGCAACAGCGGTACAACTCTGGCGTTTGTGCATCAGCCTACTTCCGCTCGAGTAAATACAACCTTAATTAACACGGCGTCAGCTCGCACTTCCCTTCACAACCCTTCTCTACGGACTTACGACACAACAAACAGACGTAATTCACGCAATTGTCCTTCGAACGCGAGCAGACATCACGGACGAAGATGGTGCATTCCTTCCTTGCAGACCGCGTCGTAAATTAATTAAGGCCGCATTTCAGTCGTTCCCAATGTATTTGCACAGGGGTTAATATTCCTGCAAATGTCCTCCGTTTCTCCGCTCAAAGAGTTCTGGTCCTCGTAGAATCGTCTTGTGTATTTTCCGGGCATTCTGAAAAGAGAACGAGGAAATATATTAACGTACGATGGACAAATTTGCATAATACGCTAGCGTAACCAGACTAGCAAAACTGTGAATATATTATATTTATTTAATATTAGTATTAGTGCACATTATGTTCGCAAACATAAAACGATTTAACACATTTTGTTTAAATATTTGATTTAAACGGCAAAAATAACAAATTGAAAAATATGATCAGAATTTTTTGTCAATGATTTTAAAGTATCTTTTTGTCTTCTATCTTGGGAGCTTGCTAAAGATGATTTTAGATATATATGCGAGTCGCGTCATGCGCGGACGTAAAATGTGATTTCAAGAATCCGCCAGTAAATAACATTTTTAGAGCCAAGGCTCGAGGGTGCGCCTCCGCCTCTTTCTCCGCTTATTCATGAGTATTTGACTTATTCAAGAAGCAAGGGTCCGAGAAGACCTGAATGCAAGAGGCCATGGACATACATCGACCACCGATGCGAGGGTAATATGAATCCAAAGGCTAAACTTACCATGCATTTCAGATTTTCTCGCGAAGCTACTGTACGTATACGAAAAGCGAATATATAAGCTGCCGTGAGAATAAGGTGAATCGAATATCGATTACGAGTAACGATTAATGCGCATTCTCATTTTTAATCTTGCGATTTATTCGAATCGTTATAGATACATGACACGATCATCATTCATGCCTGTCGACTGCAGGAGTTTTCGACTTTTAAAAATCTGAGATCCCTCAAAAGTTTCGTAGCGGAATATTTTGTTCTTGAACTTAAACAGAATTTATTTCTTTTCTATCGCAGTATATATGCGAAAAGTGTTTTTTTTTTTTTTACACTTTCTGACTGTTTGGAAGAAGAATTCTGTTTCGAAACTCTCCTAACCGCTAAATCGATTGTTTCGTGGGAACGAAGATTTTTCTTGGCGATCGCAAATCTAGGTCGAAATTAAATTACTGAGTTGAGGCGAACCAACCGTCGAGCGTTGAGAAAGCTCGCGCCGTTTCGTTTACGTACCGTAAATACGTCCGACCTTTCCCGATAGTTCCAACGAACCTAGTTGATTTCTTTTTTGCTACGCGGATGGTTCACACGTCGCGTCCACGTGCTGACCGGCGAGTTTCGAAAAACCCGCCGATAGAAAGTTTCCCAACGTAACCCTCTTTAGCCTCGAAAACGACGGCAGCAAACGATCTTCCGTCAACGTTTTCCGTCACGTGTTTTTACTGTGACTTGCCGTCGACCTAATGCGGATCGACGGCGAAGGGGCGGAGAACGAGACGAGGGGAGGAGTGGAGGCGGGGGTAGTGCAGAAAAGTTTAGTGAATTCCGCTCTGTGCTGCAGCTAATCTTCCAAACTACTTCGAGTTTAATTTCCCTTATCGCGACTTTCAGCGCCTTACGATCGGCGGCGAAGTTCTTTTTGTTTTGTCGCGGCGAGAGCAGGCTTGATTATCCATTACCGCGTGATTTATTAGCGCAGACGTTAGCCGGATTTACCCTTTAGCGGCAATAAATAGTGAAAGATTTTCGGAGGATCCGACGTTAAATCCTAATATCAATTTCGGCGCTCGTTCAAATGCGCGTGCCAGCGCGATGAAATAGCTCTGGCAATATCTGACGCATTTCAATGATTTCTTTATTTCATCGTTAGAGATTATTTCATCGTTAGATTATTTTCGCTCTGCTATTGCATTCCAATATTTATGGATTAAAACATAGATGGAGATTCGAAAAACGTTTCCAAAATTATATTTTCGAATACTTTAAACATTATTTGAAAAATCTGTCGGAGTAATTAATCTAATTATCTGGAAAGGTCAGATTTTTGGATGCAATTATTTACAATTATACGTAAAGTATCATTATCTAAGGTAATTGAATTATCTTAGATAATTAATTCCAGAAAAAAAAGATTTCATAAAATTGATTTGTCCATTGTTTCAACTTTTCAATAATCCCATTACTAATTGTTTTTAAATGTATAATAAAATATGAGGTTTTACGGAGATAACTGTAATGTTTCCTCGTGGTCGGACGCGAACCGATGGACACGAGGACGTTAAATGTTTGACATGGGACATTAAATAAACGGTTCGCACAGATGGTTAAAATCAACAATGTGATAACATGGTAACGAGAGAATCTTGATGCAATTTCTAAAACGTGACAATGCGTTCCAATTGATATTAATCGATGAATTCTTTGAATAATATCGAATTTTAGCCAAAGAAAATATTTATTTACATACGGATATTAATTCCTTATACAACCTTTTTGTGCTCTAAATCATAAACAAAAATGGATTTTTTAATATATACTATCGTATTTAAAAAATAATTAAACTAAACGCTTTAAAAAATTTATTGAGGGCACAAGTATTGTGATAGAGAAATATAAAGCTTATTTGCAAAACAAAATAAAAAGAATAATAGTCAAAAAACGAGCAATAATGTTATAAAATATATAAGAATAATAAATCTAATCTATTCTTTGAGAAGATATGAAAGTAATAAAAACTTTTGGACTCTACTTAATCTTCATTAGTTTGGCATCAAAATATAATAAGATAATAAAGGACAGCAAAGAGAATTGAAAGGGCTTTAAGTCGCAATTAAAATTGAATAAACAGCATAAATACGGAGAAAAATGTGTCAAATATTATATACACAATTATTATATACACAATTATGTATACACAAAGAGTTATGTATTATATTAGATGATATGTCAGAACTTATCATTTATCTTGTTTATGAAAATTAAAATAAAATGCAAACATTAGCGTCAAGTACCAAAACCAATGGGTGCATGATAGATTACTTTTTTGACCATTACATAATTACATAATTTAGCTTTCATAAAAAACAAAAAGTGATTGCATGTCATAAGGTGTTTTGTGAAAAAGTCTTGATAAAGATACACGAAAAAAATTAATGCACGGTACATGTTCAAATACGAACATCATTAAATCCTGTTTCTTATTATATTTATGACATTTCTTATATATATCTTTTATATACAAATTCAAAAGGATAAGCAGTTTAGGGCGATCAACAGTGTTGGCAGTGTTGATGTGTCGGTTGGCGATACGGGAACGATTACGACCTCCCTTTTTCCAGTCCAGATCATTACCTTCGTTTACCCGTATCTTATCGCTGCTTAGTACGAAAAGTGGAGGATACCTCCGATCATTCACTCTTATATATTCCATCATCGACTGGCATTCGCTTCTAGACATATCGACATCTTTAATGTAACTTAAAGCCAACTAACTTTCCTATCAAAAAGACAGGCGCCGAGTCGTCGACCGGTCTTTTGCTCGGATTAACGGGCTCTCGCCGACTCTCCTGGTTGCTCGAGTCACCCCTTGTGTCCTTGTTTCGCAATTGCAGTCGACTCCCCCTTGTCGCGTTCCGAGGAATCGCTCGTAAACAAAGCCAGAATAAATTGACATTTCTCCGCCTCTTTCCTACTTACCGTTTTCTCCCGAGTCTCCCCTCATACCGTCGACGCTAGTTGAATCCTCGCTTCACAACCCCTTTCGCGACGAATTTATCAGGTAATCCGACGAAATCTGACGCTAGAATGTTGAAATAATTCGGAATTTCCGTCGCTCTATTCCGACATTGACGAGAAATAATTTGATGAAACTTATGGAAGAGAAAGAGAGAGAGAGAGAGAGAGAGGAGGGGCGGTGCAATTGTATATTTTTCCAGAAGATATCAAATAGGTTTAAGAAAGATGTACTAGATATAGTAGGAACGATAATATTTATTGCTTTTAAGTTGAATAAAATATCCTTTTAATATAGTAGATGCGAGAAAAATATGGAAATGTAAATACTTGGGTTATGTACAATATACTTTTAAAAGATCCAGTGAAACTTCATGCACAAAGGAGGATCTTTCATATGAACATGGATTCGTAAAATGCTTTTTTTCTCAGTTATTTTGGAATACTATGAATATATCAGTTACAAAAATTTTCGCGAAATCGTTTGTTATCTTAAATCCTCGCCCCCTTATTTATTATATATATTATATATATATATATATATATATATATAATATTTATAAAACATACACATTGGTTCTATAAAAAAATAAGTAGATATACGCAACTAATATAAATAGGAATTATGTAGAATAATGTAACGAGTTAGGCGAATATAATTGAATATAAATAAATAATTAATTAACATAATTAATTTACTTTATTTCTATAAGCTTGTCAGAAAGAAAACATCTAATTTGTTCATAATACTGTTTGTTCGTTTTCTCAAAAGAAAAACTGACTACATGTTCCGACAGTTTCTTTTTATCTTTGTAATATGATAGCAGTGAGCAAACTGAGCTATTGTAAAATTTTATAGAGGCTTTTGAAGGAGCAAGCGTTATTACAATAGTATATAATTATAACTATGAACGCTGGACTACAGTAATTAAGCATAGCACAGCATTCATCGTTAAAAATTCTTTTCTTCTTCTCGAGGCGAATCGCGTTCCTCGATTACGAGCGGCTTGCGTCTTGTTTCATTAGAAGCTTGATGAAAAAAAAAGTAAAAAGATAAACGTCAATGCAGTTCTTTTGTTATCTTTCTGCCTTTTTCGGCTGTCTTTTACTAACAGCAGACTACTTTCGCGCGGTTATTTAAAAGGGAAAGATAGCGGGACGCGCAATGAAGGATAACGCATTGTCCACTAACGGCGCAGTTAAAACTTGTCTCATAATTACTCTCATTTAGCACCATTCGCCTCTGTACTTTCCTCTTCCTTCTTCTTGTTTGACTCTGTATCACCTCTTTCTTCGGTCGCTCCAGTACCCGTGTCGGCATGGCGAGCACAGCGTGAGGTAACTCGTTCGTGCTCTACTTCGGGTATTAAATCTCATGCTACTTCATAATATCCTGAAACTCATGATATCTTATAAGCATAAGTTACGTCAATTAATAGCGTCGCCGTGCAATATATTACACCTTACTTCCTATGCATACTTGATTCAACACCCTCTGGGTATATTAAATGCCTTGTAATGCTAGTGTGATATCGGCAATACAGGTATTATACCGATATCACATTAGCGATTGGAGACTACATTTGCATTCGCAAATGTGTTTCTTAACTAATTAAAAGGAAGCTGTTGGATAGCAATTCCTTTCTTATTGATCAAGAGACGCAAACGCGAACACAGACGTTAATCTCCAGTCACTAATGTGATACAAGCATAACTGTAGAGATATGACAAACGCGCGACGGATAAAGATGTTATATGAATAAATAAATAGAAATTTAAAAAAGAGGAAAAAGGAATATTAATTGCCTAATCTTTAAAGAAAATATTTCGAAACAAAGAGCATTGTAAGAAGTATTGATTACGATAAATTTTTTAATTTTTATTTTACATTTAGTTAGCCTTTTTTTATATGTAGAATTATTAACTGAATGTTATAGCTTCAGTTATGAGACTCTATGTATTTTTCTTTTGTGTATTACACTCGCTAACATTTCGCGGTATGTTTGTGCATGAATTCTTGATTGTATTTCGTCGGTGATTGGTACAATTGCTGGACAGATTTCAAGTTACTGCGGCGCGGCGCAACGCTTTCATTGTCGCGCAGGATCACCGGATGGTGCTGGACATTCCGCGGACGCAATTCGAAATCGTTTAAAAAATAGGAAGGGAGGAGAGGAAAGAGAGAGGAAGAGGAAACAAATTTTCGACGTTGTTTCGTCGGCCGCCAAGTGCTCGTTGGGCGTTTACGTCGGCATGGTTTTTCATGGTATGTTTCCATTATTTGAATACGTAGAAGTCCAGTTTGCGGGCGTAGTTTCGTGGTGCGCGAGCCACTATCAGGATCGACCGATTATTTTTACGATAGCGAGTAGAACCGCGAAAAGCGCGAATTTTTCTAGTAACTAGTAGGAAAAGAGAGCCTCTCGAAACTCGGTTAGTATCGATCGAAATTCGCTTTATGTGCTCTGGCCTCCTACCACTGCCGACTTGCGCTCCTGCCGAGCCACGCATCCCTTCGCCCCGCGCGAGCCACCCCTGTGACCGCTATCCGCGATATCTTCGTCATATTTCCATCCTTGTTTACATATGGCGTGTGCACACACCGAGCATAGTGGCCGTGCCCATTGTTTGACTGAATGTAAAACAGTTCACGCGCCACAGTCAAGGATTCAATTTTCGATTGATGCGATTTTAATGGCGTGTTTACTTTGAAATCGGGCGGCGTACCGATAGCAGTATCGGCCTGCATCAACTCTGAGTAAAATACGGTAGGTGTGTTTTTTTCGATAGTGAAATTAATGGATTTTGCTCGGGAGAGTGCTTTTTCGAGAAAAGTCTCGAAAAGCAAGAGAATTCTTTTATGCATAACTTCCGTATAAAAAAGAAAGAAAAATTTACAAGCTACCACAACTTTTTGAATCTGCACATGATGAAATCAAAACGGAGTCTCTAAAAATATGGTGCTATTGAATGCATACGATTTTTCTTTAGTTATGTGCGTGGATTTACTTATATACAAACGTTTTCCTAGATACATTGGAAAATTTGTAGTTTATTTTCAGACTCTTCCTGCTTTTTTTTCGTTTTTTAAATAATAAAATTGTGAAATTTATTATTTCAAATTTAAAAATGTAATTCTGAATATCATGTTGTGAACGATAAGGATTTGAGATTTAATCGAATATTTAGTTTTAAAAGACAATAAATGATGTAATATGATCATAATAATTAAAATGCGATCATTCTGAAAAACGTGCTGAGATTATAAGCGTTTTTTCGTTGGTATTCGCAGCGAGAGATTAATGGATTTTGCGCACAAGAGCACTATTTCGAGAAACTGGGTCTCGCAAAGCGAGAGAATTCTTTTTATATACCTATGCGACTTCCGCGTAACCTCAGGGCAAGCGTCTAGTTCTCAAAGAGAAATTTACATACACAATTTTTATAGAGAAACTCGAAGTTTTCATACTTTTGTTTAGTTCATATCTTACTATACAATCGATGATCAGCTGAACATAATAATTTTAACATTACAATAATTTTGCACAATAATTAATACTGAGAAATACTTGAATTTTATGTGACGTTGTAAAGTATTAGTCAGTTTCAAAAGAGTAAAATTTAACAGGTTAGGTTATCTATAATTAGCCGCAAATAGATTAACGTCTCACGTTAGTATATAGTATATGCAACTAAACAATATACGTTATGATATTCGATAGGCCCATTGGTAATATCGTCTGTGATGTCTGTTATTCGATTATACGTATAATAATCCGCGGTGCGTAACAAAGGGTTTAATTTTCGATTGATACGGCAGACTATTTACTTTGAAATTTAGCGCCGCACGCAGATACGTCACTCAAAGCCGATAAAATGTAACCGACTGTACTCCGATCGAAAACAATGGTGTCGGATTTTTTAATCGAGAAAATCGGAGACGTACGGCGCGATACAATACACCCTTTATCCGTTTGCGCAAGGGTTGAAATTGTTGGCCCGATTTTTCACCGCCAACACAAACGAATTTTACAGTACGCTCGAAAATAAAATAGTAATTAATAGAATTAAGTACGTGGCCATACGCGGTACGGAATTTCGGATGCAACAATAGAAATTTGTAATAACTGCAACTATTGTTCAGACGTATGTAAAACTAACGGCAATCTATTGTTAAAAATTTAGTTTAATTCTCGATTGATGCAATTTCAATAGGTACGTGCAATTTCCTACTTTGAAATTTAGTCATTGCTTTGCTATTTAGATTCAGAATTAGATCAAGCAAAATTAGTTGACAGATACTATCGTGGAATATAAATAGAAAATCTAGCAATTATAATAATTATTTACGGTTCTAGAAATAATTAAATATTCAATGATTTTACAAAAAATATGCAGTATTTTATTAATTTTTATTATTTCGAAAATATTTATTTTCTTAAAATATAGAAAATATGGATTTAATGAATACGTATTATATTTGATTTATATTTAATTTGGTTTAAAAATATACTAAAGACTATGTACGTTATTATATGCTCGTTAAAAAATTAATATTATACTAAAGACTTTTATGTATTGTGTACATTATTATGTGCTCGTTAAAAAATTGATGAATGGATATTGATAGCTGGTGCGCAGCGTAAGACATTTGAAAATTACGAGACAACTTTGTTGGAAATAATTAATACCATGAGGAAATTGTTTGACCGCGCGACGAACAGAAATTAACGAACGTTGCAACTGAATTGCTCGTAAAATGAAGCTACGGCGAGGATCGAGAGGTAAAGTAAATAAAGTTCAGTAGCTGGCCGGCTTGTGATGGCGGTATGACATTTATTCTGAAACTATTAAAGTCTAACTTTGTGCACAGCTATTGGACAGACTGATGTCGTGCTACAGAATATATTGGTGAACTGGAATTAATTTCGCCTGCTGTTACTCTTTTCTCGTGTCTCGATCAAATGGTAATGTGAAAGAAATTTCTGTTCAGAAGATTATATTAAAGCGTTTTCTCGTGACGTTTATTAAGAATCTGCCCAAGAGTTATTTCATTCGAGAGAAATAATTCGAGAATTGATGTCAAGAAAGCGTTATGCAATAGTAATGTTAATGAATCAACGTCGGTGCTCAATATATTCATTTGAGTTTATTAACTGAGAGATTTAATTCCGTCGACGGTGAAGTAACAATTTGCTCGCGCTGGCAATGTTCCTGACGCCGGTATGGTTGACTTCCGATGACCAGGTCAGCTGGTAGTAAACGTTTCCGTTATCACGCCAGGTTTACGTGCTGTACGTAAGTTGATCCCTTCGAAATTCGCCTTCATTAACTAACCATGGTGTGAAACATGATTATCAAACATGCGTAATTACATTTTAAAAATGTGCAGACACTTACGTTTCTTTAAATCCATTTTATAAATGCGTAAGCATAGTGATTGGTATTGATCAATCACAATCGAATATTTTCCTCATATTCAGCTACGATTGGTAAATTCCTACAACTGCAACCACTTACAACTACTATGCTTAAGCATTTGTAGAATAAACTTTATCGACACGCAAAATCTTTTGCCTATCTCGCCAGGGACAAAATATCTTCTCCGTCAAGTTCAAACGGAGATTCCTGGATATAGCAAGCTCCTTTCGTGTGCGTTCATAATACACATTTCAAGAGCGGTAAGTTATATTTCATCTCGTTCAAATAAAGGGCTTCTTCATGTACCAGTACCTATCACGGCGGATGATTCTCAACTCACTTCTATCCTGACACGCTCGAGAATACAGCGACATCGTGGAACTCTCTCCGAGTGTTCGATGGAAACGAACTTACGCTCGCATGTTCATGCTTTCGCGCTGGTGAGACGCTTTCGCGTACGTGCCACAAATATATGTATGTATATGCATAATAAAAGGATATTCCGACAGTGCGTGGCCCGAGGCATTGCGAAATAGAAAATTGGCCCATCCATTTCTCGTAGCACTTTTCCTGCCGAGCAGGATTGCTCGGCCCGTGTTGAATAAATGCATGTATCTCGAAGGCGCAGCTACACCGCTCCCTCCTGACTTCGGCTCTTCTTTCGCTCGGATAGTAATCCTCTTGCGTATAATACCCCCTAGGAGAAACGGAAACCAGGGACCAATGATTCGAATCGATGAAGACGTATCGCTGAACCGCGCCAACTCTCCTGGTCGTTCACTGCTGTTTCGTTTCTCTTGACGATTACAAATGCCAACAGAATTTTCGCTCAACCATTCGAATAGAATAAGCAAACTTCTGGTAACTTTTGCCAAAAGAATAAGTAAAATTTTTAAAGCAAGATAGAAACTAGTAAATGGTATTGAGTATTGAATATAAACAGTCAGAAAATAAGAAAATACACGCATTATTGGAAAAACTAATTCTACTACCGGGTATTGACGTTAATGATTACTTGTATATCCGTTCGTTTGCCCGTATTGCCGTAAATTGTCGTAAGGAAAGAGACTTTAATACTTTATTTTACAACCACGCCGTACATCCGCTCGAGAGTTTCCATTCGTAGTCTCTTCCGCGATCCGCCTTAAGGGATGGACACTTGCGTTCGTTGGTGGGGCATTACGAGGAATCGAGCTCACAGTCAGCTACAAATGTTCTCGAAACAGTGGCTGCTTCTCGCAGAATACAAGGGCGAAGAAAGACATAAGATGGCCGCGACAGAACGAAAGCCCGGTGACGGGAAAAAACTTCGCCTCGTTATTCGAGGCTCAACGAAATCCCTTCCGTTCTTGCTACTGGGTTCGCTGGTAATGCAGGTGAGCCAGACAAACTGCGGTTTCGCAATTTCGTCGGGGAAAAAGGGCGATTCACGGGTATAATTTATAATTACGTTATCGTCAAAGGGTTCGTCTGACACGCTGCTGATGGCAGGCAAAATGTTTCGCGCCGTCAGAGGGGAAATTTCGCGAGGCAAAGCAGAAGCGTTGCCCTTTCCGACGTATGTTATTACGTCGGGAAATTACGTTATTAGTCTATGAAGTCATATATTTAAATCTAGATCGTTCTGAATCTTTATATGACGAAAGTACACATTTTAGACTTTGTGCTAATTTTATAATTAATATCAAGGCAACAATTAATTTTGTAGATAACATGACAATGATGTTTATTTTATAGGTATTTAATTTTTTGTATAATATACAAAAAAAAAACGTCATATTGATACTCGCAAAATCTAAAATCTAATAGTAATAAATATAATTATTGATATTAAGTGAAATAAACCGAGAAACGTTCAGTATAAATAAAAGACAAGAATATTATTTTCAAAGTGGATCTCGACTTTATTTGTGAATATTATAAATACAATTGTCAATTCTGAAGTCTATAAATATTGATGTCCTGTTCATACAGAAAGACACTCTATATAATTAGAATGTTGCCAAAATATAAAATAACGGATATAAATCAATTAATATCTCGTGCCAAATAATTCGT
>Ga0157363_1002017_pt1 | contig 17540 bp, 24 predicted proteins | sample AttsexASBM1_FD_111477 | JGI IMG/M metagenome (GOLD analysis project Ga0157363, IMG submission 111477) | Fungus gardens microbial communities from leaf cutter ant in Ribeirão Preto, State of São Paulo, Brazil - Atta sexdens ASBM1 | ecosystem: Host-associated > Fungi > Mycelium > Unclassified ... | reverse complement strand
GAAGCTGGACCCCCGTTCCCCTGGCTGGGCGTGGGGAATGGTCTACATGACTAAGCAGGGGCTCGAGGGCAGCACGCAGCAACTTAAGGCTAACTGGCAAGATTTACCCGACAGCGTACCCGACGTGAAAGGCTATACCGGCTGGGAGCACATGCAATGCAACATGGATGCGGGAAAATAGGGAGATAAAGCGATGAAAGGCGTCATTAGGTTAAACGATCCGCTGATAAGCGGAGGAAAAGTCACTAAGGCCTCTGGGGCAGACTTTATGGGGCAGCCCGTGGCCTTAAAAGATGATCTTGCGCAGTGTCCGCTCCATAAAGGGACGTTCGCAATCACTGAATGTCACCCAACCTGGACCATGCATGGCCGTGGGGTTGTGGTAGATGGCTGTCGCGCGGCGTGTGGATGTGAAATCAAAAGTACCTTACCTGTGGCGGGAGCTTCGTAATGCGCGCGTGGTGGTTATACAAACAACAGCCAGACCCGGATTCCACTGTGCCAGTCGTCATGATTGTTTTCCTCTATGTGATAGCCGTCGCAATGGGCCTCGCGATCCGGGCTCTCACCTGGCCTGAACAGGAACACGTTACGGCTCTCTTTTTTGTGCCTTCAGTTATTCTGCCCATCTGTGTTGTATCGTTGCTAGTTTTTACAAGTTTCATATTTCATGACGCCAACATTCATTATGCTGAAACCCGAAAATTCATAGCAAAAGAGCAGGAGATTAATTTAAAGGCGTATGCGCGAAAAAATATCGCTATCGCAGCATGGTCTGCAATCACCCCCCTGGAGGAACCCGCGCTGAATATGTTGAAACTGGAAGGCGAATTTCCGCTGGCACCGAAAACGCCGGTTAATATTCAGCTGGAAGATCGCTTCGACCAGACCAGGAATGAACAGATGTTTTACCGCTTACTGGACCCGATGGCAGAAAAATTGAAGGACTATAACTACCGTATTTTTGAAACCGTTGTCTGGGTTCACGGAGGGAGAGGATCCTGCATTGATGAACTGAGGCGCACTCTGGAGCGGTTGGGTATTGAAACGGCAAGCACGTGTAAAATTGAGTACAGCACAGAATGTCCTGACTACGCGATCGTTAGCCAATGGATGAACTTATCTGATTACAGAGTTGAAAACCGGTTGATTGTTATCGTTGATTTACATGAAGAAAGCGGCGAATCAAAGAGCATGGAAAATGCATGTGCATTCCTGCTGACCAGTCATTATGTCCGGGAGGAGGGCGAAAAACCGGTATATTTATATCAGCCTATGTCTGACGTGACCGATGTAGAGGACAAAATGGCGGTCTTCCTTGAGACGGGTTCGGTACTTACGCCGAAAAATCTCTGGTATACCGGGCTGTCCCGTATTGAAAAATATCCATTAATGCAGGCACTGGATAAAAAAGCGCTCACGGTGGAACGGCTGGATATCGATGCCTCTCTGGGCGCAAAGAGTGCCGGGTATCGGTGGCTGGCTCTGGCATTTGCGGCGGATGCGGTCAAATATGCCCAGGGGGAGCAACTGGCAGCTTATTCAGACAAAAACAAATTTTGTATTACTTCGCTTTCCTCCATGAAGACAGCTATCCCAAAAAAACTTACCTGGTGTAACTGGAGTAATCCCCTTTATCCTGCGGGGATGGCGGCTTTATTCTGCGTGTTATCCCTCATTGCCTATCGTATCAGTTTCCTGGCGCAAAACGATCCGCCAGCAATCTGGGAACTGATTGCGAGCATCATCATTCCCTTCGTTATTTTTATTGGCCTCGGTATTTTTGTTTTCATCTCGAAAACGAATGAAGCCTACGAGGATATGGAATACGAATGGAAGCGATAGAAACGGAACAATGTTAATTATGTAATGTGGCTGGTCGCTTAGTTGACCAGCCTTTAGTTATTTACCCTGTCACTTTTACCGCAGTGGCCGCTATTTTCGCTCTCGCGACGGCTTCGTCCACGTTTTCCCCGGTTGCTAATGCCACGCCCAGACGACGGCTTCCGTCGATCTCCGGTTTGCCGAACAGTCTGACCTGTAAGCCTGCACCAACCGCACCTTCGACGTTATCAAAGGTGACATTCTGGCTGGTCAGCTGCGGCAGGATCACCGCGGAGGCTGCCGGGCCGTATTGACGGATGCCGCCAACCGGCAGGCCGAGGAAAGCGCGCACGTGCAGCGCGAACTCGGAGAGATCCTGTGAAATCAGCGTAACCATCCCGGTATCGTGCGGGCGAGGGGAGACTTCGCTGAAGATCACCTCGTCGCCGCAAACAAACAATTCCACGCCGAACAGGCCGTAGCCGCCCAGCGCCAGCACCGTCTTGCGGGCGATCTCCTGCGCGCGTGCCAGCGCCAGCGCGCTCATCTGCTGCGGCTGCCAGGATTCTCGATAATCGCCGTCTTCCTGACGATGACCAATCGGGTCGCAGAAATAAACGCCGTCCACGGCACTGACGGTAAGCAGGGTAATTTCGAAATCAAACTTCACCACGCCTTCCACGATGACGCGCCCGGCACCGGCACGACCGCCCTGCTGGGCATAGTCCCAGGCCTGGTCCAGCGTGCTGCTGTCGCGGATAAAGCTCTGCCCTTTGCCGGAGGAGCTCATTACCGGCTTAATGATGCACGGGTAGCCAATCTCTTCGACGGCCTGGAGAAACGCAGCTTTATCCCCGGCAAAACGGTAGCTGGAGGTCGGGAGCTGTAATTCTTCTGCCGCCAGGCGACGAATGCCTTCCCGGTTCATGGTCAGTTTTGCCGCAGTGGCGCAAGGCACTACGCGCTGGCCTTCCTGCTCAAGGGCAACCAGCATCTCAGTGGCAATGGCCTCAATTTCAGGCACCACGAAATCCGGTTTTTCCTCGGCAATTAACGCCCGCAGGGCATTGCCGTCAAGCATATCGATGACGTACGAGCGATGCGCAACGTGCATGGCAGGGGCGTTCGCGTAACGGTCCACTGCAATCACCTCCACGCCCAAACGCTGGCATTCAATGGCCACTTCTTTACCCAGTTCACCCGATCCCAACAGCATGACGCGCGTCGCGGCAGGGCGCAGCGCGGTTCCTAAACGAGTCATAAAAATCCCCCTGAAAAAGATGCGGGCAGTATAAACGAAAACGTTTGCGTCTGTCTTGTATGGGGATAACCGGACAAGGGGGAAATTTGCGCTTCTTTAGCACTGACAGACATTTCCTGACACCTGCTCGCTTAGGCTGTGAAGATTACGCACTGTTACGTGAGGAAAAATATGTCAGGCTGGATGAATCAACTGCAATCCCTGTTGGGACAAAAAGGCTCGTCGTCGGGCGAGCAGGGTCTAAGCAAGCTGCTGGTGCCGGGTGCGCTTGGCGGGCTGGCCGGTTTGCTGGTTGCCAATAAATCATCGCGGAAACTGCTTACCAAATACGGTACCGGCGCGCTGCTGGCGGGTGGAGGGGCTATTGCAGGCTCCGTCTTATGGAACAAATACAAAGACAAGGTGCGCAGCGCGCATCAGGATGAACCGCAGTACGGGAAGCAGGTATCGCCGTTAGATTTACGCACCGAGCGCCTGATCCTCGCCCTGGTCTTTGCAGCCAAGAGCGACGGGCATATTGATGCCAGTGAACGTGCCGCAATTGAACAGCAGATGCGGGAAGCGGGCGTTGAGGAGCAGGGCAGGGCGCTGGTGGCGCAGGCCATTGAACAGCCGCTCGATCCGCAGCGTCTGGCGCAAGGCGTGAAAAACGAAGAAGAGGCGCTGGAACTCTATTTTCTGAGCTGTGCCGCCATCGATATCGATCACTTTATGGAGCGCAGCTACCTGAACGCCCTGGGCGATGCGCTGAAGATCCCCCAGGACGTTCGCGAGGGAATTGAGCAGGATATTCAGCAGCAGAAGCAGACTCTCGCGGGCTAGAAGGCCATGTTTCGCTTGCATCATACGCGTGTTTTGCCAACCTTATAGGATGTAAAACGAAAAAGTAAGAATGCCATGCCTCCAAAAGCCCGACGTACTCCTTATGCGATCACCACGCATGGCGATACGCGTATCGATAACTACTACTGGCTGCGGGACGATTCTCGTTCCCGGCCAGAGGTGCTCGACTATCTGCACGAGGAAAACGACTATGGCCGCCAGGTCATGGCCAGCCAGCAGGCGCTTCAGGATCAGCTCCTGAACGAAATGGTGCAGCGTATCCCCCAGCGTGATGTCTCTGCCCCGTGGTGCAAAAACGGTTATCGCTATCGCCATATTTATGAGCCGGGAAACGAATATCCCATCTACCAGCGCCAGTCTGTGCTGAGCGCCGAGTGGGACGAATGGGAGATCTTGCTGGATGCCAACAAACGTGCTGCCCACAGTGAGTTTTATACGCTGGGCGGCATGTCCATTTCCCCCGATAACGCCATTATGGCGCTGGCTGAGGATTACCTCTCCCGCCGCCAGTACGGTTTGCGTTTCCGCAATCTTGAAACGGGAAACTGGTATCCCGAAATGCTGGATAATGTCTCCCCCGATTTCGTCTGGGGTAACGATTCAGAAACGGTCTACTACGTTAAAAAGCATGCCTCAACGCTGCTGCCTTATCAGGTCTGGCGTCATACGGTGGGGACCGATTCCGCCGACGATGAATTAGTCTACGAGGAAAAAGACGAGACGTTCTATGTCAGCCTGCACAAAACGTCGTCTCGCCACTACGTGATCATTTTCCTCTCCAGCGCCACCACTTCAGAAGTGCTGCTGCTGGATGCAGAGCTGCCGGATGCGCAGCCGCTGTGCTTCCTGCCGCGCCGTAAAGATCATGAGTACAGCCTGGATCACTTCCAGCACAGCTTTTACCTGCGTTCGAACCGCGAGGGCAAAAACTTTGGCCTTTATAAAACCAAAGTGCGCGATGAACGCAAATGGGAAGTGTTAATTCCCGCGCGCGATCAGGTGATGCTGGAGGGGTTCACCCTGTTTACCGACTGGCTGGTGGTGGAAGAGCGTCAGCGCGGACTGACCAGTATCCGCCAAATCAACCGCAAAACCCGCGAAGTGGTGGGCATTGCGTTCGATGACCCGGCTTACGTAACGTGGATCGGCTTTAACCCTGAACCGGAATCGTCCCGCCTGCGGTACGGCTATTCGTCGATGACCACCCCGGATACGTTGTTTGAACTGGATATGGACACCGGGCAGCGTCAGGTGATTAAACAGGCTGAGGTCCGGGGTTTTGAGTCGGAAAATTATCGCAGTGAGCACCTGTGGGTGACCGCACGCGACGGCGTTGAAGTCCCTGTATCGCTCGTCTATCACAAGGCGCACTTCAACAAAGGTAAAAACCCCATCCTCGTCTATGGCTATGGCTCCTATGGATCAAGCATGGACGCCGATTTCAGCAGCAGCAGGCTGAGCCTGCTCGACCGCGGTTTTGTTTATGCGATTGCCCATATTCGCGGTGGCGGCGAACTGGGTCAGCACTGGTATGAAGACGGAAAATTTCTCAAAAAGAAAAATACCTTTAACGACTACCTTGATGTCTGCGATGCGCTGATCGCGCAGGGTTATGGCGATCCGCAGCTCTGCTTTGGCATGGGGGGCAGCGCCGGGGGCATGCTAATGGGTGCCGTGATCAACCAGCGGCCTGAACTGTTTAAAGGCGTTATCGCCCAGGTGCCGTTTGTGGACGTGGTGACGACCATGCTTGATGAGTCCATTCCATTGACCACCGGGGAGTTTGAGGAGTGGGGGAACCCGCAGGATGAAACCTATTATCGCTACATGAAAGAGTATAGCCCGTACGATAACGTTGAGGCGAAAGCCTATCCGCATATGCTGGTGACCACCGGCCTGCACGATTCCCAGGTGCAGTACTGGGAGCCCGCGAAATGGGTGGCGAAGCTGCGTGAGCTGAAAACTGACGATAATCTGCTGCTGCTGTGTACCGATATGGACTCAGGGCACGGAGGGAAATCAGGGCGATTTAAATCCTATGAAGGGGTGGCGCTGGAGTACGCCTTTTTGATTGGCCTGGCGCAGGATACGCTGCCAGGCCGGGCGGGGACTCAGGCTTCGCCTAAATAATGCTTCAGCGTCAGGCGCAGTTCCGGGCTCATTCTGTCGAGGTTGTTGTACAGCCAGCGCAGATAGCCCGGATCTTTGTCCGCCACTTCCGATACTGGCTTCCCGCGATATTTACCGAACGTAAAGGTAGTCAGTAGCGCGGGGCGCCCGGTAATGGTCGCCATATCGTCTGGCGTCCAGCCGGAAGTATTCATGATATCAATCAGGAGCGCTGCGGTGATGTAGCAGTCATAGAGGGCACGGTGATGATGCAGCCCTTCCGGCGTTCGCACGCTGAGTTTGCGCGACTTATACAGCGCCATATTGCTGTATTTGATCCCTGGCCACAGACGGCGCGCCAGCTTCATGGTGCAAATCCATTCGCCGGGCATCTCCGGCAGCACGCGGCGGTCAAAGCTGGCGTTATGGGCGACATACCACTGGCTACCGTGGTAAAGAGGGATGATCTCTTCAATCCACGGCTTATCCGCCACCATCGATTCCGTAATGCGATGTATAGCCATCGCCTGCGCACTGATGGGACGATCCGGGCGCACCAGATGGCTCATTGGGTTGACTATCTTTCCGTCAATCACGTCGACAGAAGCGACTTCCACAATTCCACCCTGCAAATCACAGGTTTCGGTATCGATAACGCGCAGCATTGATCGCTCCTGATCCTAAAATGCCTAGCCTAATGGAATGATATCGCCTTGCCAACCCTGTTGGCCTAAAGAACCGGTTAGCAGCAGTTCTCCCTTATCGGCACGTACAATCAGCTGACCTTTTTCATCCCATAACGCGCTACCGCCGCGCGCGTTCGCCATTAATACCGCGATGGCGTACTTGTGCGCGAAGCGTTGTAACGAACCGATCGATTGCCGCCAGCGGTGCTCGCCCACGGCCAGGCTGCTGGTGAACAGCGTTGCCTCCGGGTCCAGTTCCGGGGCGTCAGCCTGGTTATCCACGATGGTTAACCTTTTATCGCCAGGAATAACACCCGCACCGTTGCCCTGCGGATAACGCCGGATGGTCGACAGGTTAGGGGTGAAAAGCGCGAGTCCTTTCTGGCGCTGGCCGTGTTGCTGGAGCGTAATACCGGCAATCACCGTGATGAAACGTGACTGGGCGGCGTGAAGGAGGGGGGCAAGCTGCAAATCGTCAGGAGGTGGGGGTAAGGATGTTCCGCCTGGACCGGTAAGCGAAAGCTCCGGAAAGACGATCAAATCGCACCCATGCCAGGCAGCTTCGGCAATAAAGTGCAGGTGATGTTTTACGTGCTCATCAACACAGTTGTGCCGCGGGGCATACTGAGCCGCGGCAATATTCCATCGTGACATCGTGACTTCCTTATACACTAAGTCGCTGGGATTTTAAGATTACACCTAAATTTATCAGGGTTTTCTTATCCTGCCACATAACGCGTAAGGAAGTGTAACGAGACGTTAAGCTTATTTAACTTTAGGTTCGTACGGCAGGCGCGAGAGATTGACGGAGGCGAGGCGATGCGCAATGAGACGTTCGCGAAACCAGTCGCGCAGATGTGCGGGTTGTTCACGCTCTACCACTTCAGCTACGACGGGCATGTTGTAACGCTCTTTGAATGCGACACCCGCGGCGGCGAGATCGACATTCACTTTGTCCATCTCGTCCTGAGGAAGGGCGGCCAGGTTAACGTTCATTTCCTTCTCCTTTTTCTGCGGCGGCAACGTTACCGCGATTGTTCAACGATGACAAGGGAGCAAAGGATGTTCCTCGACTCGTTAATTATACAGAGTTATTCTTTAGCATTCAGGCATAACGAAAAGGAATGATTGTGATGCACTTTACCCCTTCCCGCGTCGCGTGCGCGCTGGCATTTCTGCTCTCTTCAGCAACCGCGACCTCAGCTCTGGCCCATGCGCATCTTAAGCAGCAATCCCCGCAGGAAAATACCGTTGCGGTGGCACCAGAGGTCATTACCCTGAACTTCTCGGAAGGCATTGAGCCTGCCTTCAGCGGCGTGGTGGTGACGGACGCGCAGCAGCACAAGATCCAGACCGGCGCGGTGAAGCGTGACGAGAAGGATAACGCAAAGCTGATTGTTCCTCTTGAGAAACCGTTGCCGACCGGCACCTACACGGTGGACTGGCACGTGGTCTCCGTGGACGGCCACAAAACCAAGGGCAGCTATCACTTTAGTGTGAAATAGTATGCTGGCCCTGAGCTACGTCGCGTTACGCTTTATCCATTTTGCTGCGCTGATGCTGCTTTTCGGCAACGCGCTTTACAGCGTCTGGTTTGCACCGTCTTCGTTGCAGCGCCTCATGACCCGGCGTTTCCAGCGGCAGCAGAAACTCGCGGCCTTAATCAGCCTGATGGCGGCTCTGCTGATGTTTGGCCTGCAAAGTGGGTTGATGGGCAACGGCTGGGGCGATGTCATTCGTCCGGCGGTCTGGCGCAGCGTGCTGGGAACGCAATTTGGCGGCGTCTGGTTGTGGCAAATGGTGCTGGCCGCTGTGACGGCGGGCGCTGCATGGCTTACCCCGCAAAAAGGCTCACGGCTGTTACTGCTCGTGATGGGGCAGCTGGTGCTGTTGGCGGGCGTGGGACATGCCGCGATGAACGGTGGCGCACCGGGAGCATTGCATCGTCTCAACCATGCGCTTCACCTGCTCTGCGCCGCGACCTGGGTGGGTGGTTTACTGCCGCTGCTGTTTTGTATGCGTCTGGCGAAAGGCCGCTGGCAGCCAGCCGCTATCTTTACCATGATGCGCTTCTCCCGCGTGGGGCATTACGCCGTGGCAGGCGTGCTGCTGACCGGGATAATCAATACGCTCTTTATTGTTGGCATAAACGTGCCGTGGCATGCGCCTTATGTCCAGCTGTTGTTGTTCAAATGTGCGCTGGTCATGATGATGGTGGCAATTGCGCTGGCGAATCGGTATTTTCTTGTGCCACGCTTTCGCCCGGAGGCCGGGCGGGAACAACAGATTTTTATCAGGATGACACAGGCAGAGGTGGTGCTGGGCGCGCTGGTACTGGCGGCCGTCAGCCTGTTCGCGACCTGGGAACCCTTCTGACAAGGTTAAATAACATATGAAAAAGACACTGCTTTCTCTTTTACTTCTCACCTGTGCCAGCAGTGCGCTGGCCGCGCCGCAGGTCATCACCGTCAGCCGGTTTGAAGTGGGCAAGGACAACTGGGCATTTAATCGTGAAGAGGTCATGCTCACCTGCCGTCCCGGTAACGCGCTGTATGTCATCAATCCCAGTACGCTCGTGCAGTATCCGTTAAATGACGTAGCGGAGCAGCAGGTGGCCAGCGGGAAAAGTAACGGACAGCCTGTCAGCGTGATCCAGGTGGATGACCCGGCAAACCCCGGGCAGAAGAAAAGTCTGGCACCGTTTATTGAGCGCGCTGAAAAGCTCTGCTAGCCGTCAGGTTTCCAGTAAAAAAAAACCGCAGGTGCTTGTAAAAGCTCTGCGGTTTTTCACATTTAGTGATGTTCTGACGCTTTTTTTCAGACCACTTTTACTGTGGACTGGAAAACCTGACGTCGTCATCTATTCTTAAAGGGCAAGGCGATTGAGCCTGCATTAATGCCAACTTTTAGCGCACGGCTCTCTCCCAAGAGCCATTTCCCTGGACCGAATACAGGAATCGTATTCGGTCTCTTTTTATCTATTTGTTTCTCAAGGGTTTTTTCGGTTTCAACACGAAATCCCCCGAAAATTACTCGAATATTCCATATCCTGTCTAAACCATAACATACTCTGCACCTCGTGCGTCCAGGTATTTTTTGGTCATTGTTAAATTTTTGTGGCCGAGCAAACGTTGAGCAAATTCCTCTCCACGCTCCTTTTCATAGAGCCTGCTCGCCAGACTTCTGATCTCATGGAAAGGCGGTGGGTTAGGTCCGAATTTTAACCCGGTCGAATCCCTTATCTCTGCGAAGGCCTGGGTGAGCCCGTCAGGAGTTAGCGGCCCCGGCCTTCTCCCGCCACGGCGAACCGGCGAGTAAAGCATGAAGTCGGAGGGGTTATTTACCCGGCATCGCTCAATGACATCCTGCAACATAAGCCCTGCGACGTCCAGCCTCAAATCAAGGGGGAGCGCCAGTTTGTGACCTGTTTTCTCCTGAGTAACGAAAAGCCTCCCGTCTTTAACGTCACTGAATCTGAACAGCGAAATATCCTCACGCCGCTGGCCGGTGACCAGTGCCAGATCGCATGCATTTGGCGCCCAGTCAGAATGAGTTAACGCGGCCTGGCGGATGACGGTGAATTGTTCGAGCAACAGGCGCTCTCGCTTAACTTTCGGTGTCGGCGTTCGCGTCGGCTCGGCCGGGTTCCTGTCGACATGTCCTTCTACGATAGCCTCCCTGAATATGTCCATCAGAACAGACCGCAGCCCGGAAGCCATGCTCTTTTTATCGCAGAGAATGTATCCTTCAAGAAATGAGGCAATATCCTTTGTCGTGACAGAGGCGAGGGGTATTTTTCCGAATTCTTCCTTTATGGTGGCGATCTGGTTTCGCCTGACCTTCATCGTGTTTGGTTTCAGCTCGCGCCGCTCGAGAATCACCTCGTAACGCTCCAGCCATGCGGCCACTGTGAAAGTGGGCACGTCTTTTATGCGATCCAGGAGAGAAGAGGGGAGGTAATTCTGGTCGATGTAGTTGTTGGCCTCAATGGCCTGGGCTACAGCATCCTTGCGATCAATCCGGCCAAGAGAAATCTCCTGCCCGGTCACCGGATTGCGCCAGCTGTAAAGTCTGTCTCTTTTACGATAGGTCAGGTTACGTGGCAGGTTAGCGTCGTAACGTACTGGCCTTTTCGCCATGAGTCAGTCTCTCCAGTAAGGTGCCGCCGGATGGCAGTTTGGTGTGTTTCGGTTTAGCGCGCAGGTTCTTCTTGCGCGGATCAACGTAGATAGCGTCAGGCTGAACCTTATATTCCTTTCCGTGCAGCTCCGGCGCGGGATAAATTCGCCCCTCCCGCGTCCATCGACGCAGAGTAGATAGGGAGGGTGGAGTCGTGTAGACCTCAGCAGCCCATTCCTGCAAATTGAGAAGCTTAGCCATGAGAACTCCTTAGCCACCAGGCATTATATGCGAGGCTGCGTTGACGTGTTGATTAATCGAAATCAGGCAAAAATAAACCCGCCGAGGCGGGTTAGTTGAAATTGCGAAGAGTTTTGAAGAAGCGAATTTAGCCAGTAAATGGCTTCAATCCTGCATTCTTGGCATCTTGTAGAATGTCTCCTTCATGAAGAGCAAGAGAATTGAAAGTGGAAGCCACACAGTATGTACCTTCTGGCTGATTAATAAGAAAGTAGTACTGGCCTTTCTGTTCACCTTCTCTTTGATCTCGTGAGGACATCAAAATAGTGTTGCTTTTATATCCTGGGCGAAAAGGGGTATCAGATGTTTCGATGATTCCTTTTTTGGCACCATTGAGGTGGTAGCACTGATATTCCATATAAAATCTCCTGTTGAAAAACACTTCCTTATTACTACCCTTTGCCTTAGGCATCAAGATTAATGGACTTTCGCACCCAATAGCCAGCTCATAACTGCCTATCAGTTGCGTCATTTGAAATTGTGTTCTTGCAAAGCCTCACCGAGGCGAATTAGCCAGCGACCTAATTGCTCCATGGCTTCTTCTTATGTTTCATGCAGGTCACAGTGGATATTCATTGAGACTTGGTTGAGATGCGTCATCGGGCGATACTCGAGTTCGACGGGCCAATCGACGATTGTTGAATGTTCCTCTGAGGAGTGACTGATAACGGTATATTTGCTGTAGTCCTCTAGACCTTTAGCATCTCTCTTAAACTCCTCAAGACGAATAGATGTCTTCCCCATAATCTCTCCTCATGCCGCACGATGGGCGCGCAGCGTAAAATTACTTTCGCCAGGCGAAGCTAATTGGCTCCGGCGTAATCCATAGGTGGCGCATGTTTGCCACGTTCACCACATCAGAATCCCGCGGGTAAATCTCCACGGCATCCTGATCCCCATATCCAACGGCTGACTTTATCTCCTGCAACGCATCCCAGCTGATGCCGTCCTTCCACCGACCTGAACTGCCAATGCTGGTTGTGTTCACCGTAAGGCGGATAACGCCTTCGTCTTCCTGAAACTCCTGAACCAGAAAGTAAGAGTTAGCCCACACGTTGCTCCGTTTGGGGTCGTTGCATCGTACCGGCCATTGCGATTCCGGTACCGGCTTGAGTATTCCGATCACCTTTAAACTACCCTCTGCTTTTTCTTCAGCTCAATGATGGATTGGCATTCCGAACACATCTGGCAGCCGGGAACGGCAGCGCGTCGCAGCTCGGGTATTGGTTCGTCGCATTCTTCACAACGTTCAGCTGATACGGCGTTACGGTTGATCCGGTGGGCGGAAAGGGCAGCGTTACGCTGAAGCTCTTCAATCTCTGATGCGGTATCGATGATATCGGCCATGGTCACTCCTTACCGAGGGCTTTGTGGATGGCCGCGCGGGCTTTGTTGATTGCCCCGTACCATTCCGGGTATGTAATGTTTCGACCTTCTGTCATTGCTTTTTCGGTTAGCTGTAGCGCTTCCAGTAAATCTGGTGCGGCGGCCATGAGCGCGCCGTTATCGTCTTCGGAGCCATTAATCAGTAACTCAGCGAGAAGGCCACCATCGCCGCGGATTGTTCCTGTCTCTGCGCTATAAACCCAGCGACCTTTAGTGCCTTTAAACTCTGCCATACTCACTCCGCGAACTGTCGGTTAATTCGGTTGAATGTGAATGCCAGCAATAAAAAAGGCCGCTTTAGCGACCTTGTGATTTGGAATGTCATGGCTGTATCCACCCCTTGCCTTTGATGTGCTGAATGACGCCAAGCTTCCTGAGCGACTGGAGTCGGCGGTCAAGGATGCGGAAGACGTCCATTGGGTGCTTTCCTTCTGCTTCAGCAATGACGAGGCACTCCTGTCTGACGGAAGGGCTAAACAGCTCCGAAAACGAGGTTGGCTGAGCGCCGATAGCGCTTATGACTTCGCTATCCAGTTTCGCGTATTTGGTCACGATTCAACTCCGAAGCGGCGATTAAGCCGCCCTGTGTATACGACGAACTCCAGGAGGCTAACTCCAAGAGCTTCAATTTTCTTGTGATGCTTGTTGATGATGGGAAGCACCGTTTCGTTCCAGTTCGGCTTTGGCTTCTTGCGCATCTGTTTTTACAAAGTCTCTCGTACATATAAAATTCATCTACATGAGATGCTGTGCTAGCATCATCAGAAGATCTAAGTACATCGAGCAGGGATAACATGGTTAATCAGCCTCCGTCACGACAGACAAGTGCAGATATAAAGCTAGAGACTATTCGTTGGCATCAAAGGCTCCAGGAGATTACTTATCTTGAGGCGGGCCAGCACATGCGAGCATTAAATCAGCTCATGTGGCAAATCCCCAGTTTTGTAATTGCAGTAAATGGAGGACTTTGGTATGCAACAACAATTGCAAATGAAAGTTCTCTTAGGGTAATCTTTTTTATTTTATTTTTGTTCGATGTGACAACTATATTCTCCTTGATGCGCTTACGTCAGCTTATTGGTGTTAAAATAAAGAAGCAGCAGGAGATAGAGAATCCAGATAATCATCCATTATTAAAAAAGTTAAGTTGTGAATTTAATCTTCAGTTTAATGTTCCCGTGGTTGCTAAAGGTAGGAAACATATTGTCGTTGGATGCTGGATTATTATGCTGATAATCTGTGCTGCTACTAATCTGGCGGGGATCGTAAACCCTAAGTTCTTTTCTAAGACAACTAATGCTACAAATTACAGTGCCACGATTAAAAATAATGGCTCAGCTTTGATAATTGAAGCTAAACAAGGTGGTTTAAAATGACAAGCTGGGATTTTTATGAAAAAAATGCTGAGCGTTTGTTTTCGGATTATATATCGCTTGATTTTGAAACCATATTTTCAGATGTTGAACGTTATATTGGTGATTGTCATGGTCTAGCTTTAGATGTTGGCTCAGGTTCTGGAAGAGATGCAGCTGCTTTAGCAAGTAAAGGCTTCCAAGTTGTAGCAGTTGAGCCAAGCAGCAGGATGAGAGCTCTGGCCCAGGACTATTATGTGGGAAGCGATATTTATTGGGTGGATGATTCACTTCCATTGTTGTCGAAAATAAAATCAAGCAATAAAAAATTTGACTTAATCCTATTGAGTGCGGTGTGGATGCATCTTGCGGAACATGAGCAAGCTAAGTCTCTTGAGGTACTTTCAAGTCTTTTGACTGATAAAGGTAAATTAATAATTACTTTGCGATTAGGGCCGGCTGAACCAGACCGGAATATATCCGTGGTTCATACGGATGAGTTGTTGGAACTAGCGAAGAAAAATTCTCTCACGCCTGTTTTCATTACTGAACTGGGAACTGACAGCTTCAAGCGTAATGAAATACAATGGCAAAAAGTTGTATTTAGTAAGCCCATCGTCTGATGGGCAGTATTTTATTCACACAGACCATAACGTGAAGAGCAGACGGTGGTATCGATACTTGATTTTATTAAGTCATAAACTTTACCACCACGCCCAGTCTTAGCCCACTCTAAAACCGCATCAACTCCAGGGGTGTTCATTCCGCCGCGCGGGCCATAGAATCCAGACCATTCAACACGTTCAACATCAGGTGTAAGTCCATATAATTGTACTTCCCTACCCAGAGGAAGGTTGAACTGCTTCATCCACCTTTGGCTTATTTCACCTACGCTCATCCAGTGAACCCAGCGACTGACAAGGCGAACCTTTAGCTCCCACTGCCTGTGCTTTTCGATGTATTCAGGCCAGCGAGCTGCCGTCTCAGCTATTTCCTCTTTATTGCACAGCACGCAATTCATGCACCCGACGCGGGCAGCTCCTTGCAGGTAAAGCGGATTTGGATTAAGGCCAAAGTGCTTGTGAAGTGCGAAAACGTCAGAAGCAGTCCATTGGTGAATTGGCAGGAAGTTATAAAGAAACGCCGGGTCTCGCTGATCAGTTGAAAACCGCTCGTACCCAGCACGCTTCGACGACTCATCTGCTCGAACCCCGGACCACTGAACGATAACCTCACCATCATCCAACATGGGTTGCATGACAGCATCGAATGCTATTTGAATCTTTAACTCATCAGTGCAGAAGCGATCCCGTAGTTGAGGGAACTTGCCATGAAGTAAACAGGCATCAAGAAATGAATTTCCGCTTGGATGCAGAACAGAAAGCGCTGCCTCAAGTGGTGTCTGAAATTCAATACCCCACTTTTCAGCAGTACGCTGCCAAGCCTTGCCAAATTTGGTATCACTTCTTGCCAGGGAAGGCATGATAATCCCCCGGTAGGAGCCCATTCTTATTGCCTGTCGTTTGGTCCATGCTGAGCTGATGGCTTCGCGCCGACGTGAGAAATGCTCCTCTGAGTAAACTCGTTTAACCACGTTTATCGGTTTGCATCCGATTTGCTCATGAATGGTTTTACCGAACTCAATTGTCAGCTCGTGTTCGTTGTCGGTATCGGCCATGACACCTTGCACCTTGTCGCCGAACAGAGCGTGGGCGATTGCCATGGTTGCTGTGGAATCTTTACCGGCAGAAAAGTTAACGATAATTTTGTGGTCTTCGGGGATCCTGAATTCATCGACGTAACGCTGGTAAGCAGATTGAATTTCTTTAATCTTCTGGCCAATATCTGTCGGCACGATAATCATTGGTGCTTCGCTCATGCCGCCTCCTGCCTTTCCCGATATTCCTCAGCGAGCCGCTGCGCTTTTAATGGATTGCTGATCACTTCACCCCATGGCATTAGACAGCCGTTACAAATGAATGGAAGGCTCAGATTGCCAACTCTGATGTCGTCGTGAGCGTGAGTCATAGGAAGGACTCCATTTCGTCGATGTAGAGGCCCTGAGCAATCAGGCGGCGACGGCGCGCGGCACGAGCTATGCACTCCTGCCGCCGGCCTTCCTGCGATTGCTCAATGGCGCGCCGGGTGAACAGCCGTGATTTGCCCTGTGGTGTTACGACCTTTGGCTTCGTGACCAGATCGAATGTCCGGTCGCAGATGCCGTCCTCGTTGATCCACTTTTCCGACTCAACTATCTGCGCTATCTGTCCGGTGCCGCGGGTGATGCCGTTGGCGACCCGGTTAAACTCAATGAGCGTTACGCCAAACTTCTCAGCGATTTCACTACCGGTGACCGGGCGGCCGCGCGTCTGAATCATCCAGATCACGCGCTCACGTAGGACGGAGAATTGCCCGGTTCTCCCGGGCCTGCGGTAAAAGGGTGTGCGTTTCATGCTGCACGCTCTGTGATTTTCAGAATTTCCGATTCCAGATCTGCAAGGAAGCTCTTAACCTCAGACTCGATTTCGCGCGCCAGCTCTTCATCGAAATGAATTCGCTTCTTGAAATAGGCGAGGTCAGGCGGCAGGCGATCATCGAAACTAACGAAATCACACCATTTCCGCCCGGTGCACATCATCTGCGCATGCATTTGCAGCATGTACTGGCGCTTTGGCTCGCCAGTTTTCAGCGTTTCAAGATGGGTCCAGGTGTTTGGGCATTTGATTTCGATAAGCCCGTCGTCGTTAACAAGTCCGTCCGGGCTGGCTGCGAATCCGGGTATGGTTGGGTGATCGATGAGTCCAACTTCAGTGATTTTCGCATCGAACTCATTCAGCGCGTACATCTCACGCGCCACTGGCTCTAGTTCGGTACCGCGCATCATCGCGGCATTCGAAAACCCTTCCTCCAGCTTCCCGGTCAGCCGCTGGCAAATCAGCTCTGCCATGTAGTTATGGCGGCTGGTTGAGTAGCCTGACTTAGTCCGGGCCATGACATCAGCCAGGCGACTGGCAGTGACCTTGCCGCAGCGCGCAGCAAACCATTCAGGGGTGCGTTGCTCCATCATTCAGCCTCCGCATCTGCGACATTGGCAGGTTCGGCGTTGTCGACGGCAAGACTCATGTCATACATGCGTCGCTTCTCAACTGCGCCGATCACCTGCTTCTCTTCAGCGCTCAGCGCCACCCAGAACTCCTGATACTTAACGGTTCCAAGGCGCGCGGCTGACTCACCTTTTGCGATCAGATCCGGGCGACGGCTATCTGATTCATGGCCCGCATGAACCTCTGCCGTTGTTCCTTCAATCACTCGCTCTGCCTCGTCCTGGTCGAAGATGCCAGCGAAACCAAAGGCCAGACGCGCGCACTGGATCAGCGTCTTGTGGCGAAGCATGCGGGTAGGGTGGGACTGCCATGGCTGAGTGTTGCGTTTGCACTCTCCCATGTACTCGGTGACGATGGTCGGGTGCTTACGGTCTTTGCGGTAAATCTTGCAGGTGCACGCGCCTTCCTCCTTGTCGTAAGAGAACTCCATGCCGTCAAACTGAGGATGCTCGTTGATAATGCGAGCCCATCCATCAACGCCGACGACCGGGACAATCCCGCCTTTATCTGGGAAGGCATAAATCTCTTTTGTCCATGGGTTCAGGCCGTACTGGTT
>Ga0157363_1002015_pt1 | contig 17549 bp, 7 predicted proteins | sample AttsexASBM1_FD_111477 | JGI IMG/M metagenome (GOLD analysis project Ga0157363, IMG submission 111477) | Fungus gardens microbial communities from leaf cutter ant in Ribeirão Preto, State of São Paulo, Brazil - Atta sexdens ASBM1 | ecosystem: Host-associated > Fungi > Mycelium > Unclassified ... | reverse complement strand
CTGTTATTTTTTTAAATATTTTATTTTCGAAAGAATACATATCTTTCTCTATTATATATGTATATATATATATATATATATATATATATATATATATATATATATACAACTAAGACTTTTAATTTTTTGTTCTTATATATCATTTATTTGTGCTTGTTGCTCCGATTCTCGGCCTTTGTAAGTTTAAAATTAACGTCAGATATGTTCGACACTCTGGACCACGGATGTTGTAATTAATTCCGATATAATAATCTTATAATTATTGAATTCAAGAACATCATCAATTACAGTTAAAATTCTTATAATTGACTTTTGAATCAGCGTCCACTTCAGACTTGGAAACCTGTAGAGTGACTTTTCTTGATGGACCGAATTATTCTGCGATGATTGTTTGCTGAGGAAGACTTCAAAGAGAGTCGAAACGTTCAATACTTTGAGTAAAGAAAACATCACGAAAAAATTAGTATAAATCATTCCACGTTAATATTGCACACATCTTTCCGTGCTGACTTTTATTAGCCTTGAATCGGTTATTATTTTAAGAAGTGAGAGTCCTGTTAAGATATTTTATTTTATTGCTAATTAGAGAGATAAAGCGATTACATCGAATATCCATATCGAGAAGCAGGATTCGGGAATTAATAATTATAAATAATGAGGAAATAATGCCAGCAAATATAAGAACAAATTAGAAAGGAACAAAGTGCGGATTACGTCACGAGAAAACAAAAAGCAAGTAGAGAGACAATGAAAGAACAAAAAAGGATAGAGAACTGCAAAGAACGTGAGAAAGCTATGAAAAAACAAATAATGAAAATCAATGTAAAATAAAATAACAAAAACGAAGAACTTATTTCGATGGTGTATCTATAATAAAAACAGAGTGTGAGTTAGTGACTTCTTCTTCTCACGGATACGCAACAAGTTGTATGACTTAAATCTTATTGACATACGTATCTTATCAACAAAAAAAAAACTGTTATCATTCAAACCCAATTAACTGGTATCAATCGTATTTGATTGCTTCTTAAATTTATTTTATTAAATGTAACATCATTAATTTACCGAACGTTCTACAATTCATCTTATTAATGATTTACGAGAGATTTTATTTTAATATTCATTCTAAATTTTGTTGTGCTAATAAAAATGTAAATGAATAATCTAAATAGGAAATACAATCGCTAGTATAAAAACGATACAAACTTACACTATATAAGCAAAAAAAATTTAATAAACTGATAATGTACAACGATTAATATGTTATCGATTAATATATGTGCTCCTATCATAGCAAACTAGGCTTATACTAACAAGCTTTTATTTCGTGCGACATTAACGACATGACAGTCATACTCTTTCGAATTTTCGGCTAATGAGCATGAAATAAGGATGTCTGAAATTCGGTCTTCGATTCTCAGGAGTCCTTTCCTGATACACATTAGCCTTTAAATGAAATTTCGGCGATTGGAACAGACACAAAATTGTTACACGCATCATGCCGGAAGACACATAAAAGACAAAATAAAGACATGCTTAGCACGTGCTTGAACACATGAAGACACAAGATATGGTCACTGTCCTAATGCGCAGATCTCAACGAGGCACAACATTGTATCGGAAGCGTCATGCAAGACGATGCTCGTGATAATAGACACAGCCTCGTACGATTTACAAAGTGATCCATCGTTTATTTCCTATTTCTTAACTTCTTTGAAACTATTCTCTGCCGTCCTCTTCTCTCAGTATTTCATTTTTTGTTACGTCTCCTTCATTTTCTTCTTTTCTTTTTTATATTTTCTCTTGGTCACATAGGATCATACATGACATTAGAAATTGTAATATTAACATGCTAGGTCGAATTTGATCATTATCATTTCTCTCTCTCTCTCTCTCTCTCTCTCTCTCTCTCTCTCCTTCCCCCCGCCCTCTTTCGATCTCTCTTAATCTCATTCACTTTCTTTTTGTTCTTTCTCATTCTCTACTTCTTTCATTCTTGAAATACAAAGATTTGGCTCGAGTAAATAGGATTTCTGAAAAACAAATATTATCAAAAAACGTGACAGCGATTATTATTGCATTGTTAATGTGTTGTATTTTAGTACTCACATGTTAATATTTAAAGAGCGAATATTGTCATATTTCACAAAACTGGCTCTATTGTACGACTATTTTAGTAAAAAATTCAATATAAACATTTTCTTATAGTAAAAATTGTACTTCAATAGAAATATTAGAAGAAAAAAATTTAATCAAAATGAAGGATTCTCAGTTATAAAATCGATTCTTGTACTTTGGACGTACCTATCAATATCACAAATATTCTTCCACATACGATTTTAATTCGAAAAATTTTAATTCGAATGCTCGGATAAAAAATTTTGTTAATAGTTCTTATTTAAATACCGCACTTTCAATTATTTCCATAGATATGTTAACAAAAATGAAAATATCAAATAGAACCGAAGAAAGATCACATTGAAATATGTCAATGTAATAATCAGGAAAAAATTATGATTTGGCATTACAAATTTTTGGCAGTATTTTTTATTTTTTGCCGAATCCCGCGGCGTGTCATTGCGTCGGTAGTAACAACATTGTCGAATATCTCGAAGAAATTCCATAATCCTCAGTCCCAGATTTCGTATTTTCGTCGCCGCAGAAATGATGTTTGCCGCTTTTCCACGTAGTATAGCACTCATCACAATAGAGGACAAGGCTCACAAGGGCTTTGCCAAGGATAAGGACACAGTGATGAATGGAAAACAAAGGAGAATCTTACCAAGTAGCACTTAATAATTCGACATCTTTTAGTGTTGACCATATCCTCATATTAGTGAGTATTCACGCAAAATTCTGCAACCGTATTGACAGACATTTCAAAAGCATCAGACAAATAGAATCATCGTGTGACAATTAAGGTAACCCAAGTGAAGAAAATCGCTGAAGAAAATGCTCATTAATGCTACTCAACAAATACATTTGCAAAAAGCCTCTTGAGCGAAGGAAAGAGTGCATAAGATGTTGTATCTCAGCATCTTTTAGTAAAAATCTCCCATGTCCTTAGTAATAAGAAGAAACTAGTAGTATTATTAGTGTCTACTAATAATAGTAGTAGCAATAATAGTAGTAGCAATAATAGTATTAATGGTAGTAGTAACAGTAATGGTAAAGTAAATATAACAGGAATAATAATAATTAACAGGAGTAGTAATGTTAATAATAGCGAAATTAGTATTATAGAGATTATGATATATTAATTAATAATATTTTAACGTTACGCTTTGAAAATTCCGTGTCACTTTCACATGAAAATAATGAAGAACGTAATCGAAGAATATGTCAAAAATGATATTAATATAGCTAATATATGACAGTACTGATAGCACTAGTAAATTAATAATGTATCGTTGCTACTTACTTGACGAATCGTGAAAATGAATAACACAAGAAAAGAAAATGCGCCTAAGAGTCGAACGTAGCTAACTAGTTTTCTATGTAAGTGTTATGCCGCTGGATGTCGAAAAATCAGTCACGATTATCTCAAGGAAACGTAAAGAATCGAAGTGTCCACGAGCATCATAGGATATGGACGAGTTGATTAATTAATTTGGTATATATTTACAAATGGATTACAGAAATTGTACTAACAATGAACAATACACACGAAGAATAAATTAATAACTCGACAGACACTTCGAAGATGTAAGTTTTGGAAAAGGGCAAGGATCAAGGAAGATAACAGGCAAAAAAATATCAATAAGGTAATAAAAAAGGTCTCTTTCAGGCAAGCACACAGGCAGGATTCGCGAAAGGCTCGCGAAAATTTTTCGTGACACGCGCGGGCTGACGATTCGCTTAGGGGACTGACCTGGGTGACAACGGGGCTGTATTCGCTGGCCGTTGTACTGGCCATGGACTTAATCGTTCCTGCATCATCGACTATGGCAGATGCCGCAGCATCCGAAGGTCTACAACTGCGTCTTCTTGCATTCTCGTCTTTATCGCGTCCGAAATCGCACCTCCTCGCCTCATGCCTATTACTGAAGACGATTTCGCTCTCGGTTTTTTCTCTCCTGGGCCTCTGAGGCCCCTCGCGGCACAACGAGAAATCTGTTAAGACCGGCTCTCCGGAGTTGAGGACATTGCCACCTTTCTTACCAACAATGCCAGCTACGCTTATCTCGCTTCCGCGTCGATTACCGCTAGCGAATATACTAGATCTTGAGTCCGATGACTTCTGCAGGTACGCCGAATGTCTTGCAGACGGGAAAAAGTCCGAATTTTCACGACGAAAGGCACGTGCAAAGACACTCGATGCATTACCCAATTTCGAATCGCTCTCTTGCCGCCTGTGAATCGGTTTCAATTGCTGTTGCTTTTGATGATGTTGCTCGTGTTTCCTTCGGGATAATTCCTCCTGTCTCTTGAGCGTTCTTTCGCTAGACGAAGATGAATGATCCTCGTTGGATCCAGACTTGCTCGTTTGATCGGTTGCTTCTTGTTGATGCTCCTGTTTCATTTTATCCAACTTTTCATTAAAACCCTGAAAGAAGCGGGTAAAATCCCACTCCTTCAGAAGGAGCTGCTCATCTATTTCTGAACGCCGGTTGCCGCTAGCCATTGCACGATCGTCTGACATCTGACTAAGTTTCTAGAGTGTGCGTACGATGGCGAAGGTAATGGTACGGTGACAGAGAAAAAAAAACAAGAAAAAGAAATGCGTGCGATAACAATGTGAAATGACAATGTGAACTATCGATGATGGTGATGATGATGTAATGTAACAATATAATGTAATAAGGAATGACTATTTTTGCGGCAGTAACAAATCTATAATAAAGTTGACAATAATAAAAATTTCAACATCAAATGTAAAAGTTGAAAAGATGCAAATATAATTTATTATACTCAATTATTGTATAATCAATATAACTGCAATTACACCGCAACAATATAGTCAATTTATAGCGTACGTGATCATCGTTCGTATATGAATGTGCATGGTATATGTACGATAGCGGCAAGAGTACAGACACAAGGCAGTGCGCCATGGTGCTCGCTTGGAACGGAACAAAGTTCAATCTTGACGAATACGTGGAACGAACAATAAAGAGAACGGACAATATTGCTGATTTACTCCCAATTATCAGTTAAGGTACGTATGTATTTACAAAAAAAGATAAAAAAATAGATGTGTTGCAATCGCTCGTGTTTTCTTCCCTTTCTGTCACCCCTATTAAGCTAACTCCCCCCCCCCCACCAGCGCTAAAAAATTCTAACACATTCCAAAATTACGTGCTAATTAGATGCTAATTAGGTGCTGAAGTGAAATTAGGTGAATCAATCGTTGGCAGGAAAAAAAGATATTGCGAAGAGGGCTGGCTTAATATTAAGTTAGACTTCTCATAAAAAAAAATATTTATTAAATATTTATTAAATATTTTTAAGTAAATGAAAAAAACAAATACAAGAAGTGCTAATTAGATGCTCTACGAAATGATTAAAATATTTCGAAAAATATATTGTAGGGGAGACCGGGGCTAAATTGGCATTTGAATTTTGAATAGCAAAAATATATCTTATGAGTTCCCAATTTATATTGTAGATGATATCTCGTGTGTCTTCTTTATTAACGAAGTTTGATTAGTTTAGGTGCCGCATTATTAGTTTAGGTGCTGCATTATTATGTTTAGGTAGTCAAACAAACGTATTTTTCGATAGTCAAAAGTAATTTTTGAGATTTTTCGAATCACATCATTTTTTGTATATATAGATGAAATAAAGATGCAAACATTAAAACTTTTTATTGTCATCTTGTAATCTTATAATCACTCCGTAAAACGCTAATAATTATTTGACTAAAATAGTTTATTTTGTTATTGAAAATTGCAATCGAAGAAAAGGTGCTCACTTAACCATAGTCTCCCCTATACAATTATATATAGAACTTAGCCAATCGAATGGCTTACAAGAAGTTGCTTTAAAAAATAACATGCTCCGACAAATTTGGTATTAAAATATTCCTTTTTTAATATTATTTAAAGATATTAGATGATCATTCCGTTTGACAAGAATTCGGACTCAAAGGTCGATCGCGTGATCGGCTCACAAGATAGAAGATAAATTTATCAAAGTATTTCTTTTTTAATATTATTTAAAGATATCTAATCGCCGAATTTTAGGTGCTCGTTTTGTATTTATCAAATTTTTCATAAATAGAACGAACACCTAATTCAGCAATTAGATATCTTAACAGTATATAAAAAGAGAAATATTTGAACACTAAATACGTAGAAGTACTTAATTTTTTAGTAATTTTTTAGCACTTCACTCTTGTAAGTTAGTCACTCGGTCGACCTTTCGGTTCAAACTCCTAAACCAAAAGAGCATCTAATTCGGCGACTTAATGTCTTTAAATAATATTTAAAAAAAAAAAAATTTTAATATCAAATTTGGCGGAATATCTTATTTTTTAAGGCAACTTCTTTCTTGATGAACCGACCGTTCGACTGGTGTCTAAGTTCTATATATAATTCGATATCAATATATTTTCGAAATATTTTAATCATTTCGTAGAGCACTTAATTCTGTTGTATTTATTATTTTCATGTATGCAATAATTTATTTTTTTATGGGGGAGGGGGCTAACTTAATGTTAAGTCAGTCCTCCTCTCAATATCTTTTTTTCCCTAAATGATTGGATCACCTAATTTCGCACTTCAGCCTAATGAATACCTAATTTTAGAATTTATTTAGCGCTATTGGGGGGCAAGGGTGCTAGCCTAACAAGGATCCTTTTGTCCACACATCTTCGAATTTAATCAATTCTCATCTCAATAGATTTCTGAGCGCGCGCGCGCGCGCGCGTGTGTGTGTGTGTGTGTGTGTGTGTGTGTGTGTGTGTGTGTGTGTGTGTGTGTATGTAGTTAAATTTGATGTATTGATGCTCATAAATGACTAACTAATGCCCATTTCCATCAATGTAGATTAACTTTAACCTCGGTTTAATTTATTCTTCGTCTTTTAATAATTCTAAAGATTAGAAAAAAACAAAGAGTAAATTGAACCAAGATTAAAATTAATCTATGTTGGTGGAAATAGATCTAAATAAGTTAGACGGGGAAGAAAATACGTCAACAGCTTTACCCAAACTACCAAAACGTTAATTATATAAAATCTGTACGTTACGTACCAACGGTATATGAAAATTTCAAGTTATATGCAAATGAAATATATCTGAACAAAAGAAAAGAGCTCTACAAATGTATATTTCAGCTTACATCGCAAACTTGAAAAGAGAATTACTCACTCGTTTCATGACTAGCGTACGATCTCCCGTTTCTTCCTCATCGGGGGTTGGTGGGAGCGGACGATTCGGTGCTCCTCCTATAAAAATTAGACAAAGGCAAAGTATTAAATCACAGTGCGTAGAATCATTAACAATCCTCCTGGAAAGTAGCTTTCATACCTTTCGGTTTATCCTCGTGATGGGAATTTTGAGCATTGTGCGAAGATGACGACGACGAATCCGACGACGGTCTGAAAGGAGAAAATTCGGGACTGCAACGATGGAAACATACAGATTGCAGCGGGACGACGTGACGATGGATGAAGCACACATAATGCATTGTTGATGTTGCGAGGCGAGGCGACCAAGAAGACCATATGACGCGAAATACCGAGAAGCATGGGATAGGCATGATGGAAGATGAAACGAAATGAGTTTACATTAGTAAGATTAATATAATTACAGCGTTACTTCTATATTTATTATATTGTAAAAGCGTTAAAAAAATAGCTTTGAATAGTGTAACATTTTATATTGCTACATATTATTTTTTTTTCTTACTGGAAATAATTCGGTGATACATATAAAATGAATTGTTCTGTTAAAAATTACGATAGAAAATTTTTGGCCAAAGTTCACCGAAGATCGCACAAAAATATAATGATCTTCAAAAATAATTTTATGAGTATTAATAAAATTTTGAACATCCATTTTATTTTCAAAAAAAATTTATTGCGCAAAGTTTCAAACTGCAATTACAAGTACTGTTGAATCAATATACGTTTTAACATCAATTAATTAATATCACATACGTTTTTATAGCAATTAATGACAAAAAATAATTAAATCTTAATATAGCGAGCATTATTTCAATGTTATCAATATTATCAAATGTAATATTTCTGATATTGGAATGTAATGAAGCGGTAAAGTCGTTTACTTACAGCGGCTTGGGTGGGTCACTGGCCAATAAAGTACCATCGTTTCTCAAATTATTCCCACCAGCATCCTCGAGATCATCATCGCTGTCACTCTCAATCGATAGAGCCTAGAATGACAAAGTGATATATTGTCATTAGAGAGTTTCTCACTCGTTATGTGATATTAATTTTTTGTATCATGTACTTTTTTTACCTCAAACTAGATGCAAGATGAAGTTTGTGTCTCATGCAATAAGAAGACAAAGAAAAGAGAAAATGTAACAACGAAGGAATAGGAGTGCAGGCATATAAAAATTTTGCTGCTGAAATATCATGGTCGCACGTAGCTACAATCGCTTACTTGATCGAGAATACTGGAAGATTGCGGCATCTGTTTGTTGTTCTGATCGTTACCACCTGCAGACTGCACCGAATTCGATGTAGATGAAGCTGCAGGTCCCTTATGTTGCCTGTTTGGCCTTGGCGGGGCCTCGGGGCCCTGTGACACACCAAGCTCGATGAGTTGAGCAGCCAGTATCTCCATGTCCTACCATCCACACGCATACACGCACAACCCCGTTAGTCACTGTTCCGAGACCTCTGAGAATTTTTTGCTAGAAGCCACTATCGGATAGGCAACAAGGTAGCCAAATAAGGCAAAAAGGCAAGAAAAAACGTTAAAGAAAGCGTGTTGTGCACTTAAGCGGAACTACTGATCAAATTTAATTAGGTTGATTCCGAAATACATAGCCAAAAAAAAATATATTTTATTTATATATACTTCAAAGAAACAGGTAATATAAACATTATTACGAAGAACGGTTTCTGTTCAAGTCATAACTATTTTGTCGTGACAAAACATTATAAAAACATTTTTGTGGTAAATTTGTAATACAATAGCAACGTAATATTATATGTCTCTTCTTTATGAATTGTTAAAAAATTCTGAGTGTCCATAACAATTATTTAGATTCACAAATTAATAATTTATTCGATCATACTATTTACAATATGAGGGACTTGATTAAGTGGCATAAGTATGTGTATATGCGGATCTAAAGCGGTGTGCAATTTAGAAGCAATAAATAGACAATTAAAGCGTTGATTGTGATAATAGAGTGTGATTAATTTAGGTTAGGGTGCGACGAAGGTGAGAGATTAAAGGCGAACCATAGATAGCTGAAATTAAGCGAATGAGCTTGGCGGCAGATCGGAGAGATTACAGCAACAAAAGAACAGGCTGTCATGGCAGGCAGCGGGCCAGGTAGAAAAAGAAGAATAAGGCAAGAAGTAGACAAAGAAAAATAACGGAGATAAAAAGAATAGGATTTATGAATACGAAGGGGAGAGATAAGTGAAAAAATAAGATTTAAAGAGGAATTAAGGGGGTATACGGAAAAGGTGAAAAAAAAAAAAGATGCGAGATTGATTAAAAAAAGAAGAAACAAAGAGGGAGATATATGATTGTATGGAAAGAGAGAGTAAAAGATTGAAAAAGAAATGGTCAAAACAAATGGAAGAGGCAATGGTTAGATTTAAGGAAGAAAACTAGAGAAATGTAGAGAACTAGAGATTAAGTATGAGCAGCTAGAAGGAGAAGTTAAAGAAAAGATTGCAAGTAGGAAAGGAGATAGTAAGTTAAGAGAGACTAGAAGCCCCTAATAAGTGAGAACGGAGATACAGTACATATACAGGAGCAGGGTCGATTTTTAGCAAAAGGAACTTAAGCAGCAGAGAGATTAGTCCTAAAGAGATGGATGAATAGTGAAAAGGAGGAAAGAAGGAAAAATTTGTAATCAAGGAATTAAATATAAATAAGGAATTAAGGTAAAAGAAGATATGCAGAGAGAAGATGGCATAAAAAATGGATAAATAACAAGTTAGAGATGGACTGTAACATAGTGGCAGTCAGAAAGAGTGGAAAGGTACTAGTGATAAGAGTACAAAATGAAGAAGATAAAAAAGTAATTATGAGTAATAAACTTAAGGGAGATAAAGTTAAAATTAAAAGGGAAATAGAGAATGATTTAAGCTGGGAGGAGAGAAAATTATAAAAAAATGAATAGGTGGGCGAAGGAACAAAAAAGTAAGGACAAGGAAATGAAATAGAGATAGCAAGAGTAAAAGCAAGAGTAAAAGAATATAGGAGAAAAAAGGCTAAAGATGATTTTATAATAGGAAAAAGAAAAAACCGGGAGTAAATCGGAAGTTTACTCAAAAAGAAGGGGAAGGCATTGTAAGCTCCGAATTTATAATAAACAAGAAAAAGATGAAAATTATATCAATGTATATGAAAAGCAAGGAGATAAGAGCATAAAAAATAAATTGGAAGAAGAAGGAAGAAAAACTTAATAATGGAAGAAGATTTCAATATAAGGATAGGTGAACTAGGAGGTACGGAGATAGAAAGGGAAGGCAAAAAAAAATATAGTAAGGATAAGTCTATAGATAACGGAACAAGAAGTTTTGTAGAATGAGCTATGAATAAGGGGCTACAAATTTTAAACAGAAGGCGATTGGTAGGAAGAATATATATATATATATGTAGGTGCAAGAGGTAAGATTATGTGTTGATCAATGAGAATGTAACGAAAAAAACTATAGAGTTTAAGGTAGAAGCAAGAGGACAATGTCGATTTGCTTAAGGATCAAGAAAAGAGAAGAAGAAGAAGCAGGAAAAGAATAGGAAGAAGAGAAGGTGGAGATAATTACAGTCTGAGACAAAGAAGCAATAAAGATGTATAGAGAAACATAGAGGAGCAAAGTGATGATAAGGATAAAGAGACATACGAAGAGGATAATATAGAAGGAAAAGATGGGAAAAGATTAAAAATATGATGTATGGGGCACTAATAAAGAAGAAAATAAAGAGGAAAAAAAAAGATTGATGGGATAAAAGATGTATGTGGATGAAGAGAAAGATGAAAAAAAGTTTACTGGAGCTGGAGAAAAGAAAAAATAGAGAAGATATATGAAAGAAAGAAGCAAATATAAGAAACTCCTGGAGAAGAAACAAAAGAAAAAAAGAAAGAAGAAATTGAAGAATTTAAAAAGAGAGACGGACATATAGAAATTTACGAATAAGAGAGGAAAAAGATCATGGATACAACAGGAAAAGGACATGGAGATAATAGCATCAATAAGGAAGAATAGAGGAACTACTTCATGAGTTTGCTGGATGATGAGGAGGAGAAAAAAAGAGTTAAGAGGAGCTAAAGGAAGTGGAGATAAATAAGGCAATAAAAAAAAATGAAAAAAAAAGTAGCAGGGATAGACGATATACCATCAGGTATATACGATATACTCGTGGAAGTATGGATATACACAAAAGGCTTAAAGAAAAAAATAGTATCTCTATTAAAGATGGTATGGAGGCAAGGCAGAATATCCATGAATTGGAAGAGAAGCATAGTGATACCTCTATATAAAAGAGAGGAAAAGGAAGAGGTCAAAAATTACAGAGAGATATCACTACTATGTACGGTGTACAAAATTTATGCGAAAATATTGAGAAATAGACTAGAGAGGGAAGTGGAAGAAAAAGAAATAATTCCGGAGACAAATAGGCTTTAGAAGAGAAAGATCAACGATGAACAATATTTTTGTCCATTATATAAAGAGAAGGAAGAAGAATCGGAGGAGCTGGGAAAATTTATATGTTTGCGGACTTAAAGGCATCTTTGACAAGGTGGACAGAAATAAGTTATGGGAGATTATGAGGAGGAAGAAGATAAGTAAGAAACTGGTAAGAAGAATCGAGAAGATATATGAAAAAAACGAACGTAACAGTGAGAACAAGATCAGAAAACACAAGAAGTTTCTCAAGAAAAGCGTGAGGCAGGGGTGTGTAATGAGTCCAGTCTCCTGTTTAATTTATATATTGCGGATTTAAATCTTGAAGTAAAGAAGAGGAATATAGGCGATGTGGAATTAGAAGGAGACAGACAAGATATGAAATTTATTATATGCGGACTATGTAGTATTAAAAATAGGCGAAAAATAGGAGCTTTACAAGATATGATAGACACTCAAAGAGTGTCTTTTAACACAGAGGTGCTTAGGATTGTGTGGAAAAAACAAAAGTGCTGATATATAATCGAAAAGCTGAAGAGAGGACAAAAATTTGAAAATGAGGTAAGAAAGAAACAGAGGAAGTGCAGGATTTTAAATATTTAGGTTATGTTGTAAATGGAGGGAGGGGGAACAAGGACCAGATTAAGAAGCGATATAGAAAAGGGAAAATGATAGCAAGTGTAAAGGTTAGAAGAAAGAATATATAGAAATGACTTTAAGAGGAGATGGATATTATTTAGATATTTGGTACCGAATGTAATGGCTTACGGGGTTGAGAAATGGGGATAGGAGGAGATGGATGAACTAGAAAAGATAATGATGGATTATGTCAGATGGATTTTTAACCTAGACTTTAGTGCCCCAAGATATACAATAATGAGAGAACTAGCTATGGATAAGTTAAGAGTAGAATGAGATATTACGGCAAGAAGGTACGAGGAAAAGATTAGAGAAGGGAGAATAGGAAACCTAGAAGGAAGAGCGCTATGGGATGATATATACGGCAGAAAGAAGAAAAGATACTATAATAGCAATGATTGGGGGATAGAGGCAAGGGAAGTAAAAATGGGGAAAAAGTTTCGAGGAAGGATAAATTTATAGAGAAAGGGAGATACAAAGACAATGGGAAGATAGTAGAATTGTGAGAGCTAGATATAATAAAAAATACAAGAAAATAAGCTTAAACTACAGGATCTCAGCATATCTTAAACAAGAAAATCTGAAGGAATGAAGTAGAAGGGATGAGGAACTTTAGAAGAGGACAAGTATTAACTAGAAGTAGAAAAAGTTGTGTATAGTGTAGAAAAGAGAGGGATCTGGAGAATTATGGGAGAGAATGTAAGAAAATCAAAGATTTATTGAATTAGGCGAGAAAGGAAGTAAAGTATTAGGGAGATTGTGAGAGGAAGATTTAGACAAGATTAAAGGAGAAGTGTTAAGGAGACTGTGGAAAGATAGAGAGAGGAGAGGAGAATAAAGAGGAAGGAAAAAGCGACAGAGATAGAGGAGGCTGGAATGACTTAAGAGCAAGAATAAAAGTTAGAGTTAAAAAAGTAAAAATAAAAGTTAGGATATTTATAATATATTATATATTATAAAGACAAGCAAAAGTAAGAACTACGAATATAAGTAAGAACAGTGAAGTACAAAGGCTGTGTATAAGGCTGTGAAATGAGCTGGTTTTAGGATAAATAGAAATAGTAACAATTATTGTGAAGAAAGTGTATGAAGGAAATGATATTAATAGGCATTTTAATAAAGGGGAAGTAGTAAAAAGAAAAAGGAGAGGGATAGAAAATTTTATAGAACTTTAAAAGATATGAATGAATGGATGAATTAAGGATCTTATTATAAACCAAATCCCCTTCTTTTGTATCTTGAAGTGAAATAAATTTCTATATTCTAGTTTGTTAACAATATCAGCACATGATGACAAATCAACTTATATATCAACTTGAAAACTGTTTCTAAAACTTTGTCGCAAGAAAGAAAATGTTTACAATAAAAAAAAGAAATGTTATCAGATTTGTGTTTATATATATATAATATATATATATATATATATATATATATATATATATATACCTATTTTAGTTTTAAGACGATTAAATTATGCTTCTAAACTATTTCTATTTCAGAATCGCCCTTTGCAATGTTAATATGCTGACTCAAACACAACACGTTTAATAAAACGTTAAATCATCCATATTAGAATTATTATCTATAATAACTAGTAGAAAATACTAAATTCGACATTGAATTTATAGTTTTGACATTGAATTTATATTTCTAATTTTTGTTCACGAAAGACAAGAGATACAGAGAGATCCAATTTATCAAATATCTTCAATAGTTAAAATGCAAGAAATAAGACTATGTCCCTAGATTAAAAAATATTTGTAATTTAAAAACTATAAAAATAATAATCTTATAAAAAATCATGTGTGTTTTCCTCATTGCATGTATTTCTCTTAGATTAAATAAATAATATTTTTCGAATTAAATTAGGTATGTATTGGTGGATCATTCTGCATATTAATTACTACAAATACGAAACGATCGATTATTTTTAATATACATGACTTAATCGTAAAATGCTTATATTAGCAATAATACAGAATGATATTAATCTCGAAACACCAACAAACGTATTGTGTATGTATATTTAAACATATAGTCTAACAAAGAAAATCCACTTCGTCAAATAACACAGGCCAACATGAATTTTGAAACAGTAATGGCTGCATTCGGAAATAGATGTCTCCGATGCCTTGAATTCATCATCTTGTTCTTGTTTATCATTAATGTTATTCCAATGTCCAAGACATCGGAGTGACATTTCCGAACGCAGCCAGTATGTAATCTCGAAGGTTTTTGACGTGCTAAGATCAAATCTGTAGCTCAAATTGCTCACGTCAAATTTCCGAGATATTTTAACCTAAAAGTGTCCAAAAAGCCTATTTCGGGCATTTTTAAATTAAAATTTTTCGTAAACATGATGAGATGGAGAAATATAGGCTGCAGATTCGAATTCAGTAAAAATTTATAAAAATCATCTATAAAATGAGTTAACATAATAAAATGGAAAAAAATAGATACAAGTATGTTTATTGGCCTCAACGTATTCCAAGTATATTTAAGCGTCTCCAGACGCTTAATATGATCAACATATGACAACATTAGCAAATATCATACATATACATGACATATGTAAAATCCATATTGAATGTAGTTATATTTAACGAATGTGTGCAAATGCAGTTGGCATATACATTGGCTATATCGCCTTAATGCCCATATCAGACTACAAATTGATGATTATGATTACCCACAGCATGTAATATTGCAGTAATATTACAACTTGCAATGAAATATTACGTAAATATTATTGAGATATTACATTGCGATATATCACAATATAATATCGCAATAATTTTGTTGAGATATTACAATGCGATATATCATTCTGCAATATTACTACAATGCCAAATATTGTAGTGAGATACATCGCAATGCAATATTACAGCAATATCATCTAAATATTGCAATACGACATATCACAAAGCAGTATTACCGCAATATCATTCAAATAATGCAATATATCGTATTGTAATATTATCGCAATATCATTCAATAATTGCAATGTGGTACTTTATTGTAATATTACAGCAATATCATTCAATTATTACAATACAGTTTATTATATTGCAATATTACTGCAATAGCGTTGAAATATTACAATGCATTTTATCGCAGTGACATCTTTCTAAGACATGAATAATACTATGTTTTGATTTTTTATTACTGAATAAATATTAAGTATTAAAAATTAAGTAAAAAAAAAATTAGGAATACAGATTTAACATAATTCACAATGGAAATAAGCTGTACTATATCTTATACTTTATTTGTATCTATTGCAGTTATATTTAATATTCATTTACAATTTTTTTTGTTTGTCCAATATTCAATATTTTTTTCCTATTCTTAATTTTTTTTATTATGCACGGAGTCAAACAATACTACGTATTCTTTCTTTTAATTGGACATTTTTTCCTTATAAAAAGCGTATTCCTTTCTTGGCGGAGTTACATACTTATTTATTAAATTGTAATATTCAAGTAATATTGCAACAATATATTGCAATATTTTCTATAAAATTAAAATTACAATATTTACAATATTGTAATAATATTTCCAATAAAATATTATAATTTCTATAGTACAATAATATCGCTGCAATATTTGTAATATTGTATTGAAATATTGCTGCAATATTACTCATACAATACCGCAAGTTTTCAGAAATATTTCAATTATAAAGTGAAACATTTCATAAAAATTACGAAATATGTCTGCAACATTTTTGAGATAGCTCTGGAATAGCAAAATGTCCGCGATTCTTGCACAACCCTTGTTGAAAGGTTGCTAAAATTATTGTACAAAAAGAATTATTGAAATATTACTGCTAAATATTACTGAAATATTTCGTGCTGAAGGAGTAAGTGAAGGAGTAAGAAACGCGGCTACCAGTAAGCTACCAGTAAGCCCAGCACAGCTACTCGTAAAAAGAAAACGTCTAACAGTTCCTATAAGTAGGAATACGCACATCGAGTTAGCATGTCTCTCGAAGATTCCTTTTTTGGAAATGCTTTCCAGGCTTCCGAATATTTTTTTATCATGACTATCATTTTTTAGAGTGCAATATTAAGTAATAATACTTTAGCAATTAATAAAACTGAATTAATTTATTATAATACATTATAATGTTGCAACAATATTACAGAAATATCGCAGAAATATTCCTGCAATAAATTTTTTGCGTTTATTATTGTAGCGATATTTATACTATGTAATATTATTACAATAAATACTATTATAAATACTATTATAATAAATACTATTATATAAATACTATTATAATATTGCAAAATATTAGTATAATATGTAGAAATATTGCTTAATGTGATAGAAATATTACAAAATATCGCAGAAATATTTCTGTGATGAATTTGCTGCGGATATTTAATATTGCACCGATATTTATACAATATTACTGATATATTACCGTGCAATATTACAACAAATTTGTAATATTACTGCATGTTTACTACAATATTGCATGCTGTAACAGCATGGGTAACAGTTAGTTCTATTCAACTAATCACGATGTAGCAAGTTAGTTCTACTTCAACTAATCACGATGTAGCAAGTCCATCGTAATTTGCTAAAATATAACCGGGCAAGCGTTATAAATCATTAACCGTAATCTAATACTTTCTTAAGGCCGATGAATATTGCAATATATCTATTTTTTTTTCATTTTACTGTGTTGATTTTATAATCATAGGTAATTTTCGTAGATTTTTTCATGTTGAATCCGCAGCCCATATTTCTCCATCACATTACATTTACGAAAAATTTTAATCTAAAAATGTACGAAATAGACCTTTTTGGCACTTTTAGGTTAGAATATCTCGGAAACCTGACTTATAAAGCAACTTGGACTACGGATTTGGTTTTACCATATCAAAAACTTTCGTGATTGCATATTGTTCTGGATAAAAAGAATTTTTTTTTTTATAGATCTATGTAATTAGAATAAAAACTTATATGAAACAAGGCAAGTGCTCAAGCGAATTAAGTGTGTGTGTGTGTGTGTGTGTGTGTGTGTGTGTGTGTGTGTATTGATTAAGGAAATAAATTAAAAAAAGAATTATACAATTAAAAAGATATGAATGTGTTAATTGCAGTAACATTTTTCT
>Ga0157363_1002014_pt1 | contig 17559 bp, 9 predicted proteins | sample AttsexASBM1_FD_111477 | JGI IMG/M metagenome (GOLD analysis project Ga0157363, IMG submission 111477) | Fungus gardens microbial communities from leaf cutter ant in Ribeirão Preto, State of São Paulo, Brazil - Atta sexdens ASBM1 | ecosystem: Host-associated > Fungi > Mycelium > Unclassified ... | reverse complement strand
TTTCGAACATTCCTATCTTTGGCATCCGTACGATAAGCGTCTAGATTTTCTTTAAACTTTAAAAGAATTTAACTTTAAGAGAAACTAAAGATAAGTTTTTTTTTTTAGGAAAATCGAGGTTGCGTATTGTTTTTCAAATATTACAGATGTAATTCAATTTATATAAATGCGATCTTACGGAGGCCAAATTTGTATCTTTCGTCCATATAATAATTTTTCATGTCTTTTTGTGTCTCGCCCAGTTTTTTGTGTAACGGATAAAAGTCTGTTATTTCTACCATCCTGCTGTCCTAAGAAACAGAAAGTGTCTCAATGCAGAATTTTGGACATTTTTCCAAAAAAAAAATTTGTAATTACCGTTATGCACGTACGCGCACACGTACACACACAACCACACGATCCCTGCACAAACGCATATAGTCATACCTTTTAGCGTCTTTCGCCAATCGTGTGACAGTCGTAGGCAAATTCAAACGTACCGGTTCTACTTAACGCTTTTCAGACGTCGTCTATCGCACATTTATCAGGGGCAAGCTTGCACCGCTGCCTTATTTCGTTTCCGTTAGGTATATCGCTACACACAAAACGCACACACGAAGCTGACACGCGAAATCAAAGAGGAAGAAACACCGGACAGGACAGGACTAGGAATGCAGGGCATCGCAGGGAGATGTACTCGAGATAATAACAGGATAATCCCCGATTCAATGATTTCGTTTTCGGTACGTAAATCGACTCGATTGCCGAAAAATGAGACCCCGTGAAAGAATGGACAAAGGACGCGTGCGCAGAGAGAAGATCTCAAAGAAAAATCGCGAGAAGATACGCTCTTTTCTCTCTAGGGAGGTGGGAGAGAGAAGCATAGTTAGAATTAAGGGTTTACGATGCATAAAAAAAAAAAAGAAAATTCGCGCACGCGCTTTTTCGTAAACAAGAGGAAAAGGAAACGAAGGAGTAAGAAAAAAAAACACGAAACGTTTTGGATCTACTGTAGGGAAGGGGTACTACCACGTGGGAGGTCCGAAATCGATGTCCAGTGGTGGGCGTAGGCACAACGGATTCCACAATGGGCACCACGGGTCGGGCGCGGGCATGACGGCCGTGGAGCATAACGGCCACCATCCACCGCGAGAGCCGCGAAAAGAAGAGAGCACTCTCGTCAGACGGAGTTTCCGAAGGTGTGGCGACGAGTGGCGGGCCGACAGTAGGAGGTGCGTTTCAAGGAGGCTGACGATCGTGCGCTGCTTTTTTTTTTCACTTTTTCGCCGATCTTAATGAGCTTCCTACAATAAACTATTATTTAAGTTTTTAAGTCTTATAAGAAATTAATCAATCACAATCGAATGTGAGAAGGACAATCGATTATGATTGGTCAATATAGCTTAGAACTTAAAGCTTAGGTAATGACTGATGCTTGGTTTATTGCTTCAGTCTTAAGTCCCCCTCAAATCTTAAAATTCAGCCAATAAGGCCTGTTGAAATCTGTATTCTATTGGCTGAATTTTAGAATTTTAGGATTAAGACCGAAGCATAAATCAGGCATTATTGTAGAAAGTCTCTAAAGCTGAAGCACAGATTTCTTCATAACGCATAAGAAAACATAAAGCATAAGAAAATCAAGTAATCAGAATCATCGATATTCATATAGTTAATTTTTATACTTAAGATTGTTTTAAGTACAATCTAAGATTGTACGAACTGATTAGATAGCCATCTTAAGACATTAGTTAAGGTAATCTTGAAAGACTATGAAAGGAAAGAAGACAAAGATTATGGTTGGTTTATTTTCTTATACGTTATGTGTTATGCAAGACTGTGCTCCTGCTTTTACGCGATAAAACGCGACGTATCGCAAACGAAAACGGAAAATGTTTAACGAATATCTCGCGAAATGTCTCCATCGCACAAGTTCGACGTCATGAAATGGTTATTTTTTTTTTAATTTACTGTAACACGGAAACGATGCCGTTATTGACTAAGAAAATAACGCGAAAATAACAATTATCTTTTACTTTTTTATTTTATAACTAAAAAATTATAAAATAATCATTTTACATTTTATAATTTAAAAGATCCTATATAAACATATTGAGAAATTGAATATAAATATAGTATCTATTATTGAAACTATGATGTAATTCTACGCGCTTTACTTGAAAAATTTTTTATGGATGAATGAACTTTTACGATTGGGGATTTTTATCATTACACTTTACTAAAATCGCGTTAATTGAAGATATAGAAAAAACAATGTTCTGCTCGGGATACATATCATAAGCCGATATCATATATGTGAGTTGTGTTATCGTGGCGGATCACACTTCGAGCTCGATCACTCGGATCAAATCGTGAAATCGGAATCGCGGCGACTTAATACGACAAGACAAACACACACACACAGGCACCAACCACTTATCGTTCTCGTGTCTCTGTGTGTATGTGGCGTGTCCATCAGGTTCACGGAGAGAAGGGGGAAAAAGACAGTGCGTTTTGACGGTGGGACCAATGTCGGCGGCCCTCAGGAGGAGGAATGGTCTTGGGAGGCCGATCGGCAGGGTAGCCAAGACAGCGCGACCAAAGACTCCGGGATAGACACTTCTAGCACCTTCACGAGCAGTGAAGACAGCAACAGGGGCGATCTGCCCAAGGTACGAGGCCAGGTTACAAACGAGTAACGTCAACCGGCTCGAAAAAAAATAAATAAATAAAATAAAAAGAAAAAGAAAATAATATTAGAGAACGCTTCTCGAGTTGTAGCGAATTGTAGATCGGAGTCGATCTGTCATGTAGAAAACGGAGTCCTACACACGCGCGTGGATAGACAAGAGTTTAGGAACAAATCGTATTCGCCGGTGAATCGAGTAAAAGGGGTTTTTTCAGCAGCGCTTTTTGTTACGATCGCGCCCGATCGGGAATGAAAACGGTACTTCATCTCGGTAATGCTTACTCTCCTCCGCGTGCGATCTCCAGGCGCTAATCGCGGCGGATCCAAAATGGAATACGTCGTCCAAAGTGGAATTACGATTGTTTTTCTTTCTCGCTCCTAGCTTCGATAGAATAGCGGAAAGGTGCATTGGAGAGGTGGCTTGCTAATTGATGTAATTAGCGCGCAGCACTTGTAATTAGTTACTTTCGGATTACAATATGTACCGTGTGCCAGGAGAGCCGAAGTTTCAGGGAGTGAAGAATTGCGCAATTGGTTGCGCTGAGACCATTGATACCGATCGATGTGTGAACTGAAAGAGACAGAGAGAAAGATATATATATATATATATATATATATATATATATATATGTGTATATATTACATATGCCGTAATTACGAAATTATGTTTGAACGTTTGATTTTTTTTCATCCCATCTGTGCTGACAAGCAGAGAGAACCTCTTTTGCTCGATTAACCTTAAACTTCGTGCTTAAAGGCTTGTGTGCTTGTATTCGTTTCGAGGTTCGTTTGTATGATTTGTATCGGCTTTCTTTGTACAACTTACAGTATTTGACATAAAATTCAAGCTTATTTGGAGTCCCAAAAAGCTGAAGTCACGGAATATCATTCACTTTCAACTTTTAAATTGACTTATTATCAAATAACCGATTATGCTATTGGTTTATGCACTGGTTTATGCACATATTGATGTAATTAGTAAAAAGACAAAAATTTTTTTACTGATTGCCATCCATAGTATTCTGTGAATTCAAAAGTTTTAAGTAGAAAATTATCTTCTGTACAATTCTCTTGCGTCAGGCTTCTTTCGATTCCATTTCATCGTGCCTCTTTTACCTAAAATCTGCTGTAATTTTCTTCGAGTTTCGCAATGACATAGATTTAATAGCGACGGAAGATTTATGTACTTTTAAATAATGAATATAATTTCTGACATTCATTTCTCTTTTACGCCACTTCCAAATTAAGGTACGATCGCCCAATTAAGTTTTCATGAGTTACATTTAATGTATAAGAAATTGCAGATAATCGATTCAGTATTCGGTATGTAAACTGTCCTAGAAATATGTACCTAGAGAAAGACAAAAAAATGATGCTTGATGTTATTATACATAAAGCTCATTTTGCTATTTTTATTCATCAATATAATATAAATGTATGCGTCTGTGTGTGTTTGATTAATAGTGTGGAAATAAAACATTCTGTATAAACGAATCAATATTCAAATAACGAAAAATGGATAATAAGTAGTAAGCACGATTTGATCATTGATTATTGTATATCTTCTTCTATTAAAAAAAAATTTAGAAAAATTTTATCGAGATCTAAAATGAAATAAAATTATATAGACAGTTATAAATACTTCATGAAGATTATTTTCGATTTGATATCTATTTTTGTCGAAATTAGCAGAAAATAACATTGATCGATGCTTTCAATTCTTCAAATGGAGAAGGAACACGATAACGATATAAAACTTAATTTCTTTGCAGTTATTGACAAATAAATAAAGATTTATTTATCGTTTTGAAAGTAAATTATTTAAACGTTAAGAAAATTAAATAAGTATTAGACATGCTAACTAATTATAGAATATCCAGAAATATTTTACGACTGCAATTCTAGATTTAAATATTTTTACAAATTCGTATAAAGTTTCTGTACGAATGGATGAAAGATTGCGTGCACTGCTTATTGTTTGATAGATTAAGAAGATAGGCTACAGAGATCGCGGTCCAATTATACGAAGCAAATAACCAAGATTAAATTCCCTGGATAAACAGTCGACAATCGGATAATTTATTTGGCAACGACTTACATATCTCTTGAAGCAACTCGATCGGGATCAATCTTTTTCACTTCTATTTTCCAAACAAGTCACGTAACTCGAGACTTGCTTCTATTTTCTCAGAGGCAAAAGTGGAAACTGATTGCGATGCGTGAAGGTAAAAACGAGGAAACTAAACACTATCGAGCGCGATTGATTCTACTGACTTCGAATAAATCGAAGGAGGAAGGTATGAGACTTGATGCGGAAATTAATTTGTGCAATTACATCCGATCGATAATTGTGTCGCGTCCTGACAGATGCAGATCTTATTCAATAAAAATGCATTGCGATTATATCTTTGTTAACTGTGTATTTTAGTTACTTAGAAAATTTCACGTGATTCTTTCGCGAGGCAAATTACATCTAAAATGATCCAATTAAAGGATTGGCAAAGTTGTCAGTTCTCAAAAGAAAAACGTATCTGTTTCATAATTAATGAAATTGGATCGCGGCCAAAGGATATCGCAACTGATGACTTGACAACCTCGTTAGTTGTCGTCGATCAGTTCTGAGCAAAGAGTTTTTTAATATCTCTTCAATTATTACGATTTCGGTTATATTACTATTGTACTGTTGAAAGAAGTTTGTATAATACTATTGTTTAATCACGAACAACATACTTAATTGTCTTCTGGTATTTAATCTTGCTAAGCATTGCGTTTCGAATATTATTTGACAAGAAGTTCTTTCGACTTGCATTACAACATGATCATAAACATTGTTATTACAACGATTAAAATTACTTTTTAAATATTTTACTGGCGTAAAAGTAGAAATGGATTATAAAATGATTGAATCTATTAAGAAATTTCAGAAATTTGAGCTTTCAAGAGTATACGATTGATTATGTAGATTTTACTTTTTAATTTTTCAGTAATGTCTAGTATTGCTATTGTTAAATCCGCTATAATAAAAAAATATAAAAATTTTACGAATAAAAATTTGAGTTAAAATACTGTCTTACAAGACTTCGGGTTTTCTATGAATCTCGTATTAGATATTGAGAAGCTCAACATTTGATAGGACAGAAGCCAAAAAGAGGCGAACCCCTTTCCCTAAAGTAGATCCACCTGGTGAATCGTGTCGTTCTCAGATAGAAATACATCACGCTCAGGATTTTTACGCATATTGACGACCACGCAGTGTTATTTGCATGTCTGCAATACATGTATATCTATAATTTTTTCTAAGTTTTCCGGGGATCTTTGGACATTAAAAAATGGGAACAGGTGCGAGATGCATGCCGTATGGAATGCCTAGGTATTGTAATATTTGCTAATCACGCATGTAGCGCATGAAGCAATGGTTACTATTCGCTTTTATATGTTTCATGTTACAACAGCATGGGTTGTTTGTTGTTCTAAATTTTTCGACGTGCCTAGATCGTCGAAAATCATAAAGACCACTTTTTTTGTTGAGAGGATAGCGAAAGATTTCGTGAAAGTTAAAAACATGAAGCTTTTACTTATTAGAAACAATTTATTTAAAATAGTCAATTAAAGTTGTTTCTATTTTCTAATTAATTATATTGTTCTTTTTTATATATCGACACAGCTCGTATCCTCTCAAATTTTATGCTAGTTTCAAAATTGTATATTTGTATCTTACAACATTTTTTAACCTCAAATAGTGCAAGAAAAATGTGTTGCAAGACGCAAAGCATTTCTCAATAGTATTTATAAACTGATGTGTGTTACAATTGTTTTCTATTAGTTGTGTTTTAATTAGTAAATATAGATCAATAAAATGGAAATACGTCAGGATACTGGAAACCGATGAAATTATACAAGTTTTTTTATAAACATAAATGAGTTTCTAGAATATGATTTGTAATTAATTATTTTTACAATAAAATAGTATATTTCATAATTATATTAAGTCATACTGGTTATTAATTAATGTCACATAAAATATCTCAGATTTTATTAAATTTTCTTATGTAAGCTCAGACCAGAATCCGGACTATCATTCCATATGTATAATTAATGGTTTATGAAGGTATAACACTCATTATCAGTAAAGAAATACTATCCGCGCTCCGTAGCATCCATTATCCTGGCAAGCGAGCGAGGACGGTCAGAAGATCATCGGCCACATGGTTTTACGAAAATCGGCCGGCTCCGGAAGCTGTAGTAGTATACTCGGACTAAAAGTTGTCGGTGGCAAACTATTAGAAGATGGTTCCATGGGCGCTCTGATCGAGAAAGTGAAAAAGGGTAGCACGGCGGACGTAGAAGGTCAACTTAGACCCGGTAAGATTATAAAGTTCGGATCAAGCAATTCGGAGAATTTTTTAATCGTCCGAGTCTTATCTATTTACGATGAAATTATAATAATACGTGATGATAAACTTTGTTACGAAATATATTTACTATAAATTGCAAAATTTTTATCGCTCTACTTCAAAAAAATCATAATCGGAAATTGATTATTAGTTTTGCATTAATTAATAAATTTTGTAATCCGTACTTTCAACTTTGATGCTTTGAAAGCGCACGGTTTATCGACAGCACTCGTAACAATCGCGAACAAACCGTTTCCATTCCCACGACCGTCCATAAGAACGAATCGAAGCTCGATCCCTTGCGGCTGTTTCAGGTGACGAGGTGATCGCATGGAATGGAAGGTCCCTTCAAGGCAAAAGCTTCCGGGAGGTTTACGACATCATCGCCGAATCGAGATTGGAGCCACAGATTGAGCTCATAGTTGAGAGAAAGTTGTCGACAACGGGCATGGCGCCTGCAGGACCAGGCCCATCGACGCCCATGACGTCCAGGAGAATCGTTGCTCAGAGTCAGTGGAGACAGAAACACGAAACCATCTCCGGGCCTCCGACGCCGCATCACAAAGGTGACTATACACAGAGCACGTTTCGTTTCCGGCCGTCTTTCGACTTGATTTCGCTTCTATGTATCACAAATGTCGTGATCTAGATTATTCTATCATCGACTCGTTTCGCTCAAACTCGGAATATACTTGTAACATATTTTTTTTTATAAAACTCTAAATATACTTATTATCAATTTGATATAATATAGTAGTCTTGCATGTGGGCTTTTAGTTTACCGAGCATTATTCTAATAAACATTTTAATAAGCATTACAAGAAATTATATATATAAAATTATATATACCCGCAGAACACAAACAGTAACATTACATTAATGTTATAATTTTCTACTCAATAATGTGTTATACAATATGTGTTATATTACTATTATATTTATACTATTATATTGAATAAGAAATTATAACATTGTTGTAATGTTATTGTTTGTATTCTGCAGATATACACAAATGATAATTACACAATTAAAAGGGATGAAATCGTTTTAGGTAGATCGGCTTTCATTCTTCTCAGGATGTCAATTTGGATGTAGCAATAAAGAGTTAGAAAAGAATATATTAGGAAGATGTGTTGTTTTAAACTGAATGTGATTATTATAGAATCAGAAGTATTTTGTTTGAAATGCATTTACATCTTCCTCTTAGTTGAAGTCAAAGAAAATATTAACGTAGTTTGTTTCATTAAAAAAAATTTTTCCTTAAAAATCTTTTTGTACTATTTACTAGGTAAGATTTATAGGGAAGATGAAATGACAATAAGAAAATCAGCACAAATTAAAAACAGACGGAAGAGTTGAAAATTAATTATTTTGATTAATAAAATATTTATTAATTAAATCTCATTATATTATTAAAACAGTGCACTGTGCCTCTCGTTGCTAACACTGCGTTACATATCGCATAAGTATACGTATTAAGCATATGAAAAATAACATTATGCTACGAATTACATTTTTCGCATTTCAGGTCTTAAGAAATGCTTACTATGGGGTAGGCCTCAGACAACTTTCTTTAAATCATTTTCTATTAATCAGTGTTTCTTGCCTGTATCATTAGCCTTTTATCTCCGTTATCGACCACCGTTTCGTGAGATTTTTGCCTTCAAATCTCAACAAACGGGACCGGAATCATGATTTCGATGCTACGACAAGAAGTATGACGAAGCAACGAAGATTGATTTACTATTTATTCTGCCTTGAGTATCTGCCGTCGATGTTTAACGTAGATGTAGATCGTAGTGCTAATGCACCCCTCCTCCTCCCTTCGTTAAAAGAGCACCGTTGTATAGGTATAGTCTTATGGGAGCAACAACTATTATATATTATATGTATTATACAAGATATAAAGATACCGATATATAATATATAAATCCCTCATATCGTGCTTCCTTTCTACTTATAACAAATCACGAGTATCTCGTGTAATCCTTATGGATAAGTGTAATTTGCTGTATTCACTACTGTCTATTATCTCCACTACATATCGATCTAACATTATTATCATAATAACTCCCCTTATTCCTTTCGTGGCTCGTTGTCACGGATTTCCGTGATTGTGAGAACCCGTGCATGCGGACTCCACTTCTACGAAAGACGTGGGTGTTTCCAGAACTGTTCAGAAATAGTTTATCGATTTTGCAACATCCCTAGGGGTTCGATGACGTTGTGAGATAGAACTTGGTTTTCGCATCTATAATTTCACACACTCAAGTATCCGATCGACGCAGAGATTTCTCGAATAGACGTCTAATAGACATCTCAATCTTTCAAACATTACTTTGGACGTCTTGAGGATACATTTTCAATCTTTCTGTCGTTTGAGTATTTATCTAATACATATCGTATGAACACGAATATTAACATATTCATTGCCAATAAATGTGAGTGCCAGTGATCGGTTGGCAATGAATGTGTTAGCGCAATGAAAGCATGAGAGTTTGTTCATTCATTGGATCACTCGAATTTCTTCTTCTTCTTCATTTACCGTCGTCTCTTACTTCTATTCGTTACTTTCCTCATGACGAATCTCGCGCGTACCTTCTCTTCACGTGAATCGCTGCAAGATCGTAGATACGGAAAGTTATATCCTAGTCGAAGCTGCACGATCACTTGCAGAATTGTACGACGCGAGGCGTGAGAAACCCTCGGTTTTAGTGACGTCGCCGGGCTCGCCGGACCTGTACGCCCAAGGACGCAGTCGACACTCCCGAAATCCGACTGGAAATGCGAACGTGGGCGGCAGCATCCAGGTAAAGCTGGGCTTCGATCCCGTGGGACTTCAGCTGATCGTCACGATAATATGCGCCGCGGGACTCACTCCAAAGAGCAACGGCCAACCTAGAAACCCTTATGCCAAAGTTTTTCTGCTTCCTGACAAAAGGTAAGTGAATTTACTGAATATTATTCTCTTATAGTATTCGATGATAATACATTTCAATTGAAAATTTCGAAGAAATGCGCGTAATACCTATGCTCCGATATTCATAATTGGAGTAACGAAGCATGTACAGATAATTCAATCAAATATCATGAAAACTCAACTAAATACATTAAAAAATATACATTTAAAAAATATTATTTGATGTATATACGTTAACATTATAATTTTGTTTTACATGAAAAAGAACGGTTTTGCTGAAGTCTCTAAAAATTTTTAACTGTATGTAGGTCTGAAAATAATTTTGTTGGAGATTATCAAAATTATGTAAGATGCTCAAGCTGGTTGATAGAATGTTGAAACTTTTTGCAGCATTGCTCATCATGTTTGAGTTTTTTGCATAATTATTTTTAGGTCTGTACCTACCTAAATTTTTAGATATTTTATCAAATAAAAATTGTTCTTTCCGTGCAAAATGTTTTAACAATGATTATTCAGTTTATGACCTATTTCATTCTAATTTAATTACCGACTACTTCCTACTAGTATTTTATACACTCTTTTTTTAAATGTCACTGTAGCGAAAAATCGAAACGACGTACGAAGACTGTGGCAAACACGAACGATCCCAGATGGAATCAGACTTTCGTTTATAATGGAGTCAGACGTTCGGACCTGAGGAAGAGAGCACTGGAGATTACGGTGTGGGACTACGCTAGATACGAGGCGAACGATTTCCTCGGCGAGGCTGTCCTGGAATTGGCAGTATGTCTCCTGGACGAAGAACCAGAATGGCATTCTCTGACCGCTCACGGAGAACACCGGCACGTTAGGTATGACTCGCACTCGCGGATGCTAGTAGTTCCAATGCCAATGCTAAAAGCGATCAAATAAATGCCTCGCATCAATACGAATCCCTTACGGAATGTTTGACAATGTTCCTACGTTATATCTCTCTCTGCGTTTAATGTGACATTGTACAATGTCTTATCTCGTGGGTCTCAGAAATCTTTATTTTACAAATTCATTCTGTCTATATTCTTTTGTTTCTAAACAAATAGAGATAAATTTAATATTGCGACAAAACGGGAGTGACTACTACCGCTAAGACTATTAACTATTTTTACTCTTCAGGCATTACCAAGATGATGACATGATAGATTGTCATCTTAGTCCGCCATCGACCACCTCGAGATTAAGTGACTCCGACACCTCGGAGTGCGACATTACGGATTGCGACGTGTCTAGAGAACAGAGGAGAACGGCTGACGGTGCCAGCATAAGCAGTATTGGCAGTTCCTCTAGGTAAGACTATTTCTTAAAAATCTCTGTAATATATATAAATCTCTTGGTCTAACGAAAGAGAGTATATTGAAACCGTCGGAAAAAAATCGTTTAATTCAACTAGCTTAGAATGTCTCCGTTGAATACTGCATAAATCCGTCACACGCAAATCGAAACGTTTGTGCGAGAATCATAAGATATCGAATAGAGATAAGTCTATATTTTATATATTATTGAAAATTAAATGCGACATCTCAATGAATTTAGCATACTTGATGGGTAGGAATTACGATATTAATCTGACAGATTTGCTGTCCCCGACAGATTTCGTAACTATTATCGTTATTGTTGCATAACAATTATTCTCGTGTTGCGATCTTTATTATACAAAAAAAAACGTTATTTCAGTGTACGATACAGAATATTTTTCTGCAAGAACTTCTTCCTTTAATATCCGACCGTTAGAATTGGACGTTTATCGAATCTATGCAATTAGAGAGAACTTTACGTGGCTTAAAATAAATATACGATAAAAAAAAAATCTTCATTAATTTTTTTTACTCTTTTGCCCTCTTTTTACCAATCATTTGTCATAAAGTTATTGTAGAGAATTGTTTCTTTTAATAATATGAAAATAGTTTCCGTAAAGTTTTGGAAGCAGTTCCAATACTGAGTTCTGATTTGTTTTCTTTCTTACACGACTAAAATGTAAGCTAAGTGCAGAGGGAAAATAGAGACAAGTACGAATATATAAAATAAATGATAGCTAACGGAAGCTTAAAAAAAGATAAGATTCGAGCGGGAGGGGTCAATCGAAAGAAAGAGAGAGGGTAAAAGCTAAGTTATAAAACTGGGCAACAAGCCAATTGACATAGCAGTTGTCTCGCGACCGTTGCTAGCTCCGGAAGTCAGCCTGAAACTCGTATCTATATTAATACTTCAGTGACAATGTCCGATTATTATTCTTGAGTGTAAAGTAATTTTTATGTCGAAGCTTTCGAGTCTCTACTTATGTGCGAAACGAAAGAAACAATAGTGCACGTCAAAAGAGAATGAAAATAAGAAGACAACTGTTTAAAGAGTTAATTTATAACAATAACGAATTCATTCGAAATCGCACAGTTGCTAAATTAACGGATCTCAGAGAAGAAAATTAAATACACAATAATTTATTGCTGCTGTAATAATTTATTCAGTTACGAAAATACGAAGTCTGTAAAATCTGCGTTGACGTGAATTAATTATCAACGACAACGAAATTTATTATGTAACAAAATTCGTGATATGCATATGCGTATTTATAATTATAATTCTCATATAATTCCCTGTAATTCCCTTTAGCAAGTAAACTTTTTAAAATTGTTTCAATGTCAACACACGTCTTGCTCTCGCTTTAAAGATAGCTTGCCCATAAATTTTTTCATCGACGATACATGCGGCAAATCGAATCAATGTAGCGAATTCAATGAACACGTAGGCTATCTTCAATAGGCTTGGCAGGTAGAGTGGCAGAGATGAGGATAAGCCGAGATACTATCCGGCATCACTCTGCACTTTTTTTATATCGTACAGCTTCGATCTGCAAAGCGAACGCTTCTAAGCGCGCATTAGCCTGTAAAAGCTTTCTCCGAATAATTGAAACATTCCAGTCTGCTTTGAGAGCAGCGGACATCCTACGCATATTTAAACAACCTTCAATATTCGTTTAATGACATTATTCGAAAGGGTTTCGCCAGTTATATTAACATATTCATCGTCAAATCAAGCCGGTAGTTAATACAATGAACAATTATATCCGCGTCTACGTTTTAATAAAATATTTTTATTATAATTCTGCGCAGATGTTATTATATTTAATGGCGAACTACGAATAGCTTTTTGACGTATCACACGAGAATTACAAAAAAATTTATTTCCATAATATTATACAAATTCTATACCATTTTTTTCATGTCTTCGCGATATCCTAAAAATATTGATAGAGTTAAAAAATATTACATTGAAAAAATAGTCTGGTTGCATTAATTGGAATTCAGATAAAAAATGGACAAAGAATTTTCTAATTCGATCTATTATAATTCCAATTGAGATAACCAGAATTCCGATAGATATGATCAGACTTTTCTAATTCGCCCATTTTCAATCAAAAATTTTTTTTTAGCATACGCATCTATAAAAATCCATACTTGGACATATTTTAAATTGATACATTTAATGCGGACAAAATGTTTCATGTTAAAAATATATGATTTATGAAGAGATAAAAAAATTAGACAATGACGCGTCGGCCGCGGCCGCGCCATCGCCCATTGATTTTAATTTTAATCGTGTGCTTTGTGATTTATTTTTTAGGTTTCATAATATGCCGTCAAATTATAAGCGGTACGGCCATTACAATTTATATCTTATCTTTCACGAATCACGCAGTCACACGTCTTGCATCCTCACCGCTAGGTTCTGTATTGCGCGTAGATCAGTCAGTTAGTCATGCCGACAAGCCGGAGATTATAGGGACATGACAACGGGACGTGTACTAACGTGATCATATAGCTAATTTAATTTAAGAACGGACAACAAAGACAAGAGAAACCTTTATTTGACAAGGATATTACTTCCAAGCGTGGATGGGAGGAAAGGAGGAAAGAAAGTGTCTTTTTTTTTTTCGGAGAAAAAAAGAAACAGCGACTCTGATACGGACGTCGTCGGTGACGAGAACTACTATCGACAAACAGAAAATCTCACCTTTTGTACTTTTTCACGCGCGCGATATTGTACACGCAGTCGGTGAATATTGCAATGCACAATATATTTCAGTGTTATAAAATTTTTGAGACAATATCTATCCTTTGTTTTCGTTCTTTATCAAGGCGCGAAAACATAGTGAAATGAACAACGATATATTAAATACGAATATTTAGCAAATCGCCATTCATGTAGGCACTTTAGACGTCATGCTGTCATTGCTTCTTGCATATACGCATATTGTATTAGATGCGACAAGACATGGCTTCTAGAATGCTTAGTGCATTGCAGTGCATCGGCCGGGGTGGATTGAATTTCTCGAAGCTTCGATTGCAATTCGCCAGATTTTCGTTGCCAAAAGTGGTGAAAATTATTCTGGATATCTTACATACTTCGCGCCACGGTCGTTCTTTTCGATGTGCAATACTTACGCAATACTTGGCACTCATCTAACGCACTTACACAACATATTCTTAATTTATGACGAGTCATCCTTTTTTTTATCGTGTACTTTCATTTTTGGCAACGAAAAGAGTCCCGCGATCGAGAACACCAAGGAGAATGTTCGACTGCATTGCCGAGTAACTTGGAGCTGCTTCGCGCCAAATTAGATATGCATTCGCAGTTTGCAATCTGAAAAGTCGAATTGAGCTCACGCTTATATTTTATGCGCTAAAATATGAAAGAGACGAAGAAGATTTGAAAGATTTGAAAGATAACGAATGAAAGAACTTTGCGGATTTTATTTTTTATTTTGTCGTTTTGGCTCCGTTCTCGGTGCTGTGTAGTTCGTTTTCGCTCCTAGCGTTCTGAATATCTTTTTTTCCGCTTTCCCACCATCCTGGCCGCATGCATTTTAATGATTAGCGCGAGATCACAGCACTCGCCTCATTTAACTTGTAAGGCACGCAACATTCACTGATTGATGAAAAAAAAATGAACGCATGCTGGAGCAGCCACTATTCTAGCCCACCGCCGGAGAGGGAACTCTGCATCGATGGTGAGCATCGGAGTCGAAGAGATATGTCACCTCAGGGACGCAAAAGGGCAGCCCTAATGATTTCTCGTGATCAACCCGCTACTATCGGCTCGAGTTACCAGACATATCGTAAGGTAAGCGTTCGAAAACGTTTTTAATTATCATCTGAGCACCGATAGCAAAAATTTTTTAAATGGAGCATTTATAAAAAAAAGTGACAGTATCTCAAGTTCGACGGGAACTTTTAACTAGACTAGGATAAATAAAATGAAATCGATATATACATGTTAGATAACATTTACCGAGATGTACAATATTAAATACGTACCGCAGGAGGAGATCCATCGGGGAATGATGGGTCACAGGTCGCACAGCGCGGCACCTATGGATTCTCCAAGCATTAGATATCGAGGAAGGTCTCAGAGTCCCACCGGTCACCGTTCCTTGTCTCCACCCGAGCATAGATCCATTCCCTACTCGCACGGATACGTTCATACGACGAGGTATAAAATATCACAGGGAAAATTCTTTTGAACATTATCTAGATTACATACTTGTGGGAATTAGAACTGGACTTACCAATGGACTACCTATTTAGATTCGGCTCGAGATCGGCGACCGCCACACCTACTGGATCGCCAAAGAAACGTCAGCTACCTCAAATCCCGGCAGCTTTAAAGGAAAGAGTCACACAAGATTTTGAGGAACGAGCAAGATTCATGAGACATCGCAACAGACAGTCGATATACAGAAGCACGGGTATGAGAGATTTTTTTTTCATTGGAAAAGTTATTGCGTTTTTCCGATATTTGCTTTTTTTTTTGGTACTACTGAAAGAATGAAAACCAACGTAATAGTCAATATATTAATACATTCTTTTTATAAATTTTTATTGTATCTTCAATAATTGATTAATTTATTCTCAGGCTGGGAAAGGCATTATAGTGGCCTTTCGGACTCGGATCTTCCTTCAATCGGACACGATCCATTAACATTGTCACACAGTCACGCTCACAGAATGCACAGGCCGAGGAGGGGGCATTTAAGTCCCGACAAAGATATATTGGGTGATCTTGGAGATTCTGACATGGAAAGCATAGCTTCGGTAACGAGCAGTGCCTTTAGTACGCAATCGGAACGACCACGTGGATCGAGAGCGCTAATGTGAGTATAGTTTTATAATTAAATTTCCGTTATTTTAGCATACGAATTACCTCGCGTTGCGGCAGTCAATGTGCAAAGCAACGCAGATTCAATAGAATATCCCGGTAAGAAGGAGAATCTGAGCATCGAGCGTGCTGTTTTAAATATATATCGCTGCAACTTTAGGATGCATCGTTATACGTCCTTTATGTCACGATAAAATCGATAATCTGAAGAATAGCACTCTCATCGACTCAACCTCTCGAATCAAGGAAAATCCCTGGATTAAATGGACATTGTCAACTAAATGGGTATCCCGTAGTTGCACATTTTCACATCCTGCTTGTGTACGTGTCAAGTCATCCGATATCCTTCGCGCCTTCTCTACAAAACGATTAGATTGCACTTCCTATGCACTATGTCAATGTCCATTTAATTAGTATCTCATTCTAAGAAAGCAGGGATCAGTGCGTGGCATTGGTCGAACGGTTAGGTAGTTGTGTCTCATCGCGTTCATAGAGATGAAGAAAAAGCATTGCTAAGTACATCGATCGCCGCGTGTCTCTTCTGAAATGCCGACCCGTTGTTCTCGGCGAATCGACAGAGTCGAGTTCCGAGTCCATGTTAATGACCGATATGCGTTCGATCGATCGCGAACGCGTGATTAAATAAAAAAAAAAAAGAGAGAGAAAGAAAGAGAAAAAGGAGCTAAAGAAAGATGAAAAGCGGAATGGGCTTACCCTTTGGCTGTATTCCCGCAAAAGTGCTCTTTATATGAAAAACATTGTTTACAGACCCAGAGTTTTAATACCCAGTGCCACATCCCCCATACCCTCGCCCCCTAGGCGCAATAGGCGCAGGCACAAACTTAGGGTACCCTGCAGCGAATGTCATTGTCCCACCAAGCCCAAAAGCAACAACCCTAGCAAGTGTCCCACCCTATATCCCCTCGTACGGAGCAAGTCCGCAGTGGTACGCTCGTTGTACAAAAAGATGTGTACGCCATTCACGAGATCGCAGACCGTCGACGAGAACATGCTGAGATATTACAGCTCCGAGACCAGCGAGTACAGCGTTTCCGAGGGGTACATACTCAAGCCAGAGAGACTCGTAGCTAGTAGCGCTAAGAATCGTGTATACCGGCGATTTACGTCGAAGATTGCCTCCGCGTCAACTTTAACGATCGTTTGTGGAAAAGTTTCGCTCTAGGTATTCGACACCGTATCTCGCAGGAGGATTTGGTACGTTGTCGCGTGCACGTAACGATTCCACGGTGATGAGAATGATGATGTCGACAATGACGACGACGACGACGACGACGACGACGACGATGACGACGACGACGACGACGACGACGACGACGACGACGACGACGACGACGACGACGACGACGACGACGACGACGACGACGACG
>Ga0157363_1002013_pt1 | contig 17566 bp, 10 predicted proteins | sample AttsexASBM1_FD_111477 | JGI IMG/M metagenome (GOLD analysis project Ga0157363, IMG submission 111477) | Fungus gardens microbial communities from leaf cutter ant in Ribeirão Preto, State of São Paulo, Brazil - Atta sexdens ASBM1 | ecosystem: Host-associated > Fungi > Mycelium > Unclassified ... | reverse complement strand
TTTTTTTTGTGTATATATATATATATATATATATATATATATATATATATATATATATATATACTGATGCATTTTCAATATTTCTTTAAATGTGATTTAATATTTTAATATTAAAATATTTTATATATTATATATTATATATTATATATTATATATTATATTTTATATATTATATATTTTTCATAATCAATATTTAATATTTTATCTATATTTCAATATTCTTATCTCTTTTCAGTCGCAAATAGATTCATCAAAATTTGTTTCATACATTTGTGTACAAGTTTTACCGCATTTGTCTTTGATGACTTCTCCCGATGGTAGAGATATTCAATTGGAACTGTTAAAGTTGCTTGCTGAATTAACTGTGTTTTGTGGAACTATTGAAAAACCGGAAGATAAGGTTCAACAGCTTTATAATACTCTTATTGTAAGTATTATTATTCATATATATATATATATATATATATATATATATACATACATATATATATACATACATACACACACACACACACACACACACACACACACACACACACATATTTTGACAATATATTTTTGTGTGTATCGTAATAATCTAATGTTCATATTTTGGTGATCAAAATTATCAAATTTTATCAAATATCGAAATCATTGCTTATTATTCATTATTCATTATATTTATTTTAGACTTATATGCCACTTCCTCCAGCTACAGAAATTACAGATGTACCAAAGTTACAATTTAGTCATGTGGAATGTTTAATGTACGCCTTTCATAAGTTGTGTAAACAAACTCCTGAATTTTTGATAAAAGATGCAGAGCAGCTCAAAGAATTTCGGTTAAGATTACAATATTTTGCAAGAGGTATTCAAGGTTATATAAAGAAATTACGTGAAGCTATTAGCGGAAAAACAGAAGAAGAACTGAAATCTGAAGAAAATCAATTAAAAGTTGTGGCATTAAAAACAACTAACAATATCAATACTTTAATCAAAGATCTGTTTCATTCACCTCCTAGCTTTAAAAGTATAATACATCTCTCGTGGAAAACACCTTGTAACGACAAAAAGGTTATTATTTTCAATATGATTATAACAAACTGTTTTGTAAATAATGACAACTATAATATTACATTCGTGAGTACTTTGACAATTCTTTGATTTTATTAATTTTGTGAACGTTTTAGAGCGATAAAAATTCTGCCCAAAAAAGACATACACCAATCACATTTGGAAATGACAATAGTCCGAACAAACGTAGTAAGGAAGATAAAAACAGCAAAAGAGAAATATATACGCCTCCCAGTGGCAAATACAGTTCAACCATATCAAATTACGGTGAGTGGGCAAATATATAGAAATTTGAAAGAAATTTTAGTTTATTATATTATCATTAATTTTACTTACCTTTACTTACTTTTTTAGGTCGTGGTAGATTTAAAGGTAACAGACCTAGAGGAAGAGGTGGATTCAGAACGAGAGGTCGTGGCTCATGGCGAAAGAATTTTTATTAACTATAAAATTCCTTACAACTGGAAACAACTAAAATTAGAGTAACAATATTAAGCGCCTATTTGCTTTCTGATATCAACAAAGCGCGCTTTCAAAGAAGTTATCACAAAATTAATTTTGTCAATCTTTATCGCTACATATAACAGAAGTGATAGTGAAGACTTCGATAAATTCTCAGAACAGGAATCAGAAAATCAATAATTTCCCAAGCATTATGATACGGGAAGAAGATTTGGAGAATGCAGTTGTAGCATTATATGAATATTTTTGTTTAATTATTGTAATACGAGTTGCAATGAAAATTCAAAATATTTCAGACATTTATTGTTATATAAAATTATGCAGAGAATATACGCAAATAGCAACGCAGGGAATGGAAAGTTATTTTTTAAAAGTAACAAGTTACAGTTACTCATTACCGAATCAAAAAAGTTATCGTTATTAGTTACTGATTTTTAAAAGTAACACGTTACAATTGTCGTTACTTAAAAAGTAACTACTTCGTTATTTTCTTAAAATCATTCTAAGATACAACTAATCTAAAAAAAGTACTTTTGCAATATATTTTGATTTTAAATGTTGATAAAAGCAACATACAACAATGACACTAGCTTTATTTTTTAGTTTTTTTCTTAAAAACAATTTCGTAATTCTGAAATATGTAAATGCGGCAAATTATATTGAGATATCTGCCCGACATATCGGGTAAAAATGTAAAATAATTTCTGAAATAATGGTATATTTCTCAAGCTGTCAAGAATCGCTGCAGGAATGTTGCAGCAGTTGATAATCAAGTATTTCAGGAATTACTTTATATTTCTACGATATAAATATCGGACAGATATTTCAATTTGCCACATATTTTATAATTTTCAGGATTACGAAATTATTGTTTTTAAGTAAAAACTAAAAAAATGAAACTTAATGTAGTAATTTATTATATGTAATAACCCCCCCCCCCCTCCCTCTTATATCATCACGAGAGAATCTTAATATTTTAGTGAATACAATAAACGTATCCAATTGTGCAATCAGCACACACATACACACATATACACCAATTAAATTTTCAATCTTAAAACGCTATTCGACTGATATTTTTCATAAATTTTTCATAACGAAGATGCTTATTTATATAAATATATTAATTACTTGTAAATTTAATTTGTCATATTCCAGTTTTAATTAGGAATTGCGTTTCAAGACAAAACATTTATTTGGCGCGCAGTTTAGAGAATTTGATGTATTTACAATTTCATTCTAATATATTATGCACAAAAATCAAGCTCAAATATAATATTTCTCTTTTTAAAGCGATAAGTTATTAAATTTAATAATAAATATTTATCACAAAGATATTAACATCTGAAGACATTAAAACGATCCTGAAATCATAACAAATTATGAATATTAAAGACTGAAAATTGAGTAAACGAAAATTATATCATAATTATATATTGGGTTCAAAATACAAAAAGTAACGATAAAAGTAACTGTAAAACTCATTACTGTTATCAAAAAAATGTCACTACGTTATCATTACAGTATTAAAAAAGAATAGTAACGTAATTACTAATAAGTTATCAAAAAAAATAACTTGTAACTGTAACTCATTACAAGTAACGAGTTACTTCCATTCCCTGAACATACAGCACATATGAATATATTAAGCAGGTCAAGAAAAAATATCGATTGGCGGATTTCATGAAGGAACTATATATGAAAAAAAAGAAGGAAGGAAAAAGATATTTCTCGTGGACACGAAATCATAATGATATTATTTAGAGAAATTGAAGAAAGTTCGACAAAGGTACATACACAAAAATGAAAATGCCACGTTATCAAATTCAAATTTAAAACTACACAATTGAGATACGGGACATGAATATACCGATCACGATTATGGAAATAGAAATAATTCCTTCCTTGTAAAAAAATCTTAAGATTACAAAAATATAATCTCCTTTAGCCATTCCTAAATTAACTTCCTCCCTTCCCTTTCCAAACCTTTATATTTATTGATATTTATTAATATTTATCTGTTGACAGGATCGAACTGTGTATAACAGAGAATTCGAAATCAACCACGCATAACAGCTGTTTTATCGAAGAAACACCAGATAAATAATTTTCTATCGCTAAGAGAAATATTGTGTATATGTGCGTACAATAAATGACATTATTTGTTAAACTTCATGTATACTTATGCAAATGAAATAGATTTCAAATTATATATACACACACACACACACACACAACACACACGTGTGTGTGTGTGTGTGTATAAAATTTGAAATTCTTCTGTTTTAATTTACACAAGTATGTAAAAAGTTAAAAAATACACATATCGCGCTTCTTCGAATTTTTAAAATATCTATATATTATTTAAGATTATATAATCTTTAAATTACGTATTTTTAACATAAGATATATATTCGATTGTAGGAAGAATGGTTCATAATTCTGTGTTTTTTCGATAAGATGAAGAGCAATGAAGAAGCAATTATTATACTGTTTTTCTTTTGCAGGAAGCATATATTAACGAAAGACTGGGAAATGGGGAAGGAGACTGTCTCGGCGTATATAAATATTTTATACACACACACACACTTTTTTCATTACAGAAATTTTTCAGAAATGAATGCAGAAGCAGAGGCTACTTGGAGAAACTAATTAATATTTTCCTTCCAGGAGTTGCGGTGGATATATGTTTATTATTATATGTATATATATATAAATATATCTCTCCTTCTCTCATGTGATTGCTGTTTGTGAGGTGAGTTTAAAAGGTATTGTTCCATCTCTTTCCTTTCCTTTTATCCATCATTATCATGTAGAAAAACATGTGTTATCTATACAAAATTTGTGAATGTGTTTTTGATTATTTCAATAAATAACATTATTTAATACTATGTGGTATTCTTTTACCCAATAAATACAAGAAATGAGAAAATGATAAAAAGAAATCGATTTAATAAGATGAATTAATTGATTCTATAGGATCTATAAGACCTATAAGATAGGTAAATAAATTATATTTAATAAACAATGACAAAGAAACGTTGACCGAAAAAACAAGTAAAAACAAAAATTTAGCAAACAATAATTTCGAATTTACATAATCGATTTACGTTTCGACTTTACGTATTCTTTTTTTTTAAATCTTTCTCGAAACAAGTCCAACTTATGTGTTACTACAGAGAATAAAGCGCCATACACATTAAAAAATGCCAGAGAGTAACAAAAGATCAAACCAATCGAGATAAAATTTTCCATAATTGACAAAAAATAAAATACTTTTTAATATAATATTAACAGTTCTTGTAAGTTTTTTATATAGTTTTTATTCATTTGTGCATTGTATTCCATTATTTGATTTATTTAGATTTAATCTTCTTGCCTGAAATTGAATATTTGGACATCTAACTGATTATCGCCAGAAGATGAATCTAGTATTAAAAAAATGTTTTATTTTTTTACGACCAAATTTTTAAAATTTCTTTACGTTGTTAAGAAGGATTAAAGCATTGAGCAAGACCGTATTTAGAATGGAAGATTTTATCTCGACTGGCCTTTATTATATTATTTTCAGGAGTTTTATATATATATATATATATATATATATATATATATATATGTACATATGACGACAATTTATTCTCTGTAGTAACATATACGTTGGATTTGTTTGTCTCGTAGGTTTTAAAAAAGACTCTGTAAAGTCGAAACATAAATCGATTATATAAATTCGAAATATATTATTATTCTGTGTTTTCTACATTCTTGTTTTGCTCGTTTGATTATTTTTTTAATTCATTTTTAAATTTAATTATAAATATTATATTTATGTATGTATATGTATTTCGTACCTAATCTGTCCTACATTTGTTAAACTTAATGTCTAGAAATTAATGTCTATACATGTATCCACCATCCATCCAGTCTACGTATGAACCAATATATTTATAAAGCATTAACTACATTTGTACTATCACATATAATCTCAGTCTTGTTAAATTTAAAATGCATGCGAGTGTATATCTTATACATACATAAAATTTTATCAAATTTATATATTATTAAAGTATAAAAAAATTAAGTGTAAGCAACTTTTAAATTAAAATCTTTCTATTTAGAGAGTAGTTTTTGTAGATGAATATATAAGCACAATATATAAAATATGTTTTAGACATTACATTACCAGCAGTCCTTTACCTAAAGAACATATTTTTTTAAATATTGTCATTTTATTAAATAACTAATAACATTTTCAAAAGCACATCGTTATACTACTGTTGTATATTATGTACAATTATTTCAGAATATTCCTTGGTAGAATTTGCACATTGAAAAATAAAGAGCGATACTTCAAAATAGTCCATTCGAAGAAAGCATATCGTCTATCACTTTGCACATAATACGATCACTTGAACTACAAGGATCCTGCATTTGTTGTTCGAAGCCTAAATTGTCTACGGATTCCATAGCGTCTGTGTTTATCGCAAGCTTGGAGTCCAATTCTGATGTATCGGGAAGCATCTGTAAGGCATGCTGCAATATTTCTTGAACCTGGAACAAATTTAATATTAGCTACAATGTGAAAATTATACGTGAACATTACTATAAAAGTTGAAAAGAAAATCCAATAATATGAATAAGAGTCAAGATATATACCTTTTCGAGATGTTTCTGGAAACGCAGCGCTGTTTCATGACGTTGTCTACGCTGTAGTTCCATCATAACTCGTAACGTTTCCCTGGCTTGATGTGGTCGAAATTCATTTAGCAAATGATGAATGTGAATGAATAATAGACTGAGATCCTCGACCTGTAAGAATGTTAGTTATTCCATCACAGAATATAAAGGCTATAGAACATAGGAAAAACATAGAAAGTAGCAAAACTGTGAGCAAATCGATCAATTACAGTAGAGAATAAGAAGAACGTAAGACAATAAGAGTAACAAATAAAATAAATAGTAACAAATAAAAAATGTTTAAGTCTTAAGGCTATGGCACATGAAAAAAAAACATATGTAGTAAGCAAATGAACATTTTGGATTTGCTTTTGCTTATATATTACTGCTTCCACTATAATTAATCGATATTGCTTATATATTGCTCTTATATTTTTCTATAAACTATGGCTTTTACTGCTTAAGGAAATTTATGTGCACTCTAATATGCGATACTAGTGTCTTATAGACTTAATATTTAAATAGAGATACAAATTATAAAAAAGTAAAAACTTTGAATAAAAAACAGTAAAAAAATTTTTACTCAGATATATATTTACTTCAAACATTTGACACTATTATTAATTGCTTTAGAATTCAATTTTTGCATTCATCAAAAGATTTCTGTCTAAAAATACTTAGCTGTAAACAATTAGGATATAGTACAAAGCCTGTTTCAATGACAATTTAATTTCAGTTCAACTTTTCATTTTTTTCTAATTTTTTAATAAGAATTAGAAAAAGATGGAGAGTAAGTAGAATAGAGATAAAATTTAATCCACATTGACAGAAATTGATATAAGTGGTAATCATCGATATACTTGGATTCAGTTTCGTTGATCAACTTAAGTACTAAATTAACGCAAGGATGTTTCCATTATTAAATGTTTCCACTATTAAAGATAATGTCGAAATAATGCAAATATTAATGGTTTAAAAATAAATAAATTTTGTCTTTTTTTTTTTAGAACTTTGATTAAAAAGGTTTTACTCCAAAAAAGAAAAGAGAAGCTATTAAAAAAAAAAAGAATTTTTTTTATAACTATTTTTTTCATCTCTGGATATGGTCAACGCGATGCTGCAAACGTTTTTGAACTGGTCAGTTTGTAAAATTCTTTCTTCTAATTGATCTATCAAACGCTTCAAGGCATTTGTAGCAAGACTTTGACCACAGCCTGTATCGAAATAAAAATAATAGAAGTTTTTTTTTTTTTCAAATTAGAAATACAGCCTACTTTCTCAGCGCGTCTTGGACTGTCGGGGCACTGAACAAGAAGGTCTATCAGATCGAGGAAATTGACGAGCAATGAATGATTGAGTTTCTTCAACTCGCGCCGACGATCAAAGTGTTGCGGGTACAATCTCTTGATGCCCTGGGCCTCGAGCGGCCTAATGATGGTGTCATCGGCATTGAACATGTTGCTGAACATGGAATAGGTGTCATGGATTGGCGGCGGCGGTCGTGGGGCTCGTCCACGCCGTACATTTTCATCTGTGTAGAGATTGATATATTGAACGGGCGGCAGCGGTAAGGAGCTAACCTGGATCGCTTCGGGAGCCGCCATTCTCGATTCACACCTCGATACCGACGGATGAGATCGACGTGCGAAAAGACAGGTTATCTGAGAATTCTTTCTCAATTTCCTCGAGATCGTCGTTCCTATACTGTCCTGTAGTCGTTCGTAGTATCGTGTAAATCGTGTTACGCTTGCCAAGATCTCTCACAGCATCAAAGCGACAAACAAGTCAAACAAAACGATCTCTTCTAATTGCGTCACTTCAGTCGACAGTCGCTTGTTCGATGATCCTCTGGTCGGCCATTTTACTTGGTGCTACTGCATGGTACTGCACTGTACTGCACTACTGCCGCTACTGGATGCTACGCGGGTCGACAAGTGTCTCATCTCGCGTCAATTTTTCTCGCAAGGATGGAAGATTCATTCTTCTCTCTCCGATATCTATTGATATTCACGAGACGCTCTTCTTCTCAAGTCTCAAGTCCATGTTGAATCGGCCAATTGACTCGGTCGGTTGTGTTGACACTGTTGACTGGTGTTGACCAGCGTGGTAAGACATTTCCTGATATCTATCTTGTCTGCGCTGGCCAATGCCGCCAATTCCATCAATTCCCGTTTCTCATCCCCGACCCGACGTCGGACGTCGCCGTTGGCCGCGCTGCGCCGAAGCCGAGCGCCGCGCCGCGCCGCGACTGCCGCGAGACATCTCCGTTTTGACAGATTGTGTGCGTTCCACGTGAACTCTTTGTTTGGACGCCGGGAATGCCGGAATGATCGCGAGATGGTAGTCGCACCGGCCAGGCGGCCAGGCCACACGTTCGTCGCATAGTAAGAGGAGCGATCCGGAGAATTCGAATTCAATCGTGCTCGAGCGCGATAAGTACCGCTTTTGGGAGCGTCCGTGTCGTTCAGGTCGTTCTCTTGACTGCGCCTCGTGAGTCTCGTCGCCTCTGCCTGGATTCGGTAGCTCGTTCTCGACGATGCCCAATGATCATTGGTTATAATCGCCACCAGACACCAGACCAGACACGTGAGCGCCTTTGAGCGCTGCATCACTCCTTCGCATTCGCATGGGGGCGGGGGTTATGGGACGAGGAAAAAGGTGCTATATTTAGATATTTCTTTCGCCTCCTTTACTTATCTCAAGCAGACCGGATAAGCCGGATGGGAGAGACCTCGAATGTAATTTTTTTTTTTTTTTCGTGTCTAATTAGAATGTGTTGTGCAACAAGTATCAATTGTAGCCCTTCATACGATGGAATATCGACGCCCCTTGACGATGGGGCTCCATTCTCGTGCAGGAAAATGATACTTTCATTATTGTTGCTAGGGAAGCCCTCCTGTGATGGCAGGGAAAGATGGGAAGCTGGAGTCAAAAGGTGGAGAAGTTATTCGGCAGGGATTCATGATAAAACGTTCACAGAACAAGAAGCGCTTTACCCCGGTTAATTACAAGCAACGATGGTTTATCCTGACCAAACATTATCTCATCTACTACGACGGAGATGGTGAGGTGAGTAATTTGAATATATCAAAATGTTTTTACCTTCTATTATGGTCATGTTCAACCTGTGGTTGCGTTAGAAATTATATTTTCTATTTTTAATTCTATTTTATTTGTGCAAACAAAATAAACATTATATTTATGATCTGCAAGATTTCCTCTATTTATCAAAGTTGCTCATTCATGCTAATTTGTGTTAACAAGACATCTATCGAGCATGACAGTTGGAAGATGTTTTAATTAAGTCCATTAATTTTGTTATGACTTTAATAACATTTTATTAAAAAGAATTTATAAATTGTTCAAACATTCATTTATAAATTGTTTACATTCATTGAGTGTAAAATTCAATTACAATTATTGCGTCACTACGTCCATGATGGATGAGCACGCACAATTCCAGGAAGCATCAGAAACATTACTCATCTTCTTTTTTACAATTGTACAAAATTCACACACGTACATAAAAAAATTATAATAATTTTTTTATTACAGAATCTTGAATCTTTCAAAAAAAGTTGGATTACAAATCTTATAATTTTGATTAATACATAACTTTAATTAGTTATTAAGCTAGTAGGTAATTATTCGGTAACAATTCGACGATTATAACACATTTGATTTTTTGTTTTTATCCAAGAAACAATTAGACAAAAACTCGTTCATGCATCGTCTACAGTGAACAGTAAGAAGTAAGAGTAAGAAATTCACCAATCACAATCGGTTATTCTTACATTCGATTGTAATTGATCAATTTCTTACTCTTCTTATTCCGTGTATTGTTGACTGTAGACGAGGCATCAGAGGTTGAGCAGGTTGAGCTGTTTGAACAAGCAGGATGGAGATGATCGGCTCGGTAACCGCGTGCGATCGTGACTAGCACTAATAGTTGTCTCCATCATCCGCATTGAGCGTAGTAGGGGTGATGATTCCGGTAGGAGATGGCGGATAACATGCATCTATACCGTATACCTATAAAATTAGTGGCGCAGGCGCCCCGCGTGAATTTTCCATCCTATCTCTTCTTCCGCTTCTTCGTCGTTGATGCTGCTCAGTCAGTGGCTGTCGTTCGAGGTCGGTCTCGGCGACGCACGATCCTTAGATTTCGTTTGGTATCGTTCCACACAAGTTGACGATTCCTTGGACGAGTCTATAACGTTTTAATCTCTGATATTTCTCTCTTCCTCTCTCTCGCTCTCTCTCTTTCTCTCTCTCCCCCCTCTCTCTCTCATACGACGAACAAAATAGAGATACGAGGAAGTAATTCAGCCGTTCTGGTAGTGAATCTTGTCCTATCTGATTCGCTAGTAGAATTCCACAATATATCTGTCGGAATCCTTCACAACACTTCTTGTAGAGACACCAATTGTGATCAACTGTGATCTCAATTATCTTTTCACATCGCTTCGAGAGAATCGCCTCTTACGCATCGTCCGTCATACCGATCTTGGACATTGTGGTCTTGGCGTAGTGATCCACGTGCGGATCCTATCAACTTGATCATCCTGTTCACCACGTCACGAGCTCTACCATACAACGTGGAGGTAAAGAGCCGAATTCGGATATTTTTCGTTCCGTTCTTTCATTTTTGTTTAATTGATTAGGCTGTTCATCGTCGGATGGACAATTCATGTTGCATGAATATGAATTCCCCTATGAATTCCGCTAGAAATGTTTTCGGGGAAAGTCGCTGAATGCCCTTTGCAAATTACTTTTTCGCGTCTAAAGTATAGATGTACCAATATTCCAATGATAGATCTACTTATATTATGCTACGAATATCTTACAATTTAGTCAATCAAAATCAACATCTGTGTGCTAAATACATCCCTCGTTAACGAGTATCTTCAAGTCATTCTGACACATCCAAGATTTCTAATTCTAATAATACTGTCATTGTGCAATTTATATTGTCCTTGATCTTCTCTCTCCCTCTCTCCCTCCCACCCTGTTCTGGTATCAAAGATGTTGGTGTCAGTGCCAATCGATTTGATTTTGAATGAATCGACTGTTAATGCTAATCAGATGAGAAATTGTTGCAGCGTCGCAAGGAACGCGGACGGATCGCCGTGGAAAGCGTCCACGTGGTGGAGACGGCCAGTCTCGGGAATGGTGGAGGTGCTGTCAGTGATGTGGCGGGTGGCGGTGGCGGCGGCGGTGGCGACGCCGCCGGCGGAGGCGGCGGAATACCATCCGGACTGCCTTTCCAGGTGGGATATCGGGAAGCTGGTCAAGAGTACACACTCTACCTCCTCGCCGCTCGCGAACAGGATCGCACCGAATGGATACGCGCTATACGCGCTGGTAAGTCTCCCTCTTCCTTCACATCTTTCTTTCCCTCTCGTAACTAGAATGACTGTAGAATGAGTCTTTCAGTGCCCAATTTTTGGCAAATAAAGGAAAAGTATTAAAAAGAATTTAAATACAATATATTTATAAAATATATTAAATACAGTATATTTAAATACAATATATTAAATACAGTATATTTAAATACAAAAAAATATATATGTTTGTAGATGACAATTTTTGTCGCTGAAAATGAATCCGTAAAATAAAATTGCTTATTGCTCTATCACGTCAGATTTTTGAGAAAATTGATACTAAAGATATCACAGAAAAACAACATTTTTGGATTTTTTTTTAACTAAAATATCTGAAAAAAAAAAAATGTAATGTGATAGAACAATTTACAGATTTCATTTTGTCAGACAAAAAAATCTATAAGAATCATTGTTCCGTTCGTGATTTAAAAACCTGTGTCGGATAATATAATCTATAAGACTCTAAATCCATTATTGATGTTGTACATACAATATGCATGTTTAAAGTTTTTTTAAAATATTACGAATTGTGCAGTAAAATTGCAATAAAATTCGGACCGACAACATCTATTAAATCAATTCCGAGAGTAAAATTCGAAGTCGTACCATAATTTGTCATTTAAAGCGCAATATATGTTATGCTTAAAAACAATTTGCGAACGATTACTTATTGTAGTGTGCAGTGAGAATTCGGGCTTGAGCGGGCGTTATCACGCGGGCCTATGGAGCGGAAAACGTTGGTCCTGCTGCCGATTATCAACACGCTCCGCCGAAGGCTGCGACACTTGCAGCTCCTGGTCCTCGAAGCCAACTACGAACGCTACAAATCCGTCCTCGACGACAATGTCAGCCTCGACAACATCGACAACGTCCGTGCCTGGTAGCACCAATATCATTAACAATATCATTTCAACGACTACCATCACGTCCGATCATCGTCCACAATCCAACGCCGAAGCGAATAACAATCCAATCGTCCAATCGCAGACCCGCTCAACAATCGGTTCGTATTTTACATTTACAATATTACATTTTTACGCGCCTTCATATTGTATATATTATATTATTCTCGTCTTTGGTAAAACGTAATTAGCGAATCGATGCGCTTCTTTTCATTTCAAGAGAGTCTTGGGATTTAATAATGGATTATTCGTCGGATTTAATTGTCGTAAAAAAATCGATCCGGAAAAACTTTATTTACTTGCATCAAACTTTTTTATGCCGATACGTCGTTCAGTTTTGTTGCGATACGCTTGCCAAAATCTGCTAATTTGGCACATAAATTTTATGCAATCATCGAACGAGCTAATTACGACGTAATTGGATATATAAATTGCTGGCGATGTATATATGAAGCCTCAGATTATCGTGAAAGAAATATTTTATCCGAGCGCGTATTGAAATAATGCATAAAGAGAACAGGTGGTGCATGTAAACAGCAATATGTAATTAACTGTTAGCAGCTTTATATTTAATATGCGTAATAGCGAGTGTATCTTGTTTTAAGATTGACCTTGTTTATTGGCATGCTGTAAACTTGTTCTATTGTAATTGAGCGATAATTATTCACATTGTAGATTAAACAACGGATTCCTCTATGAATTAAGAAAATCTTATTTCCCTCGCTAGTATGAGTGACTAGTACGTATAAGGATAATAGAAAAGAATTGTTTCCAAGCGAGTGATTTTCTGAATTTCTTATATCTTCAAGTCTAACGGCTTGGAACGGCTCATATGTATGACTTGAAAAAGCTTATACATTTCTAAAGGCGGAAAATCCTAAGCATTCTCTAAGAGTAGGAAATACAGCATAAATTTTTACATCGCTCTCATGAAATTTTTATTTTTTAATGAAAGAAGATAAGAAACTGAAATTTTTAATAACTACGGAAAGTAATATTAAATAAGGAAATTTATTCTTACTCGTTTCGAGTGATTTTGTCTCAAAAAATAAGTATGATTGATAAGTTGATGTGCGTTCATGTAGGTATATTATGTAGGTATATGTGCGTGTTTTTGTTTATGGAGTTTTTGTTGTCGATCCTTCTTCGAGGATTAGACGAAAAATAATGAAACGGAGTTTTGCTGTAAACAGAATAATATTCGAACCGTCGCGACGTTAGAGCATCTGCCTAAAACTTTTCTCTTAGACAGCATGACATTTTTCAGTATCGTTGAAACATCCTGACTTTCGCGAACCCGAATTACATCGTCGTTGTATCTCGATCACAAGTGTCGTTCTTTCTCAATAATTCAGCAAACGCTCCAGTTCCTTTATCGCTCGAGGCAAGACAATCCTCCGATTTTGCTAATAATGCTCTTGATATCGCGTATCGATAATTGAAATTTCGCATCATCGCGATTTCGCATAATGAACGTATTTCCATCTGACGGAAAATGGAAATTCGAGACTGGAGAAAGAAATCTTTCGAACTCCTTTCCCAACGTGGATTAATCTGATTATAAAGCTCATTACTCGGATCTGGGACACTTGAGGAAATAGAATTGTCATCGATGCGATGAGATACATGACACGGTCTCAGAGAGAGAGAGAGAGAGAGAGAGAGAACCGAAAAATATGTACGTTAGAGCATATTTTTGCACGAGTGTCGTACTTTACGTAACTCTTATTCGCAAATACCCAAAAGCATGACATTTTGCCCTGCAGGAGCAAGTGACGTAGGTGACAGTTTTTACGAAGGAAAACTTATTATTAGATAGTCTTTTATCAAAGATCGATACGTGAGCGATCGTGTAAAATATAACTATTTACATATCTGTTATACGAATTGTCTGTATATAATTCGCGAATATTAACGAGTTTCAAGAGATATTAGATGGCTCTCGAATGATATAGTTTTAACAGCAGCTTTTTTCTTTCTCGAGTGTATCAGTCCATTATCCATTTGCGTTAAAGTTTAGAGCGAATTAATATATATTGACGGCGAATCGCGCGAGGAACTTTCGATCGTCTTCCAAGACTCGAATCAAGTCGACCTACTTAATGGCAAATTAAATTTCAGACATTTTAATTGCAAATTCGAATATTGAAATGTGCTTAATACTACCAGGGCATTGTGTGTATAACGAAAATATAAATTTAATCTCGATTGATCAAACTTATTCCCACAACGCCCGGATTAAATTTATTCTCGGAACATCGGGTGCCGGCAAATTAATCCAATTAATTTATTCTATTAAAGAAACATGGCATTTTCACTCGCACACCTTTCGGCAAATTTCATCATATTATTTTTCATCGTTCTTTTTTCCATCTTTCTTGATAATTGAACCTTAATGATGTTATGTAATGGTCACTATTCAGTTACAATTATCTCAATTATTCGCTCAAGGCGTTTATCGATAAATTGCCTGAAATTAAATTCTAGCGTTATACAATATTTTATTTAAATCGCGATCGTTCCGTCTATTTAGTTTAGAGAATCGGCGATTTGCGAGAAGTTGTCGTGTTTATCCAAATTGACATTCGCGACGTAACACCGGCCTCCGCGTTATTTCCACGGCACATAGGCCTTGCATTTATGTATGCAATATTCAATATCCTCGGTGTTTCTAGCGCAATGAGACGCGACTCAAGACTCAATGTAGCATAAGTTGGCACAGTTTTTTTTACACAAAAAAAACGGCTAACTTTACGCACATGGACTCACGTTTTAATTTATAATACGCGTGGAAAGTCTGGCGGTGCTGTTGTCGAAAATTTTATGAATCTGAAGCGAATGGTCGCATATATAGGTATGTGAATTTCAAAACGGTATTTAGATTTAGCAAGTAGATTTGAATGGCTTCGGATTCACAATGTTTCTGTGATTTATCCATTGGTTAGTCTTTTTACCCTTTGTGACAGGCACAGGGATAAAATAAAGACTCTTTAATAAGAATCTACATGAAACAATCACTTTTGATTGATGTGTGTGTGAGAGAGAGAGAGAGAGAGAGAGAGAGAGAGAGAGAAAGAGAGAGATGGGGGAGAGGGGAAGAAATAGAGAATGTATGTCCTTCTCTCTCGCGTGATTTTGTTAAAATTAGAGCATACAAAATACGTATCTAATTAAGAAGTCTATAAGGACCGATATTCATAGTCAGTTCTTATATTTAAAATGGTCTTAAGTACAGTCTTAATATGTCATAAACTGATCACAGAACAGTATTAGCATTTTAAGGCAGACATTACTTGAGGCAGTCTTAAAATAAGAATGAATAAGATTATGCGTATCGGCTTCTCTGAATATAGGCAACGGTCCCTCTCTCTCTCTCTCTCTCTCTCTCTCTCTCTCTCTCTCTCTAGTTCGTCGACGCGCGGGGTACTTCATCTTTCATCCTTCGAATTCTGCCGCTTTAATTTACTCGCCATGATATCAGACGTGACATGACTCCATTATATGAACGTCGAGTAGGTCGAACACGCAATTAACAAGTTTACTTGAGAACAGTGCGCGACGAGAAACAGTTAGCAAACGAATACAGTAGAGAGTTAAATCTTAACTATTTCTGACGTTGCAATACGGGGGCGCGTCGTGAAATGCAGCCGGTCTTTTTTTCTTGAGTATCCTTGACTCATCGTCGAGTATACATCATCCGAACCACAGTAAGCCTCGCGCCCGTTTTCTTTCTTTCTTCTACCTTTTCCATCTTCTATCTTTCCCTGATGTAAGATTTTCTTTACACCGAGGCGGTCTCGCTCATATTCAGAATAGCAATCGACTCTGCTAATTGAGTTCTTCAAATATCGATCGAATCAATTCGCTTCTTTGCAGTTGATTATTTTAAAAAAAAACCAAAGCGATACTTTCAGTCGTTTCTGTTTCGCATCTTTCCAAACAATCCATTCTCATGGCCGATTATCAGAATCTTGAAAAAAAAAGACTGTTGTATCAAATTATATAAGACCCAATACTATCTATATATTATTGTGTGTTTATATTATCAAATAAAAAGTAAACCCCAAATGGTATTATTTTTATTATTTATTTAACTCTGACATATATCATTTGTATAAAAAATTTGGTATCAACAACTGGCAAGTTAAGTTCTATTAAATTAAAAATTAAAACCCAAGTGATACTGTTCTTATTATTTACTTAACTAAGTAAATAATTAAGTTAATCTTTATGAGATTAGGAAGAAGTTGCTATCATTCTACTATGTATGTGTGCCACCAGGCACGAAAGGATTAAGTCATCGATTTCATCTTAGCTAATAGCATCTTAGAATTTATCATAAAGAACTTATTGCGAAAAATACTTCTTCAGCCAGGATTCAAATCTTCCGAATTCCGTGCAGGCGTCCTTTCAGTTGGACTTCCGAGGCATATTGACCTCTTAGGCAGTAATCAATATGTATCGCAATAATAAATATGTATAGAGAAAGTGTATATTGAAAAACAGCATGTATAAATGCAATAATATTAAGATTAGAACATAAAACCCTGAAAATATCTTTATTTTCCCTGCCTGCCATTGCGATAAAAAAAGCGCTCGCTTTAATTCAGGAACAATTTTTCTTTTTATCGAGTTGCGAAAAAGAGATAAATATTTAATTCTCAACCAAAACCATTATTTCTCACTGTACAAAATTCTCTATTTATATAATAGTCTTGATATTAATTTCACGATAGAGAATTTTCTGCCTTCTTGCGAAAATTCAGCGCTTCCTGCATAATTATAAAGTTTCTGGATATATCAAGCGATATTACGAATATTAGTTTCCGGGCTGGTACGGGCAGGAACAACCACGTCCACGTAACGCATCGCTCGTCACAGTGCGTGTCGTCGTCGTCATCGTCGGCGGCATTAATCGGCGGAAGACTTCCGTGAAGGTGAAACTCTGAGGAAAGGGATTCTGAGCGAGGAGACGACGACGACGACGACGACGACGACGACGACGACGACGACGACGACGACGACGACGACGACGACGACGACGACGACGACGACGACGACGACGACGACGACGACGCCGACGACGACGAC
>Ga0157363_1002012_pt1 | contig 17566 bp, 11 predicted proteins | sample AttsexASBM1_FD_111477 | JGI IMG/M metagenome (GOLD analysis project Ga0157363, IMG submission 111477) | Fungus gardens microbial communities from leaf cutter ant in Ribeirão Preto, State of São Paulo, Brazil - Atta sexdens ASBM1 | ecosystem: Host-associated > Fungi > Mycelium > Unclassified ... | reverse complement strand
TCGAATTATCATGATTCAATTGATACCATAAAAATTCTTATATCAACAAAATGTGAATACTTAAATCAAATCTAATTAACAAAATTTTTTAATTATTCTACTTATATAGCAATTAAAAGGCTAACAGAATACAAAATTTATTTCAAACACTGGTTTCTTTGAGAACGATTCCTGTATTTGTTTCTCTTTCGTAAACCATCATGTCTTTGTTAGTTAAGCTAGTCAAAAGTATACGTTCGGTAGTACACGGTCCATCTGCAAATATAACGAATTACATTTTAAAAGTATATATTTTAAAATGTTATTTTATTATAATAGTATTTTATAAGAAAATATGTAAAACAAATTAAATAAAAAAAATTAAAAATATATAATTTGTGAAAAAATAACGTAGAGGAAAATATGAATCACGAATTTAATTATGTAAAATAATATATACCTATTTTTAATTATTTAAAAAAAAATTTAAATGTTTTATGATATGATTTCGAGTAATGTATATATACTATGAATTGTGATTAATATGAATAGAGTGTTACTTATAATATAGTTCTAAAAAATGATGAAAAGAAAATAAGACCATAAAATCTTACAATTTTTTTCCTTAAATTGTGACTCCAAAGAGAAATAGAGAGTAGAAAAAAAATCTATTTATACGACGGTTAATCTAAAAGAAAATTTCCCTATTTTCGGAAAAATATTGTAGAAAAACAAATTTAAAAATCAAGAAAAATTTTTTTAATCTGTTACAATTTGATTATTTCAAGAAAAGAAAATCATCTTTTTTTCTATAAATTCATTGTATCATGAAGGAAGTTTTTTCACATCTTGTGCGTACCACAGTTTGTCTACTTTTCGCGAACTGTTTAAGATCAATTAAAAAATAAGAGTGCTTCCGTATAACATTTTCTTGTTGCTTATCCAATGTTAAACAAGGATAAGATGAATGCACATATACTGTTAAAAATTTCATGAAATTTAATATACTAATTTAATATACTTTTAGTTACACAATTTGAATTTAATTTCTTGATATTACATTAAATTTAATGTATTTATAACTGAAAAGTATATTTGTGTACATGAAATTTAATAACACGTTCATTACATTTAAATAACTACTATAACTCAATTTTTAGTTAAATCATTCATTACTTTTAACTTCGTTCATAATTACAAGATTCATTTACATGTAAAGGAAGCTTGTGGTTGTATTTCTAACAGTATAGACAGTATCATACAGTAGATATATCATACAGATATTTCTAACAGTAGACACAACATTCTCTAACATTTCCGAACGCAACCTAAATGGTTCTTCGTGCCTTCTTAGAATCCTCCGTATTTTCCTTGCTTCAAGCGATTTTTATCTGTTCAATTTGAAGCTCTATTTAGACGGCTAGCATTCAATATTGATGAGGAAATTAAAATGGCGGTTAATAGCTCACACGTGAAAATTTGCATGCATTGGTACAAACAAGATGTGGAAAAACTTTTTTCATGATTAAATGCATAGAAAAAATAGTATTTTTATAGGAAAATATAAATAAGATCTTTAATTTTTGTTTTTCTGTTTTTTCTAAAATGAGGAAACTTTCTTTTGGGCTTTTTTCTCTCGTAAAAGTATTTAAAAAATGTTAAAAATAAATATAAGCACCAAATTACAGTGGCAATTAAATGATTAGTACTTGTTGCAAAAAACATATACATTAATCCAAATCATAAAGTTAGAAGATTTATGTTATATATTGAATTATCAAGAATACGAATGTATCTTTTCTTAAAACTTACCTAGTTGATACCATTCCGTATTCCCTGCATCCGCTCTAGCGGAATTCAATGCGTAGCGAAACGCTATTAGAATTACGTAACTCATACAAAGTGATGATTCATCGATTGCTACAAACATATTTTCGATATTAATCAAATACATCAATCGTTTAATGTCCCTCATTTCTTAAACGGAAATTCTCTTTTCATTTTTATTAATTTTTTTATTATTTTTTTGAACAAGTTAAATGATTTATTGAAACGAGTGATTGTAAATTGATTAAATTGATTAAATGATTTTTATGGATTTGAAAATTTTTCTAAAAGAATTTCTACGAATTTTTTAATTAGGCAAAAATAGAAAATATTCGAGATTTTATTTTTTGTAGTACAAAAATAATTTATTACTTTTGCAATATAAAAAATTAAGTCTTGAATCATATTCAAATTTCAAAAGTGTTTGGATCTTACATTTTGAACCATAGATACCTATTGCATCGATTGACTTACTGAGTAAGTATACGCGGAAATCTTCAGGAATATCCTTCGCTCCTGGTGACTTATAATTCTATGAAAATAATCAAATATTCAGATAATTTAATTATGTAGGACAATCTTGGCGAATCAAAGTAATAGAGTCTTGGCAATTTATTAGGTGTACCAAAATTTGATAAAGTTTGATAAACGTACCCATAATCTGTTATTCGTTAATACTCCTGTATCAGGACTATACATTAGATCCTCAGAAGTCCAATATCCTATTCCCATTACGAAAGCTCCTTCCATTTGACCAATGTCGATTTCGGGATTCAAACTTACACCACCATCAATCATCAAATCGATTCTTCTGATAATGTGCTGACCGGTCAGTACATCGATCTCTACTACGGCAGTAGTAACACCATAAATGTCTTCCGTTGTTCCATTCACCAACCTGTCAAGATATATAAATGAAATGTATTATTTAATATTTAATAATTTGTGTAGCATCTCTTACTACTAAAGTTTAAATTTATTTATTTATCAAAATCTTTCCAAAAGCACATAGTAAATATGTTTAATAACAATTATAGAAAATGCAAATGGAATATTTAAACTGTGTTTTTTTATTCAATGTACACCTATACTAAGTAAAAATGAGACAAATGTTTCTTTCTAACAATATTTTCGGAAAAATGTTAAAATGCTTTATGATATAGTGTGACATAATATATCACTGTCAAATATGATTTAGTGACATTTACATGTAACGTGCACATAAATCAATGCCTTGTTCATACGCTATAAAAATGAGATCCTTCCATGTCAGATTTTTCATTTTTTTTCTTATCGGCTCGAGTCTATTCAAAATCTGTGTGCAAGCATGGATTGTTGCCTGAAAAAAATAATCGATGTTATTATCAAGTTTTACGTTACAGGGTATGAGAAAAGTCCTGGATTAGTGAAATATCTTGAAAATAAAGAATTTTTGGGAAAAATGATACAGACGAAAGTTGTAGAGTTTAAAAAGATTTATTTATTGATCTGTTTAATCTTGGATGGCATCGCCAAGGTCAGGTCAAGGTCTACATACAAAGATCTTTATTGTAGTGTTTTAAAAAATTCTTGACATCAGCTAGATTCTAGAATTAATTAGATTCTAGAATTAAAAATAGTATCCCGTTTAAAAAAATCGGTGCAATCTTGATCTAACTTTAGCACTTAAGATCAAACAGATATGATCGGTCGATAGATCTTTTTAAACCTCGCAACTTTTGTCTGAATTATTTTTCCCAAAAATGCTTTGTTTTCAATATTTACCAATCCGAGACGTCTTATTCACCCTTCTGTATTATGTTATGTACATGACACTGTCTTTCACAGTGATGGAGATGAATTGAATTCTTACGTATCCGCAATTTTCTACAGTAATGCTGTGTCCTGTAGTTGACTTGTTGGGTGTAGCTAAATTATTGCTTCCTTTAACAGAGACTATTTCAATATTGATATCCAATACATGAGCTGTTAGTTGTGCGATCTAGAATTATTTTTAAATTGATAAAAATATAAATCGTCTTACTGTAAATCTTTTTTTAATTTCAATAAATTTATGAGATAATTAATCTGTATTCAAAATCTAAAAAATGTATATCAAGAATAAAAAGTGATAAAAATCTAGAAATAACAAATAACAAAGTTTGATTTTAATTTTCTAAAATAATAACTCAAATAAAAAAAATAGAATTTTTAAACATAATTTTCCATTTATTGATAGTCAGATGAAAAGCATGAAAGAACTTACTTGGATAAATCATTGCATTTTCATACCTTTGTATTTATACCTTGATCGATTTCAATTCCGCTGTGCGTCACGCATACAGAACCGTCTCGAGCGCAGACCGACACAATAGTCTCGAATTGTCCTTCATATGTTATCAAATATTTCATCGGTACCATAGCAATTTCCTGTTTCTTCCAACGATTGTGTGAATTGAACCAAATAGCGTCACTTTTGTTTTTCTCGTAGTTGGTCTTTTTTAACAAATCCTCTATCATAGGTTTTAAAAAGGATTTATCTACATTATTCATATTCGCCAATCTGACCTCTATCGGATCCTTATTCGTCACTTTCGCAATATGCTCCATTAAATTTTCCATCATGGCCACTCCTTCCGTGGATCCTGATGCCCGACAAAACGTATTTGACGGTAAATCGGTTCTCACATCGAATCCGTTAAATGTCCAAGTATCAGTTGAATAGCAGCTTCTAATGATAAAAGATCATTTGTGAATATGTTTAATTAAAAATGGATGATTAAACATACACAATAAAGTTTTCAAATTTGATTCTTAGTTAATTACTGAAAATTATCTTTATCGTAATTAATTAAAGTAATTTTTTTTATTGATGTATTAGGTATTTTTTTCCTTTTTTGAAATATTTCAAATTTCTGTTCAGAGAATAGGAAAAATAGTTTAAAATAGTTTAATTTATTACAGTATCTGCTTTTGCTTAAAAAAATGTTCCACTCAATTTTAAAACGCTGTGCACAGAAAATGCAATAAACAAATTTTAATAGAGAAAGTTTATTAGAGAAGTGTCTTATTATTATATATTATTATGATAAATTGCTTGAATTTTTGTTTATATTATATGTTGTATTTTAATACTTTTGCATGTAGGAAGCTATCATGGCTGCTTGCGGTTCGTTGAAATTAGAACCGCAATTGCTCCAGTGTTTCGAGTTGAGATACTGTATAACTCCGTCATTGTTCACTCCGATCTCATATTCTTGACGCGTAGAACATCTTTTGCCTATCGATTGCATATTGCTTTCCGTCGTCATGATGAATCGCGCTGGACGCCTCAGTTTATGACATACCAATGCGCAAGCACATGAAATTTGCGCGTTGCGTGAGATTTTTGATCCGAATGAACCACCAAGTCGATTGACATACACATTGATGCTAAAAAAAATTATATTCTATACGATTGGTATTAAGTTATTTTACAAAATGCATTTTTCTAATATTATTTTATTTCATTACTTATTTAATTTATTTCATTTATAAGAAAAAAGAAATAATTTATTTCTCATTCTATAATATTCAAAAATTTTATATTTACAATTTCGATTTTATTTGAAATAATCTTTCTTTAATTTTCTATAACTTCATAATTTGAATGGTATTGATATTGACAATAAAGACATTATTGAGTATAGTCACAATAGCTCGGTGCTTTTGTTGGAAAAGGATGATTATGTACAATGATAACTTTACATTATGTAACATCTGTTACATTATGTAAAAGTACATATTTTATATTTGTGCGAATATAAACACAATTTAAGCGGAAATATTATAAATATTCTATTTTACAGAATTAGTACTTTTATTTCTATTTGTATAAATATGTCTTTATAGAAGAATAATTATGATAACAATAATTCATTTTATAATTTTATATAAATGTTCCAATTTTTGTAATATATATAATATATATACCTATGGTGATATTACACATAATATTGCATTTTTAAATTCGTAAGAATTTTATTTTCAACTTTACATATGTGAATAAGACACATTTTTAATAGTGGATTTCAAAAATATCCCATTATAATTGTTACAGTTTTTAATACTGTTATAGTGTAAATTATATTATTCCAATTGGGCTAATGTAATTACTTTTGACACAAAAGAGATTGAATCGATAGATTAATGAATTACCTATTATTTTGAACGTAAAGACAATTAGCGATCGATATTTGAATGAGATCTATCCATTGTGACGATGGATAGACGTCTATAATATCACCTTCCACTGGAACGCATACGCAGGATTGAGTCTCAAGGCTATGATGATATTGACTACCGCATTGGAAAACGCCCTTTATCATGTGTTTAATATCGATTCCTGTAAAATAATAAAAAAGATTTTCTTCTTTTAACACATTATTTTTTATTTTTAAGATAACTATTCACTTTGGTGAAGTTATCTCTATTGAATATGACTTTGATGTAGAGTCATCAGATCTAATCTAAATAAACCAGGACATTCCTGATTAAAAAGTTGTACAAAAATAGGACACAGATACTTAAAAATAGGACAAAAAGATGACACATTTTAGATTAAATACAGGAAGATACATTTTGTTAAATTGTAGTACAAAATAAGTAATATATTTTAATTCAGAAAAAAAAAGTACATAAATGTAAAAATTCTCTAACGTTAAAAACATGCATTTACAAATAAATGGCTTTAATAATATTTAATAATATTTAATAATATTAAATATTTTATCAGATACATATAGTAATAATCTAGTTATTAGCTTAAACATTTATATGTATTTTATGTGCGATAAACTTAATAATTTCCGATCTCTCCTCGCTTTCTCTCAAAATGAGCAAAAAAGAGAGTAGGTGCACTCCGGACATGCTGATTTTAATAATGCGATACCAAATTTAATTTAGTATTGGCACAATTATTTCTTAAATAATTATTAATTATAAATAAATATAAATTATTTGTGGGTTAGAATAAATGCATCTTGTTAATGTTTCTCTAGATAATTATTTATATTACAGCATTAAAATTAATAGAAGATTATGTTTTGTTGATTGCATAGGAATATTGTATGTTTCTATTGAAAATGAACTTGCAAATGTTAACTAAAAGTTTTATGGAAGAGTTCAAGTAATTAGCTCAAAGAAGAATACGTTTTAACTTTTCTTTCTCCTTTTTTCCAAGGTATAGGGTGTCCAAAAAAAGTCATTTGAATATCTTGGATAATATAAAATTTACAAAAAAGTATTTCAAACAAAAGTTGTAGGATTCAAAAAGATCTACTGATCAGTTTGACCTTGGGCGTCGCCAAGATCAAATCAAGGTCACATCGATTTTTTAAAATAATATATCCTATTTTTGACTCCAGAATTCAATAGCTGGTCGAGAGCTTTTCAAAATACTATAAAAACATATTTTTTCATAAAATAGTTTTTGAGTTATGATACTTTAAAATTACAGTATCGCCGGCATTAGCATTAAGCAAGATATCCGACCGACGGATAAAACCTCTTAATTGTTCAGGATCATATGCTGGGTAATATTCGTTAAGATCAAGGTCATTAGAGATTGTTTTTCTTATTTTCATTTTTGCATTGAAAATTTATTTTTATGTATCCGAGATATTCAGATGTGCCGACCTTTTTGGAATCACACCCTATGTATAAAATTGCTAAATTGCAGGGAGTGTCAAAATGTTAATAAGAATTATTACGTTACTGCAGGAGTAAATCCATAAATAGTGTCTTGTGTAGTCGGCCATCTACTACTGCCATTTATTTTAAATATGTAATCAGAAGTCCTATCTTCGTTTGTTAGCAAGTTCATGTGTGTACTTTCAGAATTTAATTTTGTTGCATAAACAAAATTGATCGGAATTAACTTCCCAGATAATACACAAGATCATAATAATAAGAACAAGATAATAAGAATAAGGTATCCAGTTAAAATCATATTAGAAAATATCATGTTATTCGATATACTTATAACGATTTCGTCATAAATTTTTGAATTTCTTGAGAAGATTTTTAGTTAGATGTTTAGTTTAAAGAATTTTTAGAACTTCTCAAGAAGATTTTTTTTAGTTTACTTTAACTCTTCATATATAAAAGTCACAAAAATCATAATCTCAAGAATTATTAAAATTATCGTCAAAAGTGTATCGAATGATATCATTGTGATTGTAAAATGTTCTTAACTTTATGTTATCTCATTTCTGTTATGATTTTGTGTCTTACCTGTTGAAACTGTGACTATATAAAAGACAATATTTCTCTGTCTAATCTTTAATCTATCATAATCAATAACTTTTAATGAATAAAATTTCCGAAAGCCTCTCAGCAGAATGCTCTCAACAACGTATGTCAAGATCAAGATCATTGGAGATGATTTTCCTAAATTAAATAATTGTCATTTCTAATAACTTGTACTATTTCGCAAGTTTGCAAATGTGCAGCAAATTCCATTTTTTAGCAAAACTTAATACATACATTTACTGCTATCTTTTTCTGATAATTACAATAAAAAAGAAAACAATTTAATTGAATTAAATGTTATTAAATCTATTGTTCTTTATCAGTTTGTACCTTTTCTCTTTGCTGGAATATTGGCGCTTTCCCTGATTCTTGTATTGTCCTGCGAATTTAGAGCATCTTCAATACTTATCACGGGCTTCGTTTTCAGAGGTTCCTTATATATAATTTGTACTAATTTTGCAGCCTCATTCACTAAATTATGCGTCTCCGCGACAATTACGCCCACGGGTTGGCCGGCATATAAAATATCCTCTTCGGCGAATAGCAATTCGTCCTCTGTTAAAGACGTCAACTTGCTACTAGCAGAAATACATAGATTCTTTCCCGGTATATCTTTGGCGCTGAAAAATGCCACTACACCCTTCATTTTAAACGCGTTGCTTGTATCAATACTCTTGATCTTGCCATTACCGATTTCGGTGACGACGAAGGCACAAAACACTTCTCTAAGATATGGACCCATATCATTGCAATATCGGACTTCGCCCGATGTCTGCTCAAAAGCTTCTAACTTTGGCATAGGTTTATTCACTGGCCATATATCCTTCTTTGTGTCATATTCTTGTTTAGCTAAGAAAATTGTGTTTTTTTTATACGTATAATTTCGAACAATCAGTCGAAATACATTACGAGCTCTTTGTACATAAATCAATAATAGCTATACTTCAGTATTTCTCTAAATAAAACTCTCTATAAAAACTATAAAGATTATTAATGACCTTTCGTACTTGTTAGCGTAATGAATAATGAATTGTAATATACATATACAAGAATAAGACTTCTGTAGGTAATTTGTACACGACTTCCATACTGAAGAGGTCTCAAATCCCCAGAAATAAACAAATAGGGATATGTTTGCAGTTACTTTGTTCAAAAATTGTTTCAATTGCTTGCGAATTATATATCATATCGTCTTATAAAAATATTATTTACATAAACTGTATAGATTTAGATAAATATTTATAATGGAAATGTCTATAAAAACATTCTTGATATGTATACCTGAAGAAAGACCTCGTTCTAATAAGGTGCTTCCGCTACGATAAAATGGATCTATTTTCTCTAGTTGAATGCTTAATAAAAATTTGTAAAATAATCCTTCGGCAAGAGTCTTGCGAAATTCCGGGGAGTAATTCGGGAGCACATGATCTGGTTGCAGTTCGTCATGTAACATTTCCATAATTAACTTTAGTATTTTCTTGTCGAAAATAGATTTTCCATCCAACAGTTTCTCTGTCTGTTTTGCGTGCAAAAAATGCATGTTGATGCCATAGAAAATGATGTTAGGCAACTCCAACACCTTTTTGAAAAATATTGTAAATGTAAATAAATAAAATTTGAAGAAAATTGAAATATGAGTGATAATTAATAATAAAATAATATAAACAATAAATTTGTAAAGATACCTTGCCATTGTCGTCGAATGTGAAGAGAAAGCCGGCGTCGATGTGACTACGAGCGTTCTGAGCTCTAGGCATAATCTTGTAAAATTTGCATATGTACGAGTTATCACGTAGTGGATATAATATAATGTTATTGATAATTTTATGATTCATCCTGATATTCAGAAATTCATAGAGATAAAAACTTTGACTCTTAGAGGGACTTTCTTGGATAACTACATGAGCACCGACAGACTGTAATATCAAACATAAATCGGATGAAAACTCATTGTGCTGGTGTTTCATCATTAAATTCCCGGCTATGGTGCCAATATTTCGCACGGAAACGTTTGCAATTATTTCTACATGCTGGGCCAAGTGATTTAGATATTTGAATCCAGTATCATTTGAATATTTCTGGAATGTCTCTAGCACGGTAGTAAGAGTTATATTTCCTCCTAAGACCAAACCGAAATCTGATTTTGAAATTTTATGCAAGTCTGGAATGTCATTTATATCAATGTATATATCTTTTTTGCTCGAAGGATAAATACCTGCAAAATTAAATTTCCACAATGTTATATCTATATTATTAATAATATCTAGGTTAATAATATCTATATCATTACTTTTATATTTAGATAAATGTGAGAATTAACCAATAATACGAATGTGACATTGTAGAATAATTGAAATTGTCGCAACTTTTCGATTTTTTAAGTCTTAGTAAATTGATCTAAATCTTTACATTATACAGGATTATTATTGTTTTCTGAGAATTATTAACAAAAACCAACATAGCACATTTAATTATAGGAAGATAACATAAAATATTTAGATTCTTTGATAGTGATGATAATATGAATACTTTAATTTTATTAGGGTGTCCGCTTTTTCGTACAATATTATTATTATAAGTATTTACAATATTATTTTTATAATATTTATCCGATAAATATAATACATATTCAATATTAATAATGTTCTGTAATACATGTATATTATACATACTAGATACTTGATAATATTATTCAGATGCTTCAGATTTTGATGTGCCTACCCAAGTAACCTACCCAAGTAACTAAGAAATAATAATTATTATGATTATTTGATTGATTATTTTAATTGATGGCTTTTATGTATATCAAAGATAATCAGCGAGCGCAAATTTTGCTCCAGTGATACATCTCAAATCAATAACTATCCATTATTGAATCTTATGTCTATGACATCTTTTGTTCATCATATTACAAATACATATGGAAATATTCACACTATATGTGTATATATACATTTTATGTGTATATATATTTGTTAATGACTATGTTATCTAATACAGAAAAAATACCATGTGCAGTATTTCCTCCATTTAATATATACGTTGCGTTTGGGTTTTCCTTGAATATGATAAATATATCCTCGATCGTGAAAACTTTGTAGAAATGTGCGTCCTCTAACTTTATACTCAACATTTTTTTTTCATCGGAAGGTTGCTTATCGTAGTAACTACGTACACATGGCATTTTATTTTTCCGGCAAGGTTTGATCTTATATAACTCCTACGAAATATATTTCATTATATTTACAACAAGACGAAAACAAAATAAAAAAATGTTATTATAATAACGGATAAATCCTTATTTCTCTAATAACAAATTTAAATTATACTTGTGAAAATAAAATAAAACTAAAACCGTAATTTCAAAATAAAAATTAAATTTTTGAAATAGAAAAGAAATTTTTTAAACCTCAATATCTTGAATGTCCTTCACCATTGATGGATGTGCGTCGGTGGCAAATCCTTTGAACGCATCCAAAATTGCACGATATCCGGTGCATCGACAAATATTGCCACCAAATGAACTTTCAATCTGCTGCATAGACAAATCTTTCCCGAGACTGCAAAATATAGATATCAATGTATTAACGCAAAGTTCTTATAAATATAATTCTTTATAAATATAATTCAATTATATTTAATTGTTATTTGTACTTGAACTATACATAGCAGTATTGTACGAATTTATGCGTAATTTTAAGTTACAATTTGTTTGTTTATTATGGAACAATTACAATTATAGCGATTTTTTCTTATATAATTACATGTACAGTATGTTAATTTTTTAAAGGTACTTTTTTTGTACGTGACTTTGTTTTAACGTCCGATAATTCTGAAAGGATTTTATCATAAAAGTAGAAAAGTAATATGCCCGAAATATAATATTTTTTTAATATAAAAATTAATTAGCAATTTTAATAATTCGTACCTGTACATATTCATCACCATGCCAGGAGAGCAATATCCACATTGTGAGCCATTTTTTTTAGCAAGTGTAGCTTGAATTGCATGATAACCGTCTCGCTTGTTACCTAGACCTTCAATCGTTACAATATTCCATCTGCATCATTTTATGATATAAAATATTAGTTAATATTAACATATATTTGGCATAGAAATTAAAAAATTGAATATAAAAAATGAAATAGGTAAACATGAATATAAAAAAAGAGATTTTAATATTTTGATGAATAATTTCTTGTGGGAGACGAGAGTTTTGTGGATGCTCGTAATGTCATTATATAAATCTTTAACATTTTAATTAAGAAATTTTTATTAGAATTTAAGTTTGAATGTTAGTTTCTCTTTAATACATATACATACATACCTGTCACAGGTTAGTACCAATACAAGACAGGAATTTACGGCTATCATTTTATCCTTGAATATTACACTTACGACACAAGCACCGCAATCACCTGCATGGCACATCGCTTTTGTGCCTCGAAATTTCGCATATTCACGGATGAAGACAAGGAGAGTCGTGTCGACAGGTATACTATCATCGGATACTGAAAGCGACTGATAAATTTTAAATCGACTGATAAAATTCTAACATATTATCTTTTATTTCTAAACTTTTTAATCATAATTCTGTAATCAAGTTTTATAATTTCTGTATAATACAGTTTATATGATTAATTCTTATATAAACGTGATAGACCTTTTTTATATAGTAAATAAATGTTATAATTTTTTATTAGATTTTTTAAAAATATATTTGGAGTTTCTTTATATCTCATTCCAGCAAACAAATTTTATGTACATGTTATTTGTAATTTCTCATTCAACAATATATCTGTTATATAACACACATGTTATATTACAGTTATATCGTTGAGTGGTAAATTACAAATAATGTTACATGGAAATTGATGTTTGCTGGGATGTTATCTTTTAAAGATATGTTCAAAAAATTTTTATTTTCTTGATTATATATTTCATACAAAGAATACATACCCGAATACGGTATTCCATTAATTACAAAGTTTATCTTATTGTTGTCGGATCTAAACATGTTAGAATTGAGAAACATTTTAATATTATCTTTAATGAAAAAGGTAGATGATATTTTATAAAAACTTTTTTATCTGGTTTTATATTATGCAGTAATGTATAAATAAATAAAGAATAATAAAATATTTTTTGTTGAAATAAGAGATTTTGGATTTCTAAAATATTAATAACAAAATTTCATTTATCGTACCAACATTTCAATAGTTTTCGCATAAATTTAATTATAAATATTTGTCAGACTTACGCTCTTGCCATTTCCATTTTCACTCACATCAGTCGTGTCGAATTACGCCTAATTATCCCTTATCTAAAGATATGAAGTACTTAAAGCACTGTCTATAGGAGAAACTATCGAGAGCGCTATCTAAAGATCATAAAAATGATAATTGTTGTGTATACTACAATTTTTTTTCTAATAGATAATAAATATGCAACAATTCAAGACTGTACGTAGAAATATCGTAAAGCAAATCGCATTTATGAAAATGTCATCATATATACATTAACATATAAAATATAAATTTTGCATATATTATTTTTAAAAAATTTCAAGATTTAAAGATTATTTTGCATGAAATCGATTAACAAATAAGGAAGAACGGTTTTTGCTTAAATTTTCTTATATACATTTAAGTCTTATTTTTTACATCGAATTTTATAATTTTATTTTATAATATCCTGGGTGGGCATAACGCTAGAAATGAATTCAGAACGTATAAATAATTCAAAATTTTCATGTAGATATTTTTGTTATTTAACTTTTTCGAATTATAAACGTTTTCGTATCACTAATTTTCGTTACAATTTCAGCCAGCATATCGACATCACACTTTCTCACGTTCACGTGTCTTCTTACTGACTATCAGTAAACACTTCCTCTGAATATATATTGAACGTTAGTTTGGTTTGCAATGATATGTGAAAACGTTTGTAACTGGTAAACAATGTCAAATAGGAGAGATGTCTGTACGGATCTATCTACACCTTAAATCTGTTTCTGAATGTATGTCCACATATTATTAAACACCCACTATATGTATTTCGTATATATATTCTTATATACAAGATTTTTGAATTTATTTCAAGTATTGTTTTATTAACAAGCGACTTTTATTTGTGTCATCAAAAAACATCATGCGTTTTTGTTGATTGAATTGGTTAGAAATATATTTTCTATAGTACACTGTTCATCTGCAAGATACAACATCTGATCCTTTCACAGAAAAAGACAGCAAATTATGATTATCTGACTTCTGTTTGCATAACATTTACATTGTAATTGGTTCTTGAAAACAAAAATGAGATTTCGTTTAATCCGCTTATCTTCAAATTATTTTCGCTCAAAATCGAAGAATAGTTATCACATTTTTATACCATTTCGTATTCTTTGTATCTCTGACTTTTGGTTCATTAGCGATCGCTAATGAATCAAATCGCTTAATTATAAAGTAACAACTTTATATATTAGGTGTAGTAAAAAGAAATCCATTATTTTTCCATTCAATTTTATGCAAAAATAATGGATTTCTGTTTACTACACCTAATATTAGAAAAAAATATGTAATTAATAAATTTTCATTCATGTGACATTAATAATTGCGATTATCTTAGATGTAGCTATTATGTAACATTAGTGTACAGTTAAAATATTTGCGTTTACCATCAATATTTTTTGTAATATTTATATTCTATGATAATATAATTTTTCTTTTTTCCGCTGATGAAAAGTTTTTTTCGCTGATGAACGATAAATGCATTAATGTTGTATACACATTATTGCTTTTGAGTACAAATGCGTAATGTACTTAGTGTAGAGATATTTTTAGTAGCTATATGTGTTATTGTGTATATTAGATACTATGCATATTTTAATTTTAATTTTACAATTTGTTATTTAACAATTAATAATTATTGTAATAGCATAGAAATTCATTTATTAATTTACTAATATATTAATTTTTCTTAAGAATATACATTCTTGAATGCAACTTTATTGCAATGCTAAAAATTCTAAAAGGATTTTAGAGTGAAGAAAAAAATTTTAATAAATTTTATAGTATTACATAAATTTATAAATTAATTAGTATTTACAAATCAATTAATTTTTTATTCTTATGTATCTACAACTGTAAGTTTAACGTATTTCCTCCTTACATAAAGCTCGACTTAAATAACATAGATGAGATTTTGATCAAATAAAAATAGCACAAGAATAACATGTCTAGCATAAAAAAAAACATATTATATATTCTTCTATTTTGTGACAATATGGTATTTAATTTTGCATATTAAGCCATTATTATATTGCTACAAACTTCATTCGTTACATATTTTACTTTCTCTTACATACATTTTTAATATAAATATTGCAAACACACACACTTGAACGTCTTTGAAATATCTGCTTATGCATATCAAGAGACATAATAATTATTAATTTTACACATTTATTAATTTTACACGAGAAAAGTAATAGACAATTTAATTTTTAATTTCTTTATAGTATTTAATTTTTTTACTTAATTTTTTTATAGATTTAAATTTTTATGTTTTAATTTTTTTACAGTATTGCAGTTAATAAATTTTACATACGCCTCACACAAGTAACACAATAATTTTAAATCATTTTTTATTAACTAAAAAAATTAAAGTTAACACAATATTTTTATATTTTTCGTACTTATTAACGATTTTTTAAATGAAATATTTATAATCTTTATAAAAACATATATTAGAATTATTAATTTAAAAGAACAAAAACAAGCATATTATAATTTATGACTTTAAAGCGATATAGGGCCTAATGTTTTTTCGTACCATATCAATAAAATATAATAATACAAAATTGCTTAAGAATTGAAATTGCTTATCACGCTCTCTATTATAACATTTTATCAAGAAGCTTTCAAACTTACATACAAGAAACAAACTGAATTTTTTCTCACCTTTTTCTCACTTATCTTAACTTTTATATTTATCGCATCTTTCTCCTTTATTATCACTGAAAGTCCAGCTTAACACTCTCATAATCACTAATAATCAATGATCTAGCGCACTTACACGCATAATTTATACATGATAGTAAAGTTAATGAAATTTAATAAAGAAAATTTATTAAAAATTAGCATAAATGAAAAAACGTGTCTTAGTGATTTTAAGACATATTAACAGATCGAATTATATTGTAATAATCCCACCATTATCATGAAAGTTTCATATCAATAAAATATATGAGTGCATAAATTATGTTCTTCATTTTACAAAATTTTTGAATTATTCTATTTAGATAGCAATTAAATGGCAACTAACAGAACATAATATTTTGAACACACGATTGTTTGAAAATTTGTCACTTTCATTGTTAAATCACCATTTTATCTCTGCTGGTTAAACTAGTTAGAAGTATACGTTCGGTGGTATACGGTCCATCTGCAAACATTACGAATTATATATGAATATATATATATATATATATATATATATATATATATATTGGGTTGCCCGAAAAGTTCGTGCCGATTGAAGGAAAATTGAAACGCAGAAGATTTAAATTTTTAATTTCATTTATTATATTTAAATCTTTTGCGATATGAACTTTCCGGACGACCCAATATATATATACATATCAAAACATTATTTTATTATAACAGTTTTCTACAAGAAAATACGCATATATGTAATTCATACTCAATCACACAAAAACAGACTATTAAATTTTAGCACAAATTTTTAATATCTTTGAGAAGTGATATCTTAATGGAAAATTATTACAGCGAGATGAAACAAAACTCAAATTAAAACTCGAACATTCACCTTAATAATTGTGCAGATCAAATTTAAAATACACAAAGTAAATTACTAAATGACGGAAGTTGAAGAAAGACATTGTAAGATAGGAAATAAAATTTCTTATTCGGATTAATTGCATTGCTCAGGGAAATTGGTTGTAAATCACACAAGTGCACGAGTTTTTAAGATCATTAATTTCAAAATAAATTCATATTTTTCTACAATTCTTTTTGACAAAGTATTACAAAACGGACAACTTTTTCTTGCAAACTTATTGTTAGTATAACTTAGAAATCATTATACAAAATTTTACCAAAAAAGAAATTAAAGTGTGAATTTCAAATCTTGCCTCAGTAATGCAATAGTTTGAATAAAAAATTTTTTTCTTAGTTTTCAATAACTGGTTTCAATGTCTGCCATTTTGTAACACACTGTATAATTCAAATTTGATCAACGAGAATGTTCAAGCTTTAATTTGGTTCATCTCGCTATGATGATTTTTTAATAAAATATGATTACTTACAAATATTAAAAATTTATATTAAAATTTAATGGCTCGTTTCTTGCGGGTGAGAATGTAAGAAAGAATTATAGAAGAAACAATAAATCACATATTTAATTACATAAACTAATATTTTTAATTATTTTACTATAAAATTTAAATGTGTGCGCGTGCGCGCGCGCG
>Ga0157363_1002011_pt1 | contig 17573 bp, 14 predicted proteins | sample AttsexASBM1_FD_111477 | JGI IMG/M metagenome (GOLD analysis project Ga0157363, IMG submission 111477) | Fungus gardens microbial communities from leaf cutter ant in Ribeirão Preto, State of São Paulo, Brazil - Atta sexdens ASBM1 | ecosystem: Host-associated > Fungi > Mycelium > Unclassified ... | reverse complement strand
CGCGACGCGACGCGAGGCGACGCCGACGCCAGCGAATATACAAGCGTGATAATGGCCGCCACTAAATTAACGCACAGCAGTGTGTACCTGACGAGACCGTTCCGCGTTCAGCGGGGCGTCTTCGGCGTCTTTCTCACTGTCACCGGTTACTCGGTTCTCATCGGTGTGACAAACTGACGACTAATCGACCGCGCGCGCGATAGGATTTACTATTAATTCCTTCGTCAAATTCGCGAAGACGCGTCGAGTTCGGAAATTCGAACTCTCAACTGCCGCGTGCCGCGAGCGACTTGAAGTTTGCGCGGATTAAAAAATGGCGCGGTCGTTAGTCGAGGTGCGCAATTGAATATTTTGAATCACTCGGCGCTTTTAAAGAGTTGTAGTCTATATTAGTAGTCTATATTAGTTTGTTCACATTACTTGAAATTCTCAAAAATATTTGCATTTAAAATGAAATAAATGTATATCGAGCTTTGAAGAAAGAAAAAGTGAAGGTATAAATATAAAAGACTTGAGCAATAGACCTTATAGTTTCAAATAATCATAATGATACGTTGAGGATTTTAAAAAAGAAAAACTGAAAAAAAAAAACAATTAGAGAAGAAATAGTCAGTGTAATAATAATTTTTAGTTATTTCTAAATGTTTCTTTGCATCACAAATATAATATATGTGTTTGCGTCATAAATGTAATGCTTAAAATATATACGGAAATTTATGAGCTTGTCAAAAGTTCAGGCTACAGCATACAAAAAAAAACTTAAACACTAAGATAGCAGTAAGCAAATTAATATTTTGAATTTTTTGTTATAACTTACGTTATTGCCTTTTGCTTTCTATTGTGATTGGTCGATTCTCTTACTGTTTACGTTTTACTGCATAAGTTTTTGTGTGCCATAGCCTTTAAATTAATCGACCTATGGAAAACAAAAGGTAAATAAAATTAATGAAGTTTAAAGGCTATGGCACACAAAAAAATATAAGGCCATAAGACGTAAGCAGCAAGTGAGATAGTCAATTATAGTAGAAAATGTAAAGCAATAAGAGAATATAAAGCTGTAATAATTAATTCAAAATATTAAAAATAATAATAATAAATATTATTTATCTATTACTTACGTTTTCTTCTGCTTAGTTTTTTTTTAAGTATTAATAGCCATAGCCTTTAAATTAATAATGGCACTTATCGATACTGAAATTAAGAAATTTGTAAAAAGTGAAATTGATGACAGAGCGATGAAAAGATTGGAAAAGACAGGCGCCGTTTACTTTTTCATCTCTCCGTAAACACATTGCTAACATTGCTATTACACTGTTCGGTGGCGTCCTCTATTGTACGCCGAACATAATTTCTAGAAATAAGACGAAAGTGTTTTACAGATATTACAGTATTTTACAAATTTTTTTGGGATGTTACGCATCCAATTGAAATTTAAACGATTCTGCTTTATATCACTTTTATGTCACAGTTAATTAAAATTATTCTGAAATTTAAAAATAATGTCTATATAGTTCTATAATTTTTTAATAACACAAATATAATATTTACTTGATAGGTATGGTATGTGTAGTAATTTCTGTCGCGAGAATTTTTCTGTTTTCCGATTATTTACCCTTTTTTCTTTCTAAGACGGGGAGCACAGACTCTTGCATAACGCATAACACGTAATGCATAAGGATATATCCATATAACTTACACAGCCGCATAAACATATGCATAAAGAAAATTATCCAATCACATTTTACGTGCGTCTTCATATGATCAAATGCGATTGGATAATTTTCTTTATGCATATGTTTATGCAGCTATGCAAGTTTGTGTGAATATATCCTAATAAAATGATCAAAATCCTTCGTTTCTATAAAAATAAAGAATTCTGATTGGTTGAATATTTATGCGTTATGCAAAAGTGCTTCTCGCTTTAGGATATATCCATATAAACTTGCATAGCCGCTTAAACACATAAAACATAAGAAACCAACCAATTAAAGTTCTTTATTTCATGGAAAAAAGGAAATGAAGGACTTTGATTAGTAGATATTTTCTCATACGTTACGTGTTATGCAAAATTTTATATTCCTCGCTTTTAGGGTATATCCACGCAAACTTACATAACCGCATAAACATATGCATAAAGAAAATTGTATAATCATATTTCTCTTATAAAATCGCATATAAAATGTGATTGGATAATTTTTTGTGGATATATTCTTAAGCCGGAAAGCATAGACTTTAAAGATTGATCAATTACAGTCGAATTCGAGGAGAATAATCGACTATGGCTTAGTTTCCACCGAGAGTTTAATCCGGATTAGAATGTAAGAACCAATCAACTACAGTTGAACGAGGAACAAGGAAATGCTCGACTATAGTTGGTTGGTTCTTACATTCTGATCCAGATTAAATCCTCGGTGGAAACTAGGCCTATGATTCGTCCATTTATTATGGCTTAAGGCTTAGAACTCTATTGCAGATCTGGAGTAACTACAATCGAATGCAAGAAGAATAAGAATATGATTGTGATTCGTCCATTTCTTACAGCTTAAAAATCTATTGTAGATCCGGAGTTATGCCTGAAGTGTCTGAATACGTATCAATTTTATTTTAGACGACTATTATTCTTCCGGTAATGTAATTGGATGACGTTTGACTGCATCATCACGTTCACGTGATCTGCGAATACCCTTCACAGATTTCCTACTACGATTATCGTGATTCATGGCGAAACGTCTCGTTCTTTGATCATGGCACACGTCAGCACAGTGCGCCCTCTGTTTCCCTTGTTCGTGTATTTGTATATGTGTGATGTGGAGAAGTCGGTTCGTGTACGATAAGGAAATACATTTAGATTAAATCGCATACACGGAGCGTTGCAGAATCACTCGTCAGGATGGTAAGTGATTTTCTTCCGCGGTCGTGGGATCGTTGTCAAAATTCTGCTTCTTAAAAAAGGAATCCTGCAGCGGCGGAACCGCTCATGACATCGTCCACAGATGTCATCCATTTAACGGCGTGTGCCCGCCAGGCATTTAATTCTGTAGCCAAATTTATGTGGTATTGTATGCTCATTTTTTTCTAGGTACTCATCGCCGCTGCGGTATGCACCAAATCTGGAAAAAGTGAGTTCACAAAATATTCTTGCATTGCTGTACATATGTTGCGTATGCGTGTCTCATTTTAATAGTGTCAGCTACTAATCATATGATACTTTTATCTCATATCTATAATCCATATTCTGTTTTATTTGTTGAGAAATGAGTATCAACTGGTCGATTGTAAGAAAAAGTCGTATATTTTCTGCTTCCTTGAACCTATTTTTATCAATAAAATTGAATAATTTGAAAAAAAAATATGCAATTATTTCTTCATCAGAATTTGTATTATTCTTCCAGCTATAATTTCTCGACAGTTTGTCGAAATGACAAAAGCGAGAATAGAAGGCCTACTTGCTGCGTTCCCAAAACTAATGAGCTCAGGTAAACAGCATACATTTGTGGAAACGGAATCTGTTAGATATGTTTATCAGCCACTTGAGAAGGTTTACATGCTACTTATCACGACTAAGGCCAGCAATATTTTGGAGGATTTGGAAACTCTAAGGCTCTTTGCGAGAGTGGTAAATAGATATATTAATGGAATAAAAGTAATAGCTGCGTTCAGTAGAAAAAACTAATCAGTTAGCTTAGCAATTCTTTAATACGATTGGTTCCTACATTTAGATTTATAGATAACGAAGACCTAAAGGCAAGAATCAATCATATTTATATCTAAACACTAACTGATTAATTTTCTCTGCTGAACTCAATCATTTCTATGGATCAGTGAACTCTATAGGATATGTTCTGCTTGACAGTTTTCTGCCGAATGCAGCCAATGATATTCTGATGTGACTATTTTTTTGATTAATTGATTAATGTTGTTTTATTATCATAATTAAAGGAAAAAGTCAGAAAGACAAATATGTTTTCCTTTTTTCCATCAGGCTGCAGTTTTTTATAATTTAGTATAGGAAAGGTTTGCTCCATTATACTATAGATAAAACTCATTACTGTAGATTTATTATTGTTAATTATGTACATTAAGTATATGTTTGATTTCTTTCAGATTCCAGAATACTGCAACTCAATGGATGAACTTGAAATAGCAGAGAATGCATTCAATTTGATATTTGCATTTGATGAAATAGTTGCATTAGGCTATAGGGAGAACGTCAATTTAGCACAAATCAGAACCTTTGTAGAAATGGATTCACATGAGGAGAAGGTTTATCAAGCAGTTCGAATGACACAAGAACGTGAAGCTAAGAATAAAATGCGTGAAAAGGCCAAAGAATTGCAGAGGCAAAGGATGATGGAAGCTAACAAAAAAGGCGGAATTAAAAGTCCCGCATTTGGCGGAGGATATGGAAGCGGTAGCACCCCAGCTACTCCGTCTGTTGGTGATACAGCTAACTTTGTGCCTGAACCGATTAGACCTTCTTACAAGCCCAAGCTGTATGATTAATTTTAATCTTGATCATAATTGTATTTATAAATGTAAATATTTTTACTATAATTATTTTATTAGGAAACCACTAAATGTTGGACCAAGTGCAATGAAATTAGGTGGAAAATCTCGTGATGTAGACTCATTCGTTGATCAATTGAAGGAAGAAGGAGAAAATGTCGTATCAGGACCACTTGCCGCTCTTGGAACAAAATCAACGCAAACTCCTCAGATAATTAATACAGAATTGTATGTTATATTGATATATAGAAACTTCAAAATCATTCACGAACAATTATTCAAAAAATGTATTTCCATCAAAAGGGTTCACTTAAGACAAGAAGAACGACTTAATGTACGTGTCGGTCGGGATGGAGGTTTACAAAATTTCGAGTTGCATGGCTTGGTAACTTTATACATCTCTGATGAAAAATGGGGACGTATCCGTGTGCAAGTCGAGAACAGCGACACAAGAGGAATACAGTTACAAACTCATCCAAACGTGGACAAGGAATTGTTTAGATCACATGGACAAATAGGTCTGAAAGTACCTACAAAACCATTCCCATTGAATACTGACGTTGGTGTGTTGAAATGGCGTTTTCAAGCTCAAGACGAAACAGCATTACCAATTTCAAGTAAGGCTGCAATAATAATTGTCATATATGCTTTTACTTTTAATTCATTTTCTTTTAAATCTTTTTAATAAATTTTCTTTTAAATCTATGAAATATATGAATATACATTTAATTGTTTGTAATAGTAAATTGCTGGCCTTCTGAAAACGGAGAGGGTGGCTGCGATGTGAATATCGAATATGAATTGGAACAGGCCGATCTTGAGTTGAACGACGTCCAAATAAACATTCCTCTACCTATTGGATGTAATCCTATCGTCAGTGAATGTGACGGACAGTATACACACGAAGCACGACGAAACACGTTAGTTTGGTCCCTACCAGTGATTGATGCTTCAACGAAATCAGGCTCTATGGAATTTTCAGCCCCATCTTCTACACCTGCAGATTTCTTCCCACTTCATGTTTCGTTTACATCTAAAACGCCGTATGCTAAAATTAAGGTATAGAATACATAGATTTCTATGTGTTTCGCAAATTATATCAAATTATATAAAAATAATGTTATTTTTATTTTTCAGGTTAGCGAAGTTCTGCTTGTAGAAGATCAGAGCCCAGTTAAGTATTCAGTAGAATCAGTGTTTTTCACTGATAATTATGAAGTTGCATAAGACATTATAATAGATGAAAAGTATTTGCGTATGTAAGAATATGAAAATAGGCACAGTTCAGTGGGAAAGCATAATGTTACGATCAACAATCAAGATTGACTATTACTTGAATTTTAATTTTATTGCCATACAGCCATTCTTACGTGATTCATTAAACATTGATATATGTCATTTGCTATATTTATGTACATGTATCAATTTAATATGCTATTTACTAGCTGTTCGGTGCCGAATACTTATACACATTTGTAAAAAAAAGAAGATATATTTTAATTTGACTAAACTTGGTTATAATTCATACATGCAAATTTATCATATTTACTTTCTACTGTATACATATATTTTAGTATTGCAATAGCTCCTGCAAAAGATTGTATTATTACCAAATATATACATCAAATTTTGTTACTCATTCGTAAGTTTATGTTACCTTGTCTTGGAAAATATTTCATGTTGTGTTGCCATGTTTTTTAAAATTATTGTTAAAAATATGCTATAGAGAAAATTTTTTCTTATACTTAAACGACAAAAACAATTATTTCTTCATTTTTATTTACAATTTGTAAAAACGTATAATATACAAATGTTACAATTTAATAAAACAAACATCGTTATAATTCATCCGTTGGCGTACTTATAATTTGTGGTATCAAATGATTCTCAATAACTGCTTTAGCTGCGAATTAATAAAAATCAAATTTACTATTTTCATGTAGATTCTTTTAAATGTTTTTAAAAGAAAATGCTTACCATTCATTGAATTATTCATAATTGCTGCTTTATAAGCACTTATATTTGAGGTATTAGTAAGTGTTATTTCTGCACCTTTTATTAATAATTCATAACAAACATGTGGATGATCGCAGTGTGCTCCATATATTAATGGAGTATTACCATCCTACAGCACAGAAATATAATTATATGATACATGATACCAGAAATTAAGTTTACTTAAAAGAAATGTGTGTACCTCATCACATGCGTTAGGATCAGCTCCATGATTTAACAATAATTTGACAACATCGTGATGACCATAGGCGGCCGCCAAGTGTAGACTAGTCTGTAAGTTTGGTCCACAACGATTTATACTGGCGCCCCTTTTGAGCAATTGTTTAGCACTACCTATTTGTCCGTAAGCACTAGCCCACATCAATCCAGTTAAGCCCTTTTCATCAGTCATATCCACTGAGTCTGTGCAGCAAAGATGTGTTATTTTACAACAATATTTGTATTTTAATTTAGACAATAATGGCGAATTTAATCACTTGCATTACTAGATTAGTGCTAAAATAGCTATCTATAAAATATACATACATTAACATATTTATTTAAATATTTTAAATAATTAAATTTCCAATAACAATATTGTCACGTTATTTAACAGGATATATGTGTATTATCTCATTGTCAAAGTTGATCATATTAAACTTGCATTTAGATACTTTACATAAAACAGCTTTTTTAATATGTATTAATTCAATGTAGTGCGTGACTGAATTCACCATAAGATGTACAGTGCATATATATAATTTACTTGAATGTATATGATCAGATGTAAGTTCCCCCTGACCCGCCAAGGTATGAAACGTGATGTCGTTGCCAACATAGAGCTGGTGTATCTGCGTTTGAGTGTTGCCTCTTTGCAAATTTGTGAGCAGAGTGGGTGGCTACAAATAGATAAAAAATGAATAATACTTTTGAAGCTTCCACAGGATACTTTCTATACAGAAGCTATAAGCCCTCCTTGTCCAAATTCATTATTAGAATGCCGTTTTGTAAACATTACAGTTTACTTCATCAAGACAAGGACCAGTCTGATACTGTGTCAAGCTGCTCCTCGTCCTGATAAATTGTAATATTCACGAACATTGGCATTCTAATAATGAATCTGGACACGAAGACAATCCATAAACCACTTAGCTTTTGTATAAAAAATAGATCTTATATATTTAGTTAATAAAATATAAATATTCTATGGCCTACAGGCGACGGTATTACAATAACTTCTTTGTCGCGACGGGTGAATCCCCTGACTCTTGAGGTCGATACTGATGTCCCGTGGAGTTCAAGGAGAAGGCTGAGAGAGGAGTACCTTGTATGGTTGGAAGGCGCTAGTCCTCGTCGAGTCTTGCCATGCTCCTGGTGCCCAGTGCCACTTTGTCTCGAGTGGCTCGGACTTGCAGCCGATGCTCACGTTTTCCGGCTTGTAAATCAGAGGTTTCGGCCGTATCCCGATCGCCGATCCATCAGGAGTGACGCTCTTTTCACTCTCGGCAGTCTCAGCAGAGCAACGGCCCCCTTTGATTTCGTCCTCTTCCCGCTCCTCCTTTAGAATTAATTCCGAGTGAATCTGATCTTCCATAGCTGTCAAACATGAAATTTCAAATCGCACAATGTGCGAAATGGACCAAGCGGATCAGTTTCGTTTTACGATGTCCTTTTTATTCGTTATTTGTTAGTCGAACACGAAAACAAAATTTTCTATGAAATCATATAAAACTGGATGAACCGGATTACTAGATTTACACCATGTTGGAGGTTAGGAATACATTATCTCGAAGAGTAATCTGATTGAAAACATTCCACGTCGGAGATTGTCGGGATTGTCAAGAGACGTGGAATTCGATTCTCATTCTCATGTTGATATTGTTCCACTATTATTTAAATGCAGCAATAATCATATATACGACACCCTGCATAGATGCTGTATGTGTTCCGTTGTATTTATTTACGAAAGGATGTACATACATGTGCGAACATTGAGAACCGATACAAATAAACAGTTCATGCGCTGGAAAGATGTTTTAGATGTGCAGTATATGCGGCGTGTCGACGATGGATTTATTGTTATCAATGGTCGAGTTCAAGACGGCAAAGCAGCTAAGCATGCTTATATCGAGCGATTGTATATAATTGGTTGAATCTATAAGTAACAACCAATTATGTTCATTTGCTCAACGAGCAGCTAGCTGGTTTGTTAACTTGAACGCGCTCAATATATCAAAAAAGTTGCTTTCCATTTATACCGATTCTCAGATAATTCTCACTTATATCAGTTGAATGCGCGTTCCTTTTGCATTCTGACAAGTGAGATTTAACCGAGTTTTTGCCTATAATCTGCACAAGATCGAGATCGTGCTGTGAGTCTCGTAAACTCACTTTAAAAGTGACGTTATGAATCTGTGTTGTCATGTAATAAATTTTATCAAAGTAAACAAATAATGATGACATTAATTTGAATATAAAATACTCAGCTTACTTCAGATTTAGTTTCACTTGTATGTAAATGGAAAGCAAAGTTAACAGATCTATTTTCGGAAGATTAGCGCAAATGATTAAATTAATTGACAAATTAATTTAATTGTAGAATTGTAAAATTTCTTTCAATTTCTTCTTTTAATTTTATCATCTTTAATCTTTTTTTCTGTGCAAAAATGACAATAAATTATAATAGTTTTATTCATTAATAAAAATACAGAATACGTTACTTGAAAACTTAGGACGATTTCGGCTAATTAACTTAATTGATGTTTAATACGACCGATAGAATTGCTCACGACAAAATTTTTGTCTACCATCCAAAGATTTGAATGCTAATCAAATCTTTCTTTCTAAACGAATAATATTATTAATAGTAATATTAATAGTAACATTATTAGTAGTATTAATAATATATTAATAATATATTAATAGTAATATATTAATATATTAATAATATATTAATAGTAATTTATATTAATAAATTAATCACAGATTATGTTAATTGATGAATTGTCAAACAGCATGACGTCAGAGATGATAAATAAACTATATAAATATTGATGAAGGAAATACACGCATTTCAGATTCAGAGTTATTTATTAACACAGTGTACTTACAGCATTTACTAGACTAACAAGGGAGAAATTTACTAATAATTTGGCATTGAGAGGGAAGAGGAGGGGGCGAGAGGAAAAGGGGCGATTGATCTTGATTATACACGCTTTCTCACCAGCAAGGCTTTCTCGGAGAGCAAGCCGAATAACGACTGCGACGTGCTCAATCGGGCATCAGACTTTAAAGATCGCGCCAATTTGGTGCAATCCATTCTTCCCTGATATTTTTCCGCTAACAAGAATACGTATTTCTACTTTAACGCGACTGACAACGACAGTATGACAATAGGTATCAAATTCGAGGAATAGTGCGAGGCGATGCTCAATTCATCTCATTCTCATTGCTCAATAAAGTGATTCCTTTTTCTTTGTGAGGATGGGAAAAAGTGAACAAAAAAAAAAGATATATGTCGTAAGAAAATTTGGGGTTTTCCTAATCAGTCTTTTTTTTTCTTGTCCTCGCGCGAGATTATCACAGAATTCAGATTATTTAAGTGAGTGGCCAGTGAGAAGAATTGACGCGATCTCGTCCGTGGAACTTAGTATACTTGTGACGTTAACGCTGTGTCTAAAGTCGATCATGTGTCTCTGTACAATTTCTGCCCATTTCTATTGTACTAACGTAAATTAACTTTAATCTTGATTTAACTTACTTTTTATCTTTTTTCTAAGAATTATAAAAGGATAAAGAATAAAAATTAAACCGAGATTAAAGTTAATCTACACTGGTAGAAATGAACATTAAAGGATTATCTTCGCGAGGTAATCCCATATTCTGTCGTACGAGATCGTATCGCGTACATTGTGTTGATGAGAAAGACTAGAATCGATGTCGGTGATGCATGCACGAGTAGCTCGTTTAATATGAATGCTTTCCATTTAATGGTACAAATCGACATAAGCATTGTTCCATCTTTCTTTATATTTAGTAAGCAATAAAAATAAAACGATACTTGTGTCGACTTGTGTCACCAAATGGAAAGCACCTAATGAAGAAAAGTTCGCAACAGGCATGGAAATATACCTTCGTTTATCTCTCTTTCTCTCTCTTTCTGTAAACAAAATGTATTGTCGACAAGCCACCACAAATACGTAAATTGTCTCTCGACAATTTCAACAATTCCTCTGTTCCTTTTCTCGTTTCTCTTTATTAGAATCATAAATAGAACGGAGTGTTCAACATTCGATCGTTTACAACGTTTATAAAGTACATTAGCGATACGGGTCGTACGTGTCAAGGATCAATCGATAACAGTTATTAGCAGACGTGACAGGCGCAAAATTAGAACGTAGTCGATCATGCGGTTACGTATAAAAATTTTCAGCCCGACTTATCTCTAAATCGCTTTTCGTTCAGCGTGCTGGAAAAATTCTGATATTTACAATATAGGAGAACGAGAATGTTTTTTGCACAATATTTTTTGACCGATTGCAAAGTCGTTCTCTCTAACGAATCTTAATCTTAAGTTAACGATAATTACAAAACTTATCGCTGATATTAACAATGCGGTCAAAAGCATCTTTTTTTCTTCCCAGTAAGCAAACTATTCGCAGAATGTCAGAAGATTGATAATAAATTCGATTAGAAAAATTTAGCAGATCAATATCATCTGTGTCTGCATTAAACTACTTTCTTATGCTTTGTCAATCAGCTGCACCTCGATAGGATAACACACTTATTAAATTATATAACAAAATCTTGTATAAAATTTGTAATCTGCAATTACGGGTATATTTACAAAATAGATGTAAAAACTCTGATCTTTTCTAAGTTTGTATCTCAATATCTCTATATTTGTTCACTTCTCAATTAAGTTCAATGTAGTATTTTAGCAAAATAATAATATATATAGCGAATCATTCTAGCGCAATTATTGCAAAATTGTCATAAGTTCATGATGCCATTAATGTGCAATATTTTCAATTTGCCTATCGAGGTGTCAAATTATACAAACAAATTCTATTATTTTTTTTGTGACATTCTGTCGCCAGCATCTGATATAACAGATTCTACATAAAAATTTGTTAATGATTTGCAAAATCTGTTTAAGCAGATGGCTTACTGGGTCTCTTTCACTCTCTCTCTTTTCCCTTTGTAACGTCATTAAAATCTTTTGGTTAAACACACGTCTGATATTCACGATACTAAGAAAGAATTAGAGCACAAGAGAGTAGAAATCTAAAGTAGAATTATATTAAACACTCCTCTTATGTAGAGATGCGTTAATTTAACGGGAGATTATGATTAAATTAATAAACGCCGTTTGCTTGTTTACAGCCAGCTGATGTCACGATCAGCGCTATGTACATGATCAATTAGTTTGTCATACAATTCCACAGCTCTTGGAAAAAATTTCCGACCTCCTCTACGATTGTGATTTCATTAGTTCGTTTCTCGGTCGCGGGAGATTTTTTTATCATGGCAGTATATAAGGCATGCGCGTTTTTTTCTTTCTTTTTTTCCCCGTTTATTTCGCGTATGTATCTTAGCTTATGTGATTATACTCTCGCAACGATATTATCGACGTTTAGATCTAGCGTCTATTTTCGCCGCGAAAAACGAGAAACGAATTAATCCTGGATATATTTAACATGATGGCTTTTTTTCTTTTCGCTCCTTTTTTCCTCTTTTGAAAATGTAAACAACTTCGAGTCAAAATTTCAACATACATAAGCAAAAACTACTTCTCGTGAATGATTATCAATAGATTGCTATAATGACAAACACGTCTTACGTCTTACGTTAAGTCTTATTTCATTGCTACATTCAAACTTCACGTTTCCGTTAATAAAAATCGTTAGACATCAACATGCACCTAACATCGATAGAGATTGCTTATCGTTTCCCTTATACTAATTTCTTTTTGTTACACGTGACAATTCGTTTCGAACATCGTTATAAGCCTATTATTTACAATTTTTCGAATTGGTGATGGTGATAATACTTGTTGATAGCGATTACTATTAGAAATTCTTAACAGTATCTCGCATTCTTACAATTCTTGTGATTTAAGAATTTTCTCTTCATTAAATTCTACTCGTTAACGCCCGTCTGTAAAACTAAGCAAAAATGTAATATTATCTACACACAATTCTATCATTCAATATCGCGTCTTCATAAATTATAAATATAGTGTGAAAAATGTGTCCATTAGTTGTTTTAGATGAATAAATACTATACATAGTCTTGGGAGAGAAGAATAGGTTAAAATTTTCTTTTTCTTCTTAAATGCGCCTGGTGATTTCGATTGGATCCTGCCCAATCCTTTAGATTTACGTCTTTAGCTGTCATCATTAGCGCTTTAATCCTTTAGCACGCTTCGTGATATACGTATAAAAAGATACTACTCTATTAGTACGGTAATAGAATAGTTCACGGCAGTCTTGCTGCTTGTATTAATTCACCTTTTTTTTTTAAGAAAAAAAACTGCACAAGAAGTTCCAAGTAGAAGAAATAAAAATCGCAATTTTATTAATATGAATAAATTAGAGAGTAATTATTGCTATTCAAATTCTCGACATAAACGCGAGACATCTTTATCTTATTAAAAACACGAAGCGTACTAGAAGAAAACAGGTATACAAAAGTGTACCTCGTTTACATACTGGAAGAGTACATTATACTTCCGTGGTACGACTGTAAGGGCCGGACTCTTCAGATTGTGACAGTTTTCGCTCTCGTTTGGTGAAAAGACCTCCTAAAAAAGACGGCTGCTGAGCTAGTCCCTTACCACCGGCTCCAGGAATTGTAGCTCCTGGATGAATAGGATGAACTTGTCCAGGATGTTTAATGCCTTGGCTCATCGAGCTGGCAGAAGTAGATTGAAATGAAATAGACATACCGCTGTCCAGAGAACCCACGCTTCCACGACGCTGTGGCTTCTCACCGGCAACTAAATACATACATTGATACGTTACATTTCATATATTTGTTAAAATGTAAATATGAAAATATAAATATTTTTCCCTACTTACACTGCTCGTGTATATCAAGAAGAGAATTACTAAGGGCGGAACGTTTCAATTGCGTGTCGACATCGACTGTTTCTGTTCTATCGGAACAAGTTCCGGGACAAGGACATATCTCTACATCAGCGACGCCAGAGTCTCTGTTTTCTGCACCGCCTCGCGCACCCCTACTGCTCTTTTGTCTCTCCAATTCAGTTTCGATACGTAAAGTTTCCATCTCATCCATTTCACTGATAGATTCTCTAAGGTCTTCTACAAATTTACACCTATCATGTTCGTTTCGAGCATTAAATGTGACTAGAACTTTTCCGTCGACACGCTGAGAAAGTCTTATGCCATATGGATAATCTGCAAGACAAATGATAGCAATCAGAAGTAAAGATTACGCTAATATTTAAATATTTTCATAAACTTATTTCATTAAAAACTTACGGGGAACTTCAAATAAAGTAACCACCATGCCACAAAGTGTAAAGCTCTGCCTGAAAGTGTAAGTTACGCTATTCTTCTTCTTGCTCAATATCTTCGTGACAACGAGCAAATCGTTAAAGAGGAAAACCTCTCTTTGATGAACGCCAGGTCTCTCCTTTTTATGAATATCCGGTATCTCATAGAGCCTGCAGTAACACACCAATCTTCGATGTGGCAGCGCCATGTTTGGCTTCTTTCCAACAATAGTCGCTTGGACCTTCATTACTTGCGACACATGGTCTGAGCCCGGCTTGAATTCGTTATCTTTCACTCGTTCGTAAATGCCAACTAGGATATCCCGATCTATATCGCCGCAATCATCGATTCCTCGAAGATTTTTTATAAAATCCTCGAGTCTCATTCTGCGCTCAGGCTTTAGGTTAGGTGTATGCAAATCCGTATTAAGCATGATAATAGCAAAAGCTAAGACAAAAACGGTATCTGCCGACCGCAACCTCGATATTACATCGTGATTGCATTGGCAATAACGTTGACTAAAGACTTCCATTAACCGCTCGATCTTTTGCGCCTCGCCAGGCATTCTGAAGTAGGCTTGAAACTTTCGTAAAGCGACATCCACTTGCATTCCAGAAAGATCTAACTCCTGAGAGAAACATCTGTAAATTATAAGTATTAAATATTAGTATAGATATATCTAATAGATATAGATATAGAATTATAAGTAATAAAATACATGTTTTATACATGTTTTAAACACTATGACAGTATTTTATTTTAAAAGAAATATTTTAAATAATGTATAATTATAATGAAACAATTCTTTATTAACGAAAATTTATTCTCAACATTGATTCAAATATATTAAGTATATTAAACCACTTACTCAAGTACTGCCATATTAAAAGTATTCTGCAAATTCCCAAGATACTCTCCTATCATCTGTTTGGATAATCCTTTTCGACTGATCAAGAATCTAGCGACTCCTTGCGGACTGTTCTCCAAAAATCCACGTCTGATAAGATAACTGATTCCTCTTTCCGGTTTCTTATTGAAAAGATTTAGGCCGACCCTGTATTGTCGCTTTCTCACTGTTTCGGACACCTTGTAGCTCGTTTGAGGCGGCAGACTTTCTGTGTGATCCATTAAGGGAAGCTGATAACCGGAGCTGGCATGTGAGTGGCCAAGCTCCTTCACATTAGCAGTCATCGCCGCCGTGTCAGCAGTATGACTCGCGCATTCCTGATGTTCCGGCGAACTCGACTGATTTCACAATCACAACAGTTCCGTTAATGCTTTTCGCTTACGTCCTCAGAAAATCGCCGTTACTTGCGCTAAACGAGCAAGTAAAGCGTAAATATAATGAGAGAAAGTCAACTATACTTACAATCCCTTTGTGCTTCCAGACAGGAGACCCTCTCTGAGCATCACCCTCGGAGCTTTCGCAATTGGTGGAATCACTACCGGAGCTCTGCACCGAACTTAGACTTCCATTCTCCACACTTTTACTAAGACCATTATGTCGTGGTTCCATGGATCTCGAGGTGATAGAAGACGTTCTCTTCGGTACCTCCGGAGGGACTTTTTTACCGGAACACCTCGTTCTGCCAGGACCAAGCTGGTTGGCGTTGTTCCAATTTTGCGATATAGTCGTCTGTAGATTGTGCGGCGTCGACGGCGATGTGCATGGTGTTCGCAGCAAGTCTCTTGGCGGCGTTTCTTGTCTCAGGCCGCACAAGGCTTCCTGAATTAAATAGAAATTGCATCTTTCTATCAAATTAAGGCGATAAAACAAGATATATTTTGTTGTAACAAATTATTAGTCCGTTCATTTTACAATACGATCGTCTTCTTTGTCATTACGTTTATCGACACTCACCTGTGGATTGTAATAATGGATACTAGAGCCGCTCTCCTGGGAGCTCGATTCCCAGCAGGGACTCGGTGGTAACTGCTGATGTCGATTGCATGGGCTGGGTGCCAATGAGGGCGTATGTCTACCGCTCTGGTGCAAATTATGATTTGTGTGTTGATGGCCGCTGACCTGGACCTCGCATCTACCACTCTGACTTCTCGGTATAGGCGATTGCGAATTGTCCACGTGCCGCCTCTCCCTGAGAGACATGCTTCGAATCGGCATTGGTCTGCTAGATTCGCAGTTAATTTAGCGCGATGAATTTTTTTTTTAACGTAACGACAGTAACTTCCACGGAGAAACGTTTTTAATTACCTGTTGGCGGACTGTGCCTGCTGAATGTATATTTGACTATGATAAACCATTCTCTCGTGATCGTTGAGATTGCCCGAACGGTCGATCGCCAATTCTTGAAGCTTCCTACTCAATCGCTTTTCTGCCTTGGCCATCGCCGTGATCGCCGCGAATTTCTTCAGCAATGTGTACCTCCGAAAGGCACGTTGAATTGTCAGTGCCGCGTTCCGCGCCTTCACGCCGCCGTATTTCCGCTCCAGCATCTCGATCTGCTTGTCAAGTAGATCCTGCGACAACTCGTATCTGTAGAAAACGAAACCACGCAATTTTTAACTTCCGATCCATTCTCTTGGCTGCGCTCTTCGATACAATTTTTCATTCGCAGGCGGACTGTAACGGTTTTCTGCGTATCTGTTGTTTGTTCGCGGTCGCGAAAAAGAATATAAGATTACGACTTACGCGGTCTGCAGCCGACATCGCTTGAGCACATCGCCGTTACGGACCGAACCCTTCTTAAGATGATTCTGCTGATACCCAGCGGACTGTGGTTGCCCACCAAAGCCCTGCACCATGGTGCCGTAGCTCTGCGGCTGCGAATAGCCTGTCGCGTTGTGCGAATAGACCTGCACGCTCGCGGCAGGATACGGAGGCCCGTGCGCGTAATTCTGATTCTGCATGTAGGACTGGCCCGTGATGTACGATGTCGTCGACAGGGACGTCTGGCTACCAGACGAGTACGCGCCGTGCATGCTGTTGCCGTGGATCTGGCTAGCGGCCGTACTGCTGTGCGACGGTCTCTCCACCTTCGTCGGGAAGCTGCGCAAGAGATAAATGTTAATTAATTTTTGTTCGAGACATCACGTCTCAAGTTGTTAATGACTTCTGTATCCTTCAATTGTGAAGTATTTTTCTGATAAATCATCTCTAAGAATTTGACGAAATGGACATGACGAAAATCGCAGAGAATTATTAATTTCTCCATCACGCTCCGCTTTTAATCTATACTTATAATAACTTCTTACCAGACATATATAAATGTTTCATTATCCATATATTATTGAACAGCATTTTCTTCAAAGTCGTTTCTACCAATATATAGATTAACTTTAATCTTGATTTAATTTACTTTTATCTTTTTCTAGTTCTATTAGAAAAGAAGAAAGAGTAAATTAAACCGAGATTAAAATTAATCTATATTGATAAAAGTGGACATCACATTGAGAAAAATGGTCTGATTGGATTAAACAGTAATTCTGGTAGAAAATGGAATCAGAATTTTCTAGTTAAGTTTACTAGAATTCTAGATGAGATGACTAGAATTCTGATTGATATAATTATTCTGATAAAAATAATTAATT
>Ga0157363_1002010_pt1 | contig 17589 bp, 9 predicted proteins | sample AttsexASBM1_FD_111477 | JGI IMG/M metagenome (GOLD analysis project Ga0157363, IMG submission 111477) | Fungus gardens microbial communities from leaf cutter ant in Ribeirão Preto, State of São Paulo, Brazil - Atta sexdens ASBM1 | ecosystem: Host-associated > Fungi > Mycelium > Unclassified ... | reverse complement strand
TAACAAAAGTCTTTCTACGAGATGTTGCAATTTCCTCTGTTACATATGTTTTGTTTTATCGCTTTTAAAATTATATTATGTTTTTTATCTACGTAATCTACAAGAGCGATATGTAATATAACACAAGAGAAAGTTCCAAGAAATAGCTCCAATGCGAATCCATGTTCGCGCAATTCAAAAATATTGAAAGATACCTCGAACCGCGGTGGCGATAGCGTGCGTATGAGATAGTTATCTTAATTGGAAATGGAAGGTATGGATTCGCGAAGCAATAGCCTACATCTTTTCAGAGCACGTAATCTCTACCGCAACTTTGGCGTACCGAGCGACCGGTTTGATCACCTACGTCGTCTTTTTCTATCAGCTTTCCCGACGTTTCTTCCATCTCTTTCCCTACTTCTCTCTCCCTCTATCTGTCTCTGTCTATTCTCCGCGAGAACGCATGCTCCCGTACGCAATCGCCTTCTAGCATTTCCGGTTCTAACACTTTACCATCGACCTCTGCGACCCGGATCGCAAGATTAAATGTACGTGCGTACATCCCCTTCTCTTTCCGGCAAAAAACTATCCTCCTATCCGAGACTATCCCAAGACTATCGTTCGACAGATCTATATTTTACATCTTTTTATCAGCCACATATAGTAATAAGTTTCCAAGATAGAGTTTCGATTATCCACGTTAAATTCTCTGACAACGATAAATATTCCGCAATCTTTAATCGAGAAAGACGTGTTTGGCTGCGCGCGTGCGAGTTCGAAATTATCTCTCCTCATCATCTTCCTGCTCGTAATGACGATGGGGTTAATAGATCCATCTTGCGAGTGACCCAGCAGTGATGAACGAGGGAACGCGTCGTGCGTATGGCTCCCCGAATGAATCGCACGAACGAGTTGACGATGATCTTGTTCCTGGCACACGCGCGAAACATAAAACGCGAATGCCTCAGCAGTGAGCGCACTAACAGAAACTCAGAAATAACCGCCGACACCGCGTTCCAACCGAACTCGCTGCCGACATTCGCGCGCATCGCGTCATTGCAAAAAAGGAAAGGGAGCAACGCACGAGCGTGATCAGCTCGTATCTGACACGGTAACATTCCTTGTATATCCCGATCGATAAAAGGAATATCGTTTATTCTCTTAATATTGTTCCTCAGTCTAACTCTATTATGCAACAGAGATAAGAGAAGGATGCGGATGCATTCGCAGTTCTCTATTTTTTTTTTTCAAATTAATGCAAGAAACACTGAAAAATAAAATATTGTATCAAACTAAATCAAGTATTTCATTATCATTAACTTCGAACGTATTTCAGCATAGACACTTTTTATAATAAATTCTAAAATGAAATAAGATTGCAATATATAATCTAAAAAGGATTTTATGAAATTTCTGCACCACTTACGTAATTGAGCAAAACAAATTAACAAATATTTCTCTAAACTGATATATATTAAAAAAGTGATGTGTGAACAGAAAAATATAGGTATCGGAATATTTGAAATAAAAACTATTCGTTTACCAGATCGATGACATTTATAAAGTACATCCTCTCGTAACGGAACGTGTATCGCAATACACGTGACATCGCAATATCGACGAGTTAGTGACAACGAACGCTAGGTGTCAAGTCTGCAGATTCCGCAAGTGCCACCAACGGCGAAGACACAATTCGAAAAGGAGGAATTGTGTCATCGAAGGTTAACAATACCACGTTTCGTAGCCACGACAGGCTACAATGTGGCATTCTTTCGCATCATTCTCATCTCTCATCGCAGCCCATTGTACAGACGGACTATTGTTTCTCGCAACGCAAACGCAGGAGTAACTATAAGATATGGAAAGGTACGAAGACGAAAAGCCGACCACAAACGGGATCATACCAATAGAAACAAAAGAGTTACGTCAGGCCTTTTCACTAAAAAAGTCTTTGAGCATTTTTCATGTTTAAAAAAGGAGATTACAACGAAACTCGGGAGAGAGTTAGATAGTATTAATTAAGATAGTACTAATAGTAGTAATAGTACTAATATAAACAGATGTACAAAAAAATATCAGTATAGTGATAAAAAAATATAAATAATTGTAAAAAATTATAAAAATAGCAGTATATAATTATACACATACATAATTATGCAAGATAGAGAAAATTTCAAATCTTAGAATTTAAAATTTTCTCTGTGAATATAAAATTATGTTCCGTAAATTTAATATGCATAATATAAGATTGGGAGCAAAAGTTCATAACGCTACGAATTTCCAAATTTAGACAGCTGTAACTTCGTTAAAAATACATGAAATTTAAATTTAAAACGAATTTCAAAACTTAAAAATCTCTACTTTTAAAAGATCACTCTATTTTTGAGTTTCCGTGAATTTGATAATTTTTACATAGAGAATTAGTTGAATAAAATGACAAATTTTCTTCTTATTTATGAACTTGTCATTTGCAAAGAAAAACTTGCAAAAATTTTAGATCTTCTGACATGAAAATTTAAAGTTTTCCTTACAAAATTTTTGTTTTGTAATGTTCCTAAGACATTTTGTCACTAAGTTCGATTAAATAAAAGGACCATTTTAACTTTAATTGTTCACATAACTCCATTAAAAATCATTGTGTACCGCAATTCAAAAAACAAATTCTTAAAGCTGAAATGTAAAATTCTATAGAATGGTACAATGGCCAAATTTTTTTTAAAACATGTTTCATGATGTATAGACCTGAAATTTTCATGCTGAAATTTTAAGATTTTAGATAAATTCTTATAATGATAAGAAAAAGTCATTTAAATTGAGCAAAGTTACACAGCCGAGAAATAAATTCTTCCTTCGTTGGATTTGAGCCGTTTCAATTTAATGTAAAGGTACGATCATCCCGTCTTACATTAAAGATAAATCTTACAGAAAAGAAAAGAGAGGAAGAGAGCGAAAAGAACTTCGAAACTTGATCGAGTCGCTCTCTTGCTCGCTCGTCAGACGCTGTTTAAAAGCAGCCGCAGTCTTTTGCATTCTTCTCGAACGGCCAAAGTACCGACGCTTACCGCACTGAGCCGACTTCCTGAAGTACAACTTCTCGGGAATGCGCAAGAACGTGCCGTGTCATAAAGACCAACTCTGTCAGCGAGCCGCACAATATATTACGCTGAATTGTTTTATCACCAAAGTCAAACATAGCTAAATTCTTATTAATTATACTTTACTAAGAACACTAAATGAGTTTCTACATTGTAACTTGAATAAATGAATCGACACTGTATTTTTTCGTGAAAATTACTTGATAATCTAACAACAAACGCAAAAACAAATCCAACACGTTATTTTAATTTTCCGGAATACAAACAAAGCTGCATTTCCCTACGAAGCATCAAAATGTATCAAAAATATTGGAAAAAATATTCCAACGCTTTATCTTCTCGAATTAAATAAAACTGTACCGAATTCGCTAATTCGTAACGTTTTCGCGCCAGTTTTATATTTGCAAAATCAGTGAGCACCAACGTCACGTGTTTATATTTTTAATTCACACTATATTTTAAATCGGATAAAAATGACTTTGCCGCTGGTGAACATCATCAAAAAGATAAATCGATCCATCCATTCTAATTTCTATGGAAACAAAATCGCGAAAAAATCAAGCATCGCGAGAAGGTTTAAAGACAAGTAATCGGAAGTACGTAAAATTGTATTGAAATTGATAACCAATCGACGTGTATCTGGGAAGGTATTGTTATTGCGGGATGTTGGGCATATAGATACATACATACGATAGAATGGTGAAATATTCGTGTATCGAATCGTAAAATATCATATCGACGAAATATGTCGTAATGCGACGCGTGAAGTGGAAATGTTAACTCGTTAAATGAGAGAAAGAGAGAGAACGGGAATAATAGAGGGAAATAGAGGAACAAGGACGAATAGGAAGAAAGGAAAAGAGAAGAGAAAAAAAAAATATTGCCAATGGTGCGAGCGTCAGAGGCATAATTCACATACGCCGATGTTTGTACCGGTTCCTGTCTAGGATCATTGAAGCTTTTACGCGCATTTTATACATAGTCGTAAAATGCGGAGGTTGTACGACTAGATCGTTATGAGGGCGATTATATCGTGCGCGCGCATCCCGATAAACAGGCTCGTGCTAAATGTATTTATTTGTAGAAACGAAGGTAAAGCATACACGTTTTACCAATGAAGCAGACACGTTTTTGGCTCGGTAAATCGCAAAATCGTGAAAAACAATCAGTGCGACTTGCCGAATGGCGCCGGAATCCAATCTGGAATATTGCATATAGTGCCTCGAAAAGGAGGAAATTTTAATTCACGGCATATCTGTCTATGACAGAATCATATCGAGTACAGGGCACAAACGCTATATAAATATTGAATTTCGATGTATATCGACAACCTGCTTGGACGTGATCCTCGCAATACTGTCATCTATACAAATGCTTTAGTATGAAGATTATAATGTCATAGACTTCGCGCACAATAAAATCGCACTTATTTTTTTAACGATTGACCTCCACACCGATAAACCACAGGATCTTTTATTTTATAACATCTTTCACAATTCACTTTCGAATTTTTTAATTTAAGAATATTTGATAAAATATTTGTTGAAATCAAAATTTCTTTTCTAGGTTTAGAAATTATCATTTTAATAAGCTATGAAATATGAAAAATATGCAAATGGTAAAGCGAGACATTAAAATTCTTAATCAAACTCTCATAATTTATTAAAGAAAATTTTTTAAAAATCACGTAAAAATGCGGAGAATTATTATTACGAATAAATATTCTCGTCGCACGACGAATCCGTGGTATCAGCAGCGACGAGGGAAACGCGCGTTGGCGTATCTTCTGCAGCTACAGAACTGTCTCTCAGACTGAGTAATAACTTCCGTGATGTTAATTTGATATCAACTATATTGCCGTATACTTTACGCATTTAAAACAATTGCATGCAATTACAAGCTTTTTTAGTGTGACAAGATATAAAGAAAAAAATGTATTGAGAGATAATCCCGCGTGCCGTCACAACTGAACCGATAAGCTCAATCGAGGATTTATATATGTTAAAATTAAATGACATTTATATGGTAGTTTTATTGATAAAATAAACGCATGTGTATACACGCCAGCCAAAAATATTTCACCATTATACTGTCTAGACGTAAATAACCAAATTAAGAGAAATAATAGTCGATATTTAAACTTGTCATGTATATACAGTGTATGCTTGGTGAGAGTATGGTGGTTTTTATTGAGAAAACAAAATCACTAAAAATTTCACATCGCCAGACATAAAAAAAATATGGCATATAATCTACATAGAAAATATATGTAGAAAATATATAAAGAATATTTATATAGAGAGAAAGAGGGGAGAATATATGGAACTATTCAAAGTTATCGTTCCAACTTATTCAAAGTTATCGTTCTAACTTTCGAGTACGCGAAGTATAATAATCTCATCATAATATGTAATACTCGTAGAGGAAGTTCTTTAAAAAAAAAAATTACAAATCGACTGTACGTGTAAAACCTATGTAGATATAAGCGACGGGATGCCGGGTATACACGCATCGGGTCGCTTTGTCGTGCGTAGAGATATAACTGATGTCAAAACAGTTTGATGGACGAGATCGCGTAAAGTTCGAAATACAAAAAACTCGGGACGAAGCACCCGTCAAATCGCATTATCGGACACTGTCGACACGTGCGTTGGCGCCATATGCCTCGCATGATCACGCGGTTACGCGAAATATCGATGCACAACGTCGTGTATTGTTTATTCTCTTTTTCCCTCGTTTTTACATGTTTTACGGTGCGACTGGCGATGATAAGCGGCACTCGGTCAAACGATCGCATGAGTAATTAATGACAAACGCCTCGCACGTTAGCGGTTTTCGTTGGAAAAGCTTGGAGACATTCAATTAGGCAACTCGCCAATCGCAAACCGAGCGAGAGCGAGTCAAACGTACGAGTGCCAAGCGATCGATCAAAATTTTCTTGCGATAAACGTCCCCTTGTTCGTTCGTAATCGGGAGAGCTACGACTCACTGCAATATGCAAATTATACGAAGGCCACACGCAAGAAAGATATTTATCAATATTTTACTTTTTCTCGTGCTCTTTCATACATATACATATACATATACATATACATACACATACTACGGTACAAACCAATCAATCAAGTTTATGTGCTTTGTGTTTGTTATTTTATCAATATTTAAAAACTATCTATTGAATATTCCAGTCCTTTATGGCATTGGATTTATGTAATTGAATTACGTAATTATAAATTTCTGAAAATAGGTGATATAAAAAAAATGAATATTTACATATACTGTGTGAAAATCATTAAAATATTTCTCGTATTTTTTTAATCGATTACGATTATTTTTAATCGATTCTTCTCAATTATTGTTTTAAACGACTATATTAGAATCATTTAAAATAATAATTGATAAAAACGTAATCGATTTCAAAAATACTTGTAACATTATTTTTATAGTTGCGATAAATTACGTGCCTTAAAAGTAAATAAAAATTAGATTACATATACGAATACACGAATTCTGCAATTTCAGTCTTACAGTTGATAACTTTCAGTAAATATCGGGAATCAAGAAGTTGTATTTAATCTAATTGGCTAAAGAATTGACAGATGAAAGAAATTCGATGCCAGCAAGTCGCCTCGGTAAACGGTTCAAATCGATGCCGCTCGAGGGCAACGTTACCAAATAAAGGGTTAAATGGATCACGACGTCGGTTATATTTTCTCGTGGCGGCGGAACCTGAAAAAGCGCTCGCGATATACTGTTACCACACCGGCGCAGCGCGGCGCGGTAGAAAGGGAAAAAAAACGTACTCTACTACCTCAGATATTGAATGGGGAACGAGTGCCGTCCCTCTTACGCTGGCCAGTCGCTCTGCAGTAAGGTCATTGCACACTCGTAAACAAACAGGACACGGAGCGGCGGCGTCTACGACGAATACTCGTGTGCGTCACTGAACGTATACACACCGATCTAATACGGCCTTGGGCTTTCTGAACGGAGTGATTTTAATGTCTGCCTTTTAAATTCCGGGAATACATCGTGCGCGCGCTTCACGATCGATCATCCAACGAACTCTGCGAATTCCCGGCGAAATGTTACGTGTACGACCGCGTGAACTTTACGGCAAATTCCTCGATCCTAATTTGAAGTACTCTTGCCTCAACGAGAATATCAGAGACATCAGCGTTATCGATGTTAAAAGCGAGCATGAAGAATTCTTAGCTTCAAAAATAGAAAGAGATGACAAAACTTTGTTCTTCACATAATTTAGAGCTTGCTTTATCTCCATCAAATTTTAATTTGAAATTTAATTATAAAGGTATTATATTAAGAAGAGAGACAATAAGTCATGATTTGACATATGACGTATTTCAATTAAATCAATTAAAAAAAAATCCATTGTTTGATGTGATCGATATATATATATATATATATATATATATATATAAATATATATGATAATTTTTATGCATGCATCCTAAATGTTAAATTTGTTAAATATATCTAAATAAATGAATATTAAACTAAAAGAACTTAAAAGAGTAACTAAGTATATATATATATATATGTGTCAAAAAAATCTTCCTTCTCAATAACAGATTTTAAAAAATTAAAGACATTGTAACGGTGAATCGTGAAATGATAAAATAGCTGTAAATTATTAATATTTAATTACACAGATAGAGAGATAGAATTATTAACTGTCATTCAGTATCCAATTTCGAACAGGATATACTAATAAATCCATATAGTATAAACTAGCCGCTGATTCCCTGAACGTATTATAAGTCCGTAACATATGTACAATACATCCGTCTTTAAATCCGATTGTCATACATTTAAAGAGCTTCTCAGACCATAAATACATTCCCTTTAACGATTATAGTACATTGGACTGAAAGATTAAATGGCACGATTTCAAAATCCGACATATTTTGAGTATTTATGAAAATTAATATTTTAAGAAATTACACAATCTCAAAGTCAAGAGTTGCAAGTCACTTAATTTCTTATGCAAATGAGAGATAATTACATTCATTATGTTTTCATTGGTTTCCCTAAAAATGCCGGAATGTTATATTAGGAATAATAGTGACGTACATTGATCGATACGTTATATTTATATGGAAAAAAATGATTTTACTGAAATATCTAAAAATTTAGCTAGATACAGATCTAAAATTAATTTTATTAGATTACCAAAATATAATTATATAATACATACCTAAGATAGTTGCTAAAATGTCAAAATTTCTTGTAGCTTTATCATCATTATGCTTGTGCGTTCTATACATTTTACAATTATTTCGATGGCAACAAATTTATTTGCTAGGTGCTGTATCTAGCCAATTTTTTAGATACTTTAACAAAACCATATTTTCTTTGTATATATCATATAATACGACCTATTTTATTATAACAAAGATCCCAATAGACACGATGTAACACGAGATTTATCGCGTCGTTAAAGTCTTTGCAGCGGAAGAACCCGGCGATCATTCTTGCGCGTTATCGCAATTTCTCGTTCGCAAGTTTTCGCATCCTGACAAATGTCACGTTCCGTGAAGGAAGGCAAAGGATCCGCGGTGGGTCAGCGTATTCCTCTTGATCCCCTTCGTTTCCATCACGTTACGTAAATCTTACGAGCCGGCGCATTCGTGGTGAGACAATTTCCGTTTTTCGCGTACGTAAACGTTGCGACAACAATTCCCGAAACGTGCGACAACAATCGCGGCATTTGACACCGGCAGCGACGAGAAGGTCAAAGGTCGCTAACCACGATCGTGCTCCGTAAACGAAGCTAAACGACGCCGGTCGATTTACTCCAAACACGGGTTGGTAGGATATAAATGAATGAAAGAACATGAGGCAACAAGGAATGTATATACCTGCAAACCCTCCCTACTTGTGTCCCTTAAAGAGATAATAAATAGACAGAACATTCGACAAAGTGTCAAACACCGAAAGCCGGATGGGGATGCCGGTATTCTATGCGACATTAGTGACTTTTGTCGACACATGGCACCTTATTGTTGTGCAACACTCTAATTTGATGCATCTAAATGATCTTGATGTATTCTTAACGTTGAAAATGCGAGAAAAGTTAACTATAAATTATCCGGTAAATTATGTACTTCATATTTCTAAGAGAAAAATTGGAAGGATCAAATTTTTGAAGATTAATTAGAAACGTCGTCGGCGATAACGAGGAGAAACATGAAACGCTGCTCTACTTGACACGTACAAAATTACATGTTTATATGAACTTACGTCTCATGATATTTATAATTATACGGAAAGAACAATTTTATTCAAGTATCTAAAAATTTATATACAGAGCAGAAAATAATTTAGTTGGTCAAAATAATTATAGAAATCTCAAGTATGATGAATAATGTCATAAAAAAAAATTTGACTAGAGCAATCAATTTAAGCGTTCTACGTAATTATTTTGACAGCCCAAAATTATTTTCAGCCTTGTATCTAAATTTTTACTAAACTACAGTAAAATTGTTTTCACAGCATTTAGCAAAATTTTTAGATATATTTGCAGTGAGAAAAAAATTGACTAAATTAGCGTTTAATTTATCTTTATTTCTTTACGTGTTTAAGTAAAATATATTATATTTTACTTAAATACATACATTTTCCAACAAAAGAAATAAAAATAAATCGATTTAGTTAATAAATTAGTCAAATAAACAATTTTTTTCTCAGTATGAATAAAATCATGCTTTTATTCTCGTATAAAAATTCCAATAAAAGTTGTTATAAAAACTAAGATAAATAAATCAAATAAAAGTTATGGCACATAAAAAAATTGCAAGGCCATTAATTTCTAAAGGCCAAAACACAAAGCTTTACATAATACATAAAGTGTTTACAATGAGATTTTAGGGTGTTAAATCGTAAAAAAAAAATTAACTAATTATAGTCGATTATCTCATTCTATCACTATGATTCTATTCGACTATGATTGATTAATGTCTTATGGTTGAAGGCTTAAAGCTTAAATTTTACACCTTAAAATCTCATTGTAGACGCCGCTTTATGTATTATGTAAAGCTCTTTTATACATAAAGCATAAGAAAATTAACAAATCATTCTTTCATTTCACGAAGGAAAGACTTTGATTGATTGATTCTCTTATTGCTTTATGTATTGTGCATAAAGCGGCGTCTACAATAAGATTTTAAGGCGTGAAACTTAAGCTTTAAGCCATAAGCCATAAGAAATTGACCAACCGTAGTCGATTATTCTTCTCACATCAATTTCTTACGACTTGAGGCTTAAGGCTTAAGTTTCACGCCTTAAAATCTCATTGCAGACATCGTGTTATACAAGGCTCGGCACTACGTTTTTTTATGAGCTATGGCTCTTAAGAATCGATCGCGACTTGATCGATTAACGAACGAGCGCGGGGTTGATTATACCTGTTGCCAGTGATCCTCGAGCGACGGCTGGGCCGAGAAGTATCCGGTGTCGTGTATGTCCTGCAGCTCTCGAAATATATTGCTGCTCGGTAGGAGCGTATCCATGGCTACGCGCGGCTGCGAAGTCCTTCTCCGCTCCGGAGCCTCCTTCTCCAGCAGGTGCCACACGCGGGGAGACGCGACGACGAGAGCGCGTAAACTCAAACGTAATCTCAAACTGATCGCAACTGAACAACGGACGACAACACCGCGCTTCACTCGCCCGTCAGCACTCCGATTCGGCCGACCGGCACGGCACGACAAGACGAATACGAATACCAACTCGATTCACTGAATACGCTCCGGACGCACGCACGCACGTAAACGTAGTAGCGAGTAGAGGCGAGCGCACGTGCGTATCATCGGGAGAAGAGGCAGACCTCCCCCTCCACCGTAGACGCGAGAGCGAGAGAATGCCGGCGGCGAAACGAACAACCTAGGGACTCCGGATTCGACGGAACACGTCGATCTATGTCGATCTACGTCGACCGAACAACGCGAGGATGGTTATGGAGTCGCGTGATTCTCCGCACTTCTCGTTCCCGTTAACGACTCGATTCGCCCGATATCCGTCGGTGTTCACGAATGCGCGTGCACGATGCTCTTATTCTCCTCTTTCTTTCTCTTTCTCTCTCTCCCTCCCTCTCTCTCTCTCTCTCTCTCTCACACTCTCTTTGTACCTCCCGTATATATCACGACCAAAGAATTTATGCCGCCGCGTCGCTGCCTGTTATTTTGTTGTTGTTGTTGTTGTTATTGCTGCCGTACGCCGTTAATCGTCGCTGATGAGAAGAACGGCGTGTATTATACAACCGGCGGAAAAAAAAACTCACTGCGAACACGGCATCACTCGTGCGGCTCGACGCTCTGTCTGCTGGCGTCGCGTGCACGGCTCACTTGCGACAGTATTCATCACACGCGGGGAGGGAACGCGGAGGGGGGAAGACACACGCGGAGCAAACGTCAAAATGCCGGCTGTAGTCGTTCGTGCTTGGGCTGCGGTTCCCCGGCCTCCCTCTTTCGCAGCTCCGCGTTACTCCGCATCCACTTTAGACATTCGCGCGACGGTAACTCCTGACGGAAAAAAACTCGCGCATTCACTGTTAACGGCAACACACACGCGGGCCGTCTCTCTCCTTCTCTCGCTTTCTCTCTCTAGCTCTCCGTCTGCCGTTCCGCGTATCGTACTCGTCGCGTACCGGCTTTTATCCCTTCGCGCGCGCGCCGAGATCGACGCCGGTTCTGCCTCAACTGCGGCAACTTCACGTCGTACGACGAGATCGCGATACCGCACGTACGGATTTCTTGCCCGCGCGCTTACGGGGGTTGAAGGAAACGCAGGGGAGGGTTAACACCTTTGAACGAAGATACTCGGCACTCCGTGGATAGGGACCCGGCGAATATCCCCGACCGCTGAATACGCATAGACTCTTCCACGCGAGTGTCGAAGAGTAACTGACGTTCCTCACCGTAACTGTGAGCGACGAGGCCCGAGTGCGGCCGAACGTAACCGAGCGCGCGCGAGCCACCGGCGACTCGTAACCGCTCTAAACGGCCGCGCGACGCCGCGGCAGCACTGATCGGTGACGTCGCGACGCCACGGCTGCGTATTGCGTGTTGCGTATCATGCAGATGAGGTACCATCGGCAACAACGAAAAAAAAACGGAGATTCGTTTGTCGAAAGGAATTCGCGTCGATGATTTCATTGCGTGGACTATATCGTGTTACGTTCATCGACCTCGACATGTCGGCGCGAGAAGAAGGGAATTGAAATAAGAGACACGTACGAGGATGACTTATTTCAAATTGTTATGTCAAACTATCTATCTTATTAGTTCGATGCATTAGATAGGTGCATATACGAATGCGATTTGTAAACTTTTATTTCAAACTGAGTCGAGTAGATATCGAAATACGCATTTCTGAAATTTTAACGACTGTAAAATATGGAAAAAAAAAGTAAATGAGACACAAAATAAAAATACTTTGAAAATTATGTAAATTATGTTTTTATGTTTACTCTTATTTTAATCAACATGATTTCATTATTGCATTTTCGAAAATAAACGGGCACTTGCGAACAATTCATTTTCGTCATTATATAAACGAAATAATCAATGTCACATAAATTTCCAAAGGCTCTTCTTTCACACATATGAATTGTCACATACGCGAAAATGTATATTAATTTCCTCCCAATATAGATATTTTAAAATAATTTAATTCTTCATGCGACGTGAACAAAAATATTTTATAATTTTGCGATAATAATATAATTCTTGAAATTTTATTGCGAAATTGTTTAAATTTATGTCATTTATGTGATAATTTAAAAGTACTTACGCAAACAAAAAAAAAATACGCAAAATAAATTCTTTGTAAATTTTTTTCAGTGGCAAGGAAAAATCTTCCATAATTTGCACTTTAATTGCATAACTCTGCAATAATTGTATGAATCGGACATTACTTCAATTAAAGCATTATAACTATTATATTCGCGAGCCGATATTACGTTCCATTCGAATTATAGGCAATGCGCTTCGGATTCCCATTCAAGCGACAGTACAGTAAAGGTCGTCTATAAACTTATGCATCTGTCTTACTTTCACAACGTGGCTAGAGACTCGACCATCATTTCTAGTTGCAATTTGCGCACGAAAAGTTTCCAGCCGTTTTACATTATGCACTAGAAACAATCTGAAGCGCGCAAAACCTAGATTTAAAAAAAATATATTTTTTTTAAATAATACTTTACAATAAAATAGAATGTGATTTTTCGACTACGTATTTTAATATCTATTATCTTCTTCATAACCAATTTGGACAAAGTATGATAAATATATGACGAAGTTGTTTTTATTGCATAATATTAAATACGTTATCTAATTATAGTTTAATCTCTTGTAATTTAAAATTAAGTTTCATAAAAAATGAATGAAAATTGATGTGTTTGGGATTTGTTCTTCACGTCTATGCTTCATGTTTGTAATTTTTTCTTATTACGTAATAAATACAATCACATCTTTATTTTAATACAATACGTGTTCGAAAAAAAGAAGCTTAAAATTATCTTTCGCGGATGATAATCTCAAGAGCTTGTTTTCTGAACCGACCTAACCGAAAGTCGAATGTGTACGTTTGCATAACATATAGATTTAACTGACAATGAGAGAAACGCGCTGTTCGTTCAGCGAATCGACTACGAGAAATGCACAAGCACGAAGCACACGAACGCGAATTATTTGCAAATGAATAATCGCTCGTGAGTCAACGGAAGGAGCCGAGTAAGAGAGCGAGAGAGAGAGAGAGAGAGAGAGAGAGAGAGAGAGAACGCCTTGTGTCGCCGTAAATGATTCATGGATTCTGTGTGTTCGTTAAAGCCTTTCTGTAGACGATCGTACAGCACGCGGGAATGCCAGATTAGATACATAAGCGGCATTTATGGCGAGTGGAATTAGAAGACTAACTGCGCTTATCGGACCCATATACCTAGTTTCCGTTTGAGCTATCGCCGTTCAACTATCACGTCGGAGGCTGACCGTGTGATTCGAAAAGTATTTTTTTAATCGGTTATTGTGTGTGCACTCGAATCGCTCTGTTTGCGCGCCCGATGTTTCTCCAGCGCTGCACAAAGCGAGCGTTGTATAGGCGCCGTTATATCGAAGCGAAGTCAAAAGAGTTTCGGTCGTATTGAACAATCGCTTGGAATTGATATTATATCGCACCGACTCGATCAATGATACTGCCGATATTCTTGGAAATTGCATTTTCTGCATACATTTTAAACGATACTTTCGGAAACTAAATCGGCCGTGAAAGATATCAACATTAAAGCAAACTACGTGTTACATTTTTATTACCTGTTCATTTTTGTAATTAGACGACATATTTTATACATCCAAAACCATTCTGAAGAGACAAAATTACTTCTCGGAACATTTACTTTGAAATTATTCTGCGTCCGTGAGTACCGCAGATATTATCTGCTTTACGAAATTGCGAAATTGGAATGTATAGCACTGCGTCGGAACCTGACCTCGTGCAACCTCTCAACTTCGGCTTCATTTTCCGAATATATTCCTCCGCTCAGTGAGTTAAGACGTCCGATACTATAAACATGGGTGGTCGCAGTTGGACCCAAGCCCAACACTCGAAAAGCTTTCTTGTAGTGGGATACGGTAGCATGTCGATTTTCGCCACGAAACGAATCGACAGGATGTTTGTTAGACACAAAACGACTCTCTCTTTCTCTCTAGGCGCATGTTTCGATAAAACGATCGACCGGGTATCCGGGGCCATTAACATATTAATTCAATTATTCAGTTTAGAACGCTATATTACGCTGATCGATGTTTGTAAACCGTATTACATTTCTAGCATGAAACGTTGCGAGCATACGCAAATAATTTAGCAGGATGGAACGACGAATTTCAACCCTCCACTGATCCGAGTTTTAGTCGGAAATATAAAGCTATATGATAATATCTGCGATATACAAAATGTTGCGAAAATACAGCAATTGATATAGAAAAATTGTTTCCCTTTTTAATACAATTTAAAATTTCATTACAAATGTCACGTAACTGAATTACGAAATTAATATACTATGTACTCTTTATAATAGCTGATATTATCCTAATTATTATTTCAAATAATTATATAATGTCATTGATACAATCTAATTTAATAAATATTATCTCATAAATTTTGCATAATTGTTATAAAACATGAAAATTATATGAAAATTGTTAAATGTTTAGAAATTTGTATTTTACATAATTCTAATGAAAAACCATAGAGTTGCAAAGTATTTCGTTAAACAAGACTTGACGAGACTTGTGTCGCCTGTATATTTTCCTGTAACGAAAGTTTCCTTGTACCACTCTATCATTATCTGCATACCGCAAACCAAGGTTAATAACAGCCATGTTGCCGATATTTGGTACACATTTCCTTTGTACACCACACCGATAGTTCCGACGATCCGTGTCTTACAGAGCGCAGCAAGAAACGCGCTAAGAATGACGTAACGCCGGTTACATAATGCCACGGCAAACGTTTGCAACGTGCGCGTGTAGTACCAACTATTCGTGTCAACTATTATTCTTCGAACGACCCTCGGCATAGCGTCGTTGGCCGCGCTGTGCACATTTGCGCATCCTTGGAACTGGAATTTATGGGACGAGGTCGCCCATAGGTGCTCGTCGTAGCATTTAGGATTTTGTTCGACGTATGTTGTTGCAACTTCGCGAAATACTAGACAAATAAATAGATAGAGCGTTTATTATATATTTTAAGACGGATCTTCTAAGAATCTATACACACGAACACAGACTATTATGATAACAAGAAAATAAAATAACATAAATTATATAAGCAAAATGATCAAAAAGAGAATAACGAAATACAATACAAAATAAAGATTTAAATAAAGTAGCAAGAGAAAGAATTCAAAAAAAAATAAAAAGCAATAAAAACTGGGAGCCAAGTAGGAAATGCGCAAAAATAATAAACTTTTTATCGTACGGTCACACCTTTACTCACACAATTACTTTGAGATTCAAGCTCTTACAACTTTATAAACAAACGTTTCAGCTCCGATATTTGAGCCTTTTTCAGTGATAAATAAAACGAACAATTAAAAAGAACAATCTCTCCCCCTGAAGCCGCATGTTGTGTTGAATGCCTGCCAGTCAATTTTAGGAATCAATAGATAAAATATTTAAAATACGTTGTCTAAAGAGAAAAAAATATAAAAAGTAAAAATTTATGCAACTAGTATATATATATATATATATATATATATATATATGTGTGTATGTATCTGCATATATACATAATTATTAATGGCTCAAATTAACAAAATAATACTTAATAATGATAGATGATATTAACAAAGAGCGAAGCGTATTGAAGACACTTGCGTTTCTCGTCTTGCCGGAACTGACGATGATTATTATTATTAATGACTCTTAACGATAAGATTCTTAATCTCGTAATCCTATCGTACGCGCCAGATTCCGACAAGTTGTGCTGAAAATTTACGTTACGGATTCTGACAAATGCAGAGCGATGACGATGACGACGTCTCTAAGCTCTTGGAACGATTCCTGAAACTTTTCGTAATCGGAAAACTCGTCTATCTTCGATAATCCGCGAAAGAAATATCGAAGATATATTATTAAATTGGAAGTTACAAACACTATCACTCTCGATTATGTATCATATAGTCATAACTAAAATATCAACGAGATTGTATTTACGCCGGATAATTCTCGTTTACGCTTCAATGCTTGAAACGCTCCATATACTTCCGGTTAATACTTGCGTCGGTGGTAATATTTTAATGGCTTTTGCAAAATCATTATTAATATGTTATCGCTTGAAGGAGATTGAAGAATGTTCTTGGGAATATGTATGTATATCTCGTTATACTTTTCCGCGCGAAGTATAGTAGAGAATGCCAACGTGCGTAAGTTGGTAAAGGCGATCCTTGTGTCTACAAATCTGGGTGCTATAACTTTGACAAAGCCGTCGATTTAAGGAACCCTCTTCTTCAGCCGATACAAGAGTGGGACTAAGAACTTTTCTGAACGTATGTGTAAATATTCCCACAAACAAACATCATGGCGAAATTAAGGGACCCTACGATACACATTCTTTAAGATGATACATAAGACGGATTATAATCGAAAAAATTGATGACAATTTCTATTGTTACTGGTTAAAAATTTCGTGCCACATGATTTCAGATTATCCCATTGATCTTTTATATGATTATTCTCCTTTTTTATTGCATTTATATATTTTGTTAATATTATTTGTTATTTTTACAAAATATTAAATGCTTAAAGAAATGTTTAAATATAAGCTTATCGAATTAATAATGTTATTTGTTATATGTATATCTCATAGATGAAATTTTGATAAAAGTTAAATTATTGTCTATTAAATTAATATTTAATATTTAAAAAATTATAATAATGATTCTATGTAATGTTTTCAATGTAATATAATAATAAGCAACCTTAATCCAATTTTTATATGT
>Ga0157363_1002009_pt1 | contig 17595 bp, 14 predicted proteins | sample AttsexASBM1_FD_111477 | JGI IMG/M metagenome (GOLD analysis project Ga0157363, IMG submission 111477) | Fungus gardens microbial communities from leaf cutter ant in Ribeirão Preto, State of São Paulo, Brazil - Atta sexdens ASBM1 | ecosystem: Host-associated > Fungi > Mycelium > Unclassified ... | reverse complement strand
TTACTTCCTGCATAACGTGTAAAACCTGGTATGGTAACAAGCGCGATCAAACAGGCCAAGCCGGGGCCATTCTGAAGAGCAATCATCTTTTCATACGCGAAAGCGAGTTCATTATGTGGATCATGAAGAGAATTTGCATCATAAGAAAAAGCTGTGTTGCAAATGATGTCGAGTGTCACTTTTGACACTACATGGTTTTTTCAAGTCAGCGTGATATAGAAGCGGAATACACCGAACTTACTCCATTCGTACATTGGCAGTACAACGCCTTTCTCTGGATCCTTAGCAGAGATCACATGACCAGTGAAGATGCATAAAAGACTATTTATCGCCTCGTGGTATTGATCTATTTCTGTGCGTGACTTAATTCATGTTGGGAGAACCGGAACGAAAAACAACGCACGGGAAGACAAATTCGGTAACGAAAAGGCGGGATTCATCATCCGTCTCATTTGCCTATGTTCATTCTTCTCAACTGTCAATAATCCATAGCCTGTCACCATCCCCAGAACATCCTTCATAAACTCGGGCTACAACGAATTTTAGATCTTGTTCTTACTATATTAGAGAAAAACATGCCCTTGGATATTCGGTCCAATCCTTGACAAGAATCTTCTCACATGCCTCTGGACTCAAAAAAATCAACCTCTCAATGCCCAGTGGCCCAACAACTCTAATCACACCCTTTTCTCCGCCATATTGTTTGAGCCAGGCTCGCTGAGGGATACCTGCTTCACCATTGATAATGTGGGGAAACTGACCTTTTACCGGAGCAGTGATCCAAGATAAAGGATTATACCAGGGAGAGACATTGAAAAGGGGGGGACCTGGAAGGTGACGAAGTGGGGAGATATAGAGTGGGTAGATGATGATACGATATATGAGAGACGCTGGAGACAAAATGTGTCATCTACAGGGACTGTTCTGACGAGGGAGAAGGTGATGCGTACCAGAAGTAAGAAAAAGAACAATCAAGGGAATACGATATTCGAATACCTGTCGGAGAATTGTATCAAGCATCGTTCCTTGTAGGGTGAAAGAGAGAGAGGAGAAATGTATGTATGGTCGCACACGCATGTGATATAAACTAGGGGTCCCGAGGAGGAAGCGAGTAAGTCATGTTGACCATTGGCACACGCTGTCATCTTTCCCAGAGGGGTGTTCTATTTTGGGTAGAATTTTCTGATGCCGGCCAATAATAGCATGAGCTCCTGACACAGACCACGTGCACCCCAAAAAATATGTTTTGTCGGAATGTACTGGGGTCCTGATGGTTATCTCTACTATCGGGGTCCTGTAATAGTTGCGCTGTACTCGAGCCAACATGGGCGACGACGGGAAGCGAAGCGTGCAGCATCCGCTGTTGTTCGAATGTGCATGGGAAGTCGCCAACAAGGTCGGCGGCATCTACACGGTCATCAAGACCAAAGTCCCCGTCACTGTTTCCGAGTTTGGCGACCGATACTGCCTCATCGGTCCCCTCTCCTACAAGACCGCCCCCATGGAGGTTGAGCTTGAGGACCCTGCAGATAGCCACCTTGCTGCAACCCTCCAGTCCATGCAATCGCAGGGCGTAAAGACTCTCTACGGTCGCTGGCTTATCGAGGGAAATCCTCATGTGTTGCTCTTCGACACTAGCTCTATGTATTCTCGTCTTGATGAGTGGAAGGGTGATCTGTGGAACCTTGCCGGCATTCCCAGTCCCCCAAATGACCACGAGACAAACGAGACCATTGTCTTTGGTTATCTCGTCGCCTGGTTCCTCGGCGACGTGCGTCTTTTTTAATTCATCTATCTGTTTGTTTGTTTCCTGAGCCTTCTCCAGTATGTCACTCGCCAGACCACCACAGCCGTCATCACTCACTTTCACGAGTGGCAGGCCGGTCTTGCTATTCCCCTTTGTCGTAAACGCCATATTGATGTCACTACCGTCTTCACCACCCATGCCACCCTTCTTGGCCGGTATCTCTGCGCTGGTTCAGTAGATTTCTACAACAATCTTCAGTATTTCGACGTTGACCACGAAGCTGGAAAACGTGGTATTTATCACCGATACTGTATCGAACGTTCAGCCGCTCATTGTGCTGATGTCTTTACAACCGTCTCCCACATCACGGCATACGAGAGCGAGCATCTGTTGAAACGTAAACCCGACGGCGTATTGCCCAATGGCTTGAACGTCGTCAAGTTTCAGGCCATGCATGAATTCCAAAATATGCATGCCACCGCCAAGGCTAAGATCAATGAGTTCGTCAGGGGCCATTTCTATGGCTATTATGATTTTGATTTGGATAACACCTTGTATATGTTTACCGCGGGGAGGTATGAGTATCGGAACAAGGGTGTTGATATGTTTATTGAGTCTCTTGCCCGTAAGGACTGGCAATCGCTCTTGATTTCTTCTCATCATATCCTTGAATAGGTCTCAATTACCGCTTACAGAAAGCCCAATCATCTGTTACCGTCGTCGCATTCATCATCATGCCTGCTGCTACACATTCTTATACTATCGAAGCACTCAAAGGACAAGCTGTCACCAAACAGCTCCGCGACACCGTCACTGAAATTCAAAATCGTATCGGTCAACGCTTATTTGATCATGCTGCTCGCTTCAATGGGTGTGTTGTATCGTTTGCTCTTCTTCCTGTATGTACATATACTTAGCGATACATGTATAGGGACATGAAAGCGGTTCCAACACCTTCTGATCTACTTTCAGAAGAAGACCAGATTCTCCTCAAACGTAGAATCTTTGCTCTCAAACGCACATCTTTACCACCTGTAACTACGCACAATATGGCTGACGATAATAATGATCCCATCTTGAATCAAATTCGTCGAGTCAAGTTGTTTAACAATGCTCACGATCGAGTCAAGGTTCTTTTTCATCCGGATTTCTTGAACAGCAATAATCCAATATTGAGTTTGGATTATGAAGAGTTTGTTCGAGGTTGTCATTTGGGTGTGTTTCCGAGTTATTATGAGCCTTGGGGGTATACACCAGCGGAATGTACTGTCGTATGTTATACTTGGCTCCCTTGACATACTCATCTGAGGCTGACGTTCAATCATTAGATGGGTATACCAAGTGTAACGACCAACTTATCTGGGTTTGGGTGTTTCATGCAAGACTTGATTGAACATCCTGAAGATGAAGGTTGTTACATTGTCGATCGCCGCATGCAATCTATCGATGATTCAGTTAATCAACTCGCTAACCATATGTTTTCATTTTGTCAAAAGACGAGAAGGCAGCGGATCAACCAACGGAATCGAGTTGAAAGACTTTCGCCGTTGTTGGATTGGAAGAATCTAGGAATTGAATATTCGAAAGCGAGAACGTTGGCTGTGAGAAGAGCTTATCCAGATGCGTTTGATTCTGCTTTATTGGAAGGTGATGAAGGGGGTGAGGAAGTTGTTGGATGGGATGATGTGCTGGGCAGAGAAGGACGAGAGGATATGGGAATGAGAAGTGTGTTTGGATTTGGACCTAGTGTACCCGTGTCACCGAGGTTGAGAGGAGCAGCTACACCTGGTGATATTGGGACTTTAACAGAAGATGTGAGTTATTTATTTTTCGGTCCTTTCTTACAGCACGGTTCTCTAAATTGGATATCTAGATGCAAGCGCTTGCAACCAGTGATTATCGAGGATATGGATGGGCAGATCATGTAGATGAAGATGATTTTTATCCGTTGTATGTATATATACTATGCACTGTTTGGACTCGCACTCAGTGATTACAGCCCGCTCGCTATGAAAGTCCGTTCGAGATCAGGATCTGTAGGCCGAAGTGGGACGAATACACCTGGTGGTGGTGTGTCTAAGATGTTAAGTGAGGGAGATTTGAGAAAGGCGAACACGGCATTGAAATTGAGTCAGGTGAATGGAGAAGGAGAGGCGGAGGCGGAGGCGGAGGGGAAGGGGGAAGGGAAGGGGGAAGGGAAGGAGGGTGCAAAGTAAGGATGATTTTTTGGATTGAATGGTTTACGTTGGTTTGTTGGGTATTTTATGTACTTATCTTGAATGCTTGATTTCTTTTCCCAGCTTGTCTTTTGTGTGATGATGACAATATGTGTGTTTGTACTGTGTACATGTACATCTTCCTTTTTTCACGTAGAAAGGATAATTTGTTAATCTCAATTCCAACCAATTGCCAGAAAAAATCTCTTTGTTTGCGAAATTGACCATTAGTTATTTGGAACCTGTCAGAAGGAACCCTACAGCAGCAATCCACAGTGTGAGTAACCATAACCACTGTGCACCACTTTACTGGGGCTATCACGAGCATACCCAGGTTCCCACTCTATGAATGAGCATTAGTCTACTTCTATATACTACAACATTGGGTATGTACTTATTGACACTAATTCTTATTAAAGAGATATCACTCATTCACCTGCTCTCCATAATTATGTCTATAAATATACAACATGTGTTTGTTTGCCTTACATGTGGCTATTCAAACGTGATAGAAACCACGAAGATCAACGTACTGGAATCAGTAGCAACAACAACACCATTATCCACTATACCAACTATGTCTTCTGCGAATGGCATAGGGATGGACATTCAAGCAGGTCAAGGACCTGTTTCCGACTCAACAATAAGAGGTAGAAATCCTTCTCCTTTTTCTAATCTTTCTAGAGAATCTTCTCTGGCATCCTCGGGTCGCGCTACTCCATACCACGATAGAATGGACACCGACATGGACTTTCCACCTTCAAAGGAAGAATCGAATCTGGAGCTGTCTTATGAGACAGAACAAGAGAAAGCACTACGAGTTGGTATGGCGGCCAACCAACAGGAAACCACAAGGCCTCTGCCTGTTCACAATGAGGTCCCCCCAACACACGCTCCACACGAGGAAGAAGTTATTAATATCCAACTTCCTTATGATCCGCAGGCCCCAACTGAACCCAAACTTTGGAGTGGTTCTTTCCACCCCATTTCCCTTCACAGTTCCATCGAGCACTTTGCTTCAGATTCCAAGAACATTAAAGTGTCTCTTAACTTCCTTGCTAAGTACATTAAAAACAAACAGGTCAACAGTAACATGATCAACGATCTTGCTGATTTCGATGGTATGGGTGATGCCATCTGGAACTTCATCTCTTCGGTATACGAGGCTAAATGGGACGCTCTTTATACTGATAATAAAGCTAACACTCTTAGAGCTAAGGTCGCTTTGAAATTTACTCCGAGAACATTCCCTCAAAACAATGGCAACAAGAAGGATATTGCGAAATCAGTCCCTGTTACGATCAATAGGGTTCCACCTCCCCCTCCTCTCCCGGCTGAAACCAAGAAGGAAGTCAATATCATCTCCAAATACTTCCACCCTGAGAAACCGTCGGTTGAAAATACTGCTAAAGGTAACAACGTCAATTTAGGAAAATCCTATGCACAAGCCTCGAAGTCATCAGTCAGCACATCAGACGTGTTAAAAATCAAGGAAACATTCCCGTCCCTCAATGTGCAAAAGATCGATCAGGTCAACAGTATCGTTAACGGGAAAAACAAATCCAAACCTCGAATTAGGATGACCACTAAAGGACTGTCGAGAAAACAGGTAATCATCCCTATGAGTGGAGAAAATGTCTCATCTTTCATGAAGAATTCTTCTCTTCATGTAGCTAACATCAATAGGAACCTGCGAAACACCAAATCTGACGTTCTAGTAGATTATCTTCGCTCTGAAAACTCAGGTATAATGGTCATTACTAATAAAGTTGCACAGCAATCAGATATGTCCATCATCGACAACTATGTGAAGAATTTGAACGACATCAATTCATTACAAGTCGATGAACCACATCTCCCCAAATCCAGATCCTATCTCAAGATCACCGGCATCTCTTTCTTCCCCTATGCCAACTCATAAGAAAAGCTTACATCAGACAACATCGAAGTGATCCTCAAGCAGAACCACATATTTGATAATATCTCCCTCGCATCAAAGCTGAGAGTCATCAAAGTCTCCCCTAAATCTGACATGTCCATTGTTTGGATAGATATTTGGGACGTCCAAAGTAGTAAAAATGCTAAAATGTTAATCAACAGATGTTTCAATGTTGGTAACTTCATTGCAACTATCAGAGGAGCTAACATGAACCCCAGAGTTCCACAATGCAAAAACTATTGGAAGTGGGGCCATGCAACATTCTCATGCAAAATCCAAGAAGCCAAATGCGTCAAATGTAATGGCCCGCACAAATCTGAACACCACCGAGAATTTGGCTGGTGTTGTAAAGCTAACCCCAAGATTAACCCACCGAGGCTGGAAACCAAGAAGGGTGAACCGTGCCCTCATTCGTTCAAATGCTCAAATTGCCATGGTGATCATCAAGCTGACTCCAACTTGTGTCCATTCTGGAGGCACAGATTTAACAGGGAGTGGCATCTAAAGAAATACGCTGAGATCCATGTTAACAGGTCCAAATCTTTTTGTTCTGAAGCAAATGACTCACCTCCCCAATGATTATCAAAAACCTCAAGATCTATTCTCAAAACGTTTGAAAGAACTCTCTCATTGTTAATACCATCCTCGAAACGTTAACTCACTTTGACATCATCCTAATCCAAGAATCTCCTTGGTCTGAAATACGCAAGATTCCTAGCTCTTCGAACCATGAAGGGGACCCTCTTATAGGATCTGTCCATCATCCCAATTGGATTACATTTGCCAGATCTCCTTTGGCCAACAAAGACTCTCCTAGAGTCATTTCTTATATCAACACTTGTCTTTCATCTTTTCACTTTCTTCTTCACAAAGATATTATTAATCACAGAGATATTAACCTCATTTCTTTTTCTAACAATAACATTTACTATTACATTTTGAACGTTTATTCTGACTCATTGCATACAGCTTTAAAGTATCTGAAGGATACTGAAGTCAATATCGATAACATTGTTCTAATGACTGGAGACTTTAACATTAGAGACAGTCTTTGGGATCCGACTTTTCCCTTTCACTCCTCTATTAGTGACGATTTAATTATTATAGCAGACTCTTTTGATCTTACTCTCTCCTTGCCTACTAACCCTGGGCCAACCAGATACTCAGACATGGCTGGAGAATCCAATTTGGTCATAGATCTTATGTTCCTTCACAACAGATCATCTGAACTCAACCATCACACCATCCTCCCTGAATCTTGGTTATCTTCTGACCATGCTCCCCTTTCTGTCGACATTCTTATTACTGAAGAGATCATACAAACGTCAAAATTCACTTTAGCACCAAAAAGTGAACAGGAAACTGCCTTCATTCACGACATTATTTCAAACCTCAAGCATTTGGACACGTCCAATATCGTGGATACTGAAGTACTTGAACATGTAGTCAACCGACTCGGATCAATTATCGATCAAGCTTGGTCAAAAAATGCGAAAAAGTCAAGAATTTCCAAGCATTCTAAACAGTGGTGGTCAGACAACTGCAAAAGATCCCTTGATAATTACAGGTCGTCTAGAAGCCTCGATAACTGGAAAAAGTTCAAGAATTCAGTCAAAAACGCCAAATAATCCTTCTTCAATGACAAAATTCAAGAGGTAGTGAATAAAAGTCGAGGACCGTGGGAACTGACAAACTGGATCAAGAGAAGAAAACTCCCTGCCATCGAAACTATCAATCACGACAATCGACCATGTATCACTCTGGATAGCCTATGGAACGCATTACATAGCTCTTTCAACACTGCTCTTAATCACCATGTGGATCTCAATATTCTCAACAAAATCGAGTGCAAACCCTCCCAGCAATGGAGTTTGTTCTCCAGAACTGAATTCAAATCAGCGATCAACAAGTGTAGCGACTCTTCAGCATCTGGCCCAGACAAGTTATCATGGCGCCATCTGAAAATCATCGTCAAAAATGATGACTGCCTCACCAACATTATTAATATCACTGATTCATGTATCAATTTAGGGTATTGGCCGAATTACTTCAAGATTCCATTCACTATCGTCATACCCAAACCCAACAAGACATCGTACAACCAGCCAAAAGTGTTTCGACCAATCGTTCTCCTCAACACTCTAGGAAAACTCATAGAGAAAGTAATCATGGAAAGACTTCAATTCACAGTTGTGCACAATGATTTTACCCACCTGAGTCAGCTAGGCAGTCTGAAATTCAAGTCTACCTCAGACGCTGGCGTCACTCTCACTCATATCATCCGATCAGGGTGGACCAAAGGGAAATCTTCAACTACTCTCACCTTTGACATTTCCCAATTCTTCCCATCTTTAAATCACAATCTGCTTACTCACATCCTAGAGAAAGCAGGTTTCAATCCCAAAGTCACGTCTTTCTTCACAAACTACCTAGTCAGCAGAAGAACCAAGTATATGTGGAATGACTTCTCTTCCCCTTCATTCAACATCAATGTTGGAGTTGGTCAAGGATCCGCTCTTTCTCCCATCCTTTCCTCCTTATATCTCTCTCCGTTTCTCTACATTCTAGAAAACAGACTTAAAAACCTCATAATTCCTGTTTTTATTCTCTCTTTTGTCAATGATGGTCTTATCATCGCTCAGAACAAATCCTTTGCCATTTCTAACTCTCAACTTTTTTGTAGTTATAATGTTCTCACTAAATTACTGGACAGTTTCGGCCTCGTCATTGAACATTCTAAAACTGAGATATTTCATTTTAGCCGATCTCAAGGGGTATTTAACCACCCTCCTCTCAACCTTTCCCCAATTGGAGGACCAATATTGCAACCCAAAGACTCTTGGAGATACTTGGGATTTATCTTTGATTGCAAACTATCATTCTACAAATATATCGACTTCTACGCCAACAAAGCTATCTCAACGGTCAAGTGCATGAAGCTTTTAGGAAACTTGTCGCGAGGTATCAATTCCCTCCAAAAGCGACTACTTTACAGATGTTGTATCCTCCCGATAGCTCTCTATGGCTTTCAACTATGGTTCTACAACAAGGCCCCAATATCCTACCATATGAAAATCCTCGACAAAATGCAGAGAAGAGCCATCATTTGGATTTTGGGGGCCGTCAAAACTTCGCCCTCAGAAGGCATTGAAGCCATTGCTGGAATTATCCCAATGAAGTTCCATCTACAAAAAATTGCTAAAAGATTGCAGATTCGACCTTTCAAACTTCCAACCAATCACATCTTAAGAAATCTCATAGACAATTCACCTCCATTGTCTACTATACCAAACCCTCATAAGATTGGTTCGTTAACCAATTGTTAAAGAATTCTAACCAAAGGTCACCTCATTGATTCATATAACAAATCTCATGGGATCTTTCCTTCTTTTTCTCCTCTTAGTATTGAGTTTTCTCCTGGTCACCGTATTATAGACAATTTTTCTGATTGTTTCTCTTTCAACTTAGTTAACAGAAAGGAAAAAACAAAAAACAATACCCGTACTCAAGAACTTGACAAAATGGTCCTTCAAGTCTCTTCTTCGCCTCATACAGCTCTCGTGGTTACAAATGCTAGCATCAAGAACGATATTGCTATATCTATATCACACATTCACTTAGCAAATAGTTCCCTCACCAAAACTGTCCATCATGCTTCATTTGTAACAAGCACTGAAGCGGAATTGTTTGCCATCAGGTGTGACATCAACCAAGTCTGCTCCAAGGATTACGTCTCAAAGATCATCGTCGTAACTGATTCCATTCACGCTGCTAAGAAAATTTTCGACAGCGACTCCCATCCCTATCATCTTCATTCCATTGCGATTCTTCGGGAGTTGCAAGAATTTTTCAACTCTAATCTCGACAACTCTATAGAATTCTGGGAATGTCCGAGCTACCTTAAGTGGAGATTTCATCATGACATCGATAAAGATTCAAAATCTTTCCACCCAACTCCTTCCTATCCTTGCAAGATTTCATGGGATTTTTGCAAGAAAACTGACAGCGACGATATCATTAAACAATGGAAAATGATGTTACAAGCATCATACAGTAAAGGAAATCATTTCCTTGACCTCTTAGACGATGACTTCAATCTTATCGAACCATCGTACATCAAAGGTGGTCCATGACTTCAATTTTTTGGCCATTCCAACTCGCTTTGTGCCTGAGCCACTAGAGCTATCACAAACCATGTGCCTATTGGGGAGTATCGACTTAGGTTTTTACCCAACATGGACATTTCGTGCCCATGCAACAATTACCCCATTGAAACGAGGAGACATATCCTTCACAAGTGTAAAAGATTTAATGGGTACTGGAACCCAAGAAGAGATTCACTGAACCATTTCATTATGTTCTTGATCACTAATCCTAATGCTTTTGCATTTATAGACAGTTAGTTTACTCAGCTAAGTAGATCTTAGTCTTCTCTCTTCTCTCTTTTCTCTTTTTTTTTTGTCGATTAGCTCTTTTATCTCTTTTCCTTTTCTTTTTCTTTTTCTTTTAATTTCCCTGTTAGTACGCTTTCTCTGTATGTAGTTATGAAAGTAGCTGCCACAGTCTGCCTTCGTACGCTGTGTAATAAATTGTTGATTTAAAAAAAATGTGGCTATTCAAATAGAGGATCAGTGTCACAGTCCAAACTCTGAGTCATATCTGTCTCCAATATAGATAACACTCAACTCATATCTGAGCTGTATCTTTCTACACAAAGTTTGCAATTCATCTCTATTCTGGATTGTATCTTTTTCCATAAAAATAGCACTCAAACATCATGGGTATTTCACTCTCTGTGGTGAAGTTCATACTATTATATACTATTATTCAAGTTGAGACACTTTAGGTATTTCACCTTTGGTAGTGAACATATTTACATCAAAACTCTACAGATATTTTGTCTTTTACAGTGGAGTTATTCTCATCTCAAACTGTGCAAGTAACCTGTCTTCTATAGTAGTGTTATCCTTATCCAAACTCCATAAATAATCTATTTTCCATAGTAATGTTATCCTTCATTAAACTCTACTATGAAAAACTGAATATTTGCAGAGTTTGATGAAGGATAATGTTAGACTTGAAGACAGTGAACTTGTTCTTTTTCTATTTTTCTCTCTTGTTATCTAGTTTCTCTTATTTTTCTGTTTCTATTTTCTTTATTTGGGCTTAACTAAGAGGTGTGACGTGATAAGGCATGACAGCTATTCATAAGTTGGTCACATGTCACTGTCACAACATCACATGATATAGAGAAAGATATAGAAGAATTTAAAAGAATAATTTTGTTATATCCCATCTTCCAACTATATCTATCCCAATCCATAGATAATCTCCTTCCTCTCATCTGCTTTCTCCAATCTCTTCTGGTGTGGATCACATCTGTCCATTCTACCTCAGATATCCTTACTAGGCCTTTGTTAACTTTATGGACTCTATCCTCTAACATCTGAGAATCACTAATATCCAGGATACTTGCTTAGTAGTTTATACTCCAGATAACTACTCTAAATAAAACACCTAGTATATAATCTGGTAGCTTATACTATAGTATTCATCTTTCAAATTAACTAAAACTAACATTCACTTTCAGTATTGGTAATAACATATCTCACTACCTTCTGGTAGTTTTCAATTCTTTAAGTTCTCTAGTTCTGTTCTGAAATATGTGACTAGTATGACTAATAGAGGCATAGCACATAAGCTGAAGCCAAAGGTTGTTCCAATCTGTCTTTTACATTCTTGAATAACATATTGTATACTATTTTGGACTTCCAAGATACCCTACCAAATTCTAGATAACAAGATATGAACTGGATCTAACATGTTAAGTGTGTACAGACCATGTACTAGAGATATATAAAGTAGACTTATCTACCAAAAATTTTATTAAGTTCTCATGTATTAACCAATATAAGGTTTCTCTTTTGTTCTAACTCTTGAACCCTAAGTCATAACAATGTTATATGCCAAGTCTAACTTGTTATGAACTAAAGCTAGGGTTAAGCAATAGAACAACTCTTGTATTGAGTAACACAAGAGAACTCAATAGAGAACTCTTCTACAAACTAGTCTACTTGTATAGTCCTACAGGTGGTCTGTGCTAACTACTGTGCATCCTACTCTAAACCACTATATGTAGAACATGAGGTCAACATGTGTAGTCCATACTGTATAATGCCATTTGTTCTTGAATCTTCTACCATGTTCTCCCCAGTCTTGTAATCTGTCTTGTGACTATGCCATCAAGTTGTGACTGATGTGATGGCATGACCAATCAACCCTAACCCTAGTTGTTCTAAAAATAGAAAATATAAAAATAAATCAAAAATAAAATAAAAATAAAAATAAAATAAGTCAAGTCCACTTTCTTCGATCTTGACATAACTGTTTAGAAGAATGTTTCCCACAGTAGTGATATCTTCTCAACATGTTACAAACTTAAGATCTTAAGATTGGTCAAAAGAAGGAACCTTGTATAGGGTTATACAAGAGAACTCAATGGAGTTCCTAAACATAGTATATTTATCTTATATATGTTTGGCTCATAGTTCATGCTATACTATTCTAGCCTATCCTAGAAAGATATATATATACTATGAGATCAACATATATAAAATACATAGTATGACATTATTGTTCTAAAACCTTCTATAACATGTGATCATGTGCTTATAACTATGACTACATCATGCTAATTTCTAATCCTCAGTTTTAGAATAATAAAAAATAAAAGAAAAATAATTAGAGTTTACTATCTTCAATTCTGACAAAAGCCTGTGTTATGATCACTATGATTTATATTTCATGTTCTACAGGTGTTCACCTTATGTTGGACATATGTTGGGGTTTGTTTCATTTGTAATTCATATTTAACTACACCTTGCTTTATCCTCATGTAATATTAGTTAGTACCTCATATAGTAAAAGAGGTCTCCTCATGTTTCTCTCATTGTTTCCTCAAGGACATCTAATTTATTCCTCATAGTCAGTAGGTATATATATAGTCTTGTATCCTTACACTTTACCAATTGATTATCTTTTCTACTCTTACTCAAGTCTTTGTCTAAGTTGCAATCTGAGCCAAGCTTAGAATTGTAACAGTCTGTCTTCCATAATAGCTATCTTTCCTGTAATATGTCTCCATGGCAGTGATGCAACTATCTTCTAACTCTTCAAGTGTTTGGTCTTCTATGGTAAAGTTCTTCTATCTAGTTTCTTTCAGAGTTTCAACACTGAAATCTGAAACCTTCACTTGAGGCTGTATACTAGAACTCTGAGCATCTCCTGACTATTTGACTTATATATAAGACTAGTAGTTACCTTGTAATTCACTAGTCTGATAATTAGCAAAGATAATCTCTATTTATTTCAAGTTGTGACTACCAGCAGACAGACAGCACAGTATATAAGCTGAAGCCAAGGTCATTCTAACAAGTCTGCATCACCAACTTTATTGTACAAAGTTTCTGCACTCTGTATATTTCCAAGCCAATCCCATAGGCTTTTGTTATCTAGTGTGAACTGTGTCTAATAAACAATTGAAGTTAATAGAGTGGAGAAATAGAAAGTTGAGAAAATTTTGAAAGTATTTAGTATACTGGAAAGAGTTCATAGTAGAGAATAATATATAGAAAAAGGAGAAAGACTTGGAAAATACAAAAGAGACAGTAGTAAAGTTTAAAGGAAAGATGAATGTGGAATCTTAACAATAGAAATGAAAATCTAGAGAAAGTATGAAAGATAAAGTTGAATCTGAATGCTAAGGATCTTAGAAGAAGTGAGTTACTGGAAAAGTATACAGTGAAGATATTATTTGGGTGAAATTATCACAAAGTAGACTACTCACTTATTTGTGATGTTTGAACCTTGGGTGTACTTTTAGAGGTTTAGGAGTGATTTATAAGTTCAAAATATTGATAAAGATATTGTTAAGTCTGAGATCTAATTCTTAAACACAGAGGTATATATATAAGATCGTAATAATCTATGTATAAGCTATTTTCATCACATGATTAATATTCATATCTAATAGGGGCTAATATTTGTCATAGCAGATATCAGGCTAATTTTAAAAGGTAACTAATTATATCATAATATTAATATACTTGTATCTCTATGAATACTGATTATCATGTGATATATCACATATCATCAGAGATAATTTGATAAGTACTTTCCAACATGAGTTTGATTGTATGAAACTGTCTAACTGTTACAATTCAAAGACCTTAGAGTTGGTCAATAAGAAGAACCTTGTATTGGGTTAACACAAGAGAACTCAATAGAGAACTCTGTACAGGATTGTCTACCTTATATACTAAAACCCCATGGTCCCTGCTGACTACTTCTAGCCTACCCTAAACAGCCATGTGTTTGCCTTGAGGTCAACATATATTACATATGCTGTCTGATGTCATCCTTCCAGAACCTTCTATACTTTTCCAGATGACACATGGCTGTGACCTTGTCATGTGACTGGTGTGTGACAGTGATGTCACCTTAACCCTAACCCTAAGTTCCCAAAAATAAAAGATAAAAGAGAAGGGAAATATCAAATGAGAAAAGAGAAGAATAAAAGTAAAAATAGTTAGAGTTCACTGTCTTAGACTGTGATACAAACTGTTTCTGAAGTGAAACTTATAGTTACTGATAGTCTGATATCTCAGTAATCTGTTATTACTTTTGTACATTCCACATATGTATGAATAGTTCTCATTTGGGACTTCTCAGTGCAACTTGGTTTATAAGAATCAGTTTACTAGTTGTGAAGATACAAGTTAAATGAAGTTTGTGACAGTAATGATGAGAAATCTGAAGATGAGTATTTAAAGAAGTTAGAAAGAGATTGGACAAGATAGAAGAAGAAGAAAAATTTTAGACTAAGTTTCTTTAAAAAAGGAGAAAAATTAAAGGAGAGGTAATATCAGAGTTATAAATAATAAACTTAGTTATTTTATTTTATTTTGATTTTTGGTTTTCATTTCTATTTTCTTTATTTTGAACTTAGGTAATAAAGTGTGATGTGATGTCACATAATTGTCATATATATTATAGTCATATATTATAATTACATAACATAGAAAAAGTCATAGAAAGTTCTAAAGTAGATAATTGTAAGAAAACCTGTTCTTTCATCTTCAATACTGCTACTAAAGTATATGGGGTTCAAAATCTCAGACTGGACACCACTAACAAAGTTTGCAGTACCTACTTTCTTGATCCAAGGCCAAATACTACTATCAAAGCTAGCAATATTCATTTCCTTAACTCTGCTGCCTTCTGTTACTATTCTGAGTCCAACCTTTTATTTATTATCAATGGTAATCTCTTCTTTCTTTTTAAAAGATCAGAATGTAGCTCTTAGCTATATAGAATGTTTTTGCCTCCAGAAATCTTACTCTGTTCTCTTAGGTTCTTCTGGAGATAAACAGTATACTATGTCAATGAATATTTAGATTTTTTTAGAAGTTGTAAAAGTTCAAAAAACTCTATAGATCTTACTAGTTGCTCTAATAGTGATATTATACAATATGACAATATATTAGATGTAGTTTGTTGTAGCAACCACTTGCTGGAATGGCACTTGTGATATGCTGACTTCAGCAAAGCTCTCAGTAGGCTATCTAGTAGTGGGGATTACAAGAGAACTCGATAAGGAGCCCTCACTGTATTGATCCTCTATATATACTACAGGCTCCTGGTCCATGCTACAACAATAATTACCTGCCCTTATGTCTATGCATTGTCCTCATGTCCTATTACTCATCCACATGTGTTTTCCTTAAGGCCACCATGCTTCCTACATGTGCCCTGACATCATACTCTTAATCTCTGCTACACATATGCACATTATGAGGAATCATAGTCCCTTGACGTTACTCCTAACCCTAACTCCTATCTAGACTCCTCTCAATCCTTCTAGACTATTAGTCCTTCCAGACTGTTCTAGACTCTGTCACATGACTTTCAGGTCACATGTTCTTCCTTCATTGTAGACTAATAATTATCTATTTATCTATGTCTGGCTAATCCTAACCCTAGCCAAAGTCTGTCCACACTTTTGTCTTATAACATAGTTTACATCTTGTTATCCAAGACTTGTAGTAAGTCCTCAGAAGATGAATGAGCAAGTAGAAGTTATCCAGATATCAAATGACCTTTAGCTTTAGCTTATATACTGCACTTTTACTAGCTATACTGATTATATATTTTAGAAGTACTACTAAAGATCTTATGGAAGACAAGTCTACCAGAAGATGATGAGGTGTGTTATTACCAACACTGGAAGATAGTGTTAGTTTTGGTTAATTTTCAGAATAATAATTTGTAGTATAGCTATCAGCTTATATATTAAGCACTTTATCTAAGATAGTTATTTAAGAATGGAAACTGTGAGTAAGTTACTCTAGGTCTAGAAGAGATTTGGGAGTGTAGATTAGTTGGTATGAGAAGACTTGCTTCTTTGATCCTAATACTGCTACCAAAGCCTGTAGTATTTGTTCTCCTTATTTCTAGCCTCACTTTACTACTAAAGTCTGTGATGTTTGCTCCTATAACTCCAATCATTCCTGCTGCTTCCCATAGAGTTCAAACTCAGCTATTGCTTCCACTACTCCCTATTCATTATACAGAGTGATCTCCCTTCCTTTTCAGGCTTACATTCTAGATATTTTTACTAGGAATACTACTGATTATGCTATCTTCATTATTTATCCTCATATAAGCTGATTTAGGAGTTTAGAATATATATCATAGTTATAAAACATCTGTGAAAGAGTACCTTCCTTTCTAGTCTACTTATCCTCCTCTAATATAGATTTCATGTCTGATTACTTCATTACTGATCACATGGTTCCTTATGATCTCCATGGAACTCTGGACTCTATTTCCAAGGACAAGTATATTCAGAGTAGTTCTCTATTTTCTCTAATCCTCAAATAGTCTTAGTACTAGTATTTAAAACACTTAGATACTTTATATTTCTTTAGCTTGAAAATCAACTAGTATAGTACACTGTTCTGAGTGCCCATGCTTGGAAATTCAACTCTCTTCATAGTCTGCTTCCTGTCATAATTTTCTTCTTAAATATATAACTATCACAAAATACAAAGGGATAGTATGTCTACTGAAGCCAAGGTTATCTAGGATCTGCATGTGCATATATTGGATGATGTTCCCATGCTTTTCTGACATCTTCTATAATTTATTTATAGATAGTTTCTTCTTCTAGGCATATTTTCTAATCTAACAGTTTGTTACCTCCAGAAACCTTACTCTGTTCTCTTAAGTTCTCCTAGAAGTAAGCAGTATAATTACAGTATATTGTATCAATAAAGCTTAGGTTCTTCTGAAGGTATTAAAGTTTACATAAACACTATAGACTCTGCCAGTCATACTAACAGTTGGTAAGCATTATTTATAGGTTGGGATGGATATAGCCAGATTGGAATATGATACAACAGCATGTTGGTCTTATAGAAAGGACATAAACTTTAGGATAGATTAGTTATATAAGATAAACTAGCTTGTAATGGGAACTTCATTGAGTTTTATTGCGTTACTCAATATAAGAATTGTCTTTTGTTTGATTTGCTTGAACTTGAGTTATAACAAGATATACTTGTAAATGACTTGAAGATGTTTATAATGCTAGAGATTTGGCTAACATTAATGTATAGAGTGGTAGATAATTG
>Ga0157363_1002008_pt1 | contig 17604 bp, 7 predicted proteins | sample AttsexASBM1_FD_111477 | JGI IMG/M metagenome (GOLD analysis project Ga0157363, IMG submission 111477) | Fungus gardens microbial communities from leaf cutter ant in Ribeirão Preto, State of São Paulo, Brazil - Atta sexdens ASBM1 | ecosystem: Host-associated > Fungi > Mycelium > Unclassified ... | reverse complement strand
AGATGGGAGAAAGTAGTGGCCAGCGATGGACAATACTTTGAATCATAAATGTATAACCAGTTTTTTACAATAAAGCCTCGAATTTTGGAAAAAAACGGCGGAAGCAAAGTTGTACATCTAATAAAAAAAATAACGATCTGAAAAAGGAGCTTGCAACTATTACTGAATTCATAGAATTGCGTAACATACAAATTGCAGATCTGCAACAAAAGCTTCTTGAATCAAATCAGGGTAGGATCTCTGTTAAGTTGATTTGTAATTTTACTGAGCGAGGAGCATTGAGATTTACTTTATTAGCAACTGCGGTAATCCGTCAATAAATTTCTTTTTCTTTAGAAACTAGAACAAATACTCAATGGAATATCATACGTACAATAATAGATGCAAAGGTTAGCACTTAAAACAGCATTTCATGTAGTTACACAAGATAAGAAGCAACAATGTTACAAATATAACGAATTGAAAGTTAGTATATATCTTAGAGAAATATTGCATGTTATATATGATGTACATATTTATATGATGTACATATGTATATAATATCCATATTATGTGGATATATATATATAAAATATGTCATCAAGTCAATTATACAAAGATAACATTTTAGGAAAAGTATCAGAATCTAGAAGCACGATTAGAAGAGTATGAAAAACGGGAGAGAGTAAATAAAATATCTTGTTCGCAAGATTTATTTGATATTAGTGATACTGAAAAATCTTTGATAAAATCTATAAAGAGACAGGTATAATTAATTTTATGAAACATTTATAAAAAAAGTAAACATGCTTGTGTGCTTACTCAGAAAAAAGAAATGAAATTATTTTGCGTTTTAGGTTTCAACAGAGAATTTAGATGGAAATAAAAAATCATCGCCCAAGAAAAGAAAGACGGAAAGTAAAACAAAAGAAGAAATATTCGACGAGAATGCTTACCTATCGTGCGATGACAGTTTAGTGATAGAGGACGATATCGATAAAGATCCAGATTGGAAAAATATGCCGCTTTATAATCGCATACAAAAATTGCAGGTAAATTTGTATTACACAAACTATCTTAATTACAAATGTTATATGTCTTCTTGATACTTGTTTGTTTCTGTATCATTTTTGTCATTCAATTTTTGTTTCTAATAACGAAAGAATCTCGCAAAGTAAATTAAATTCTGATTTTAATGAAACTTTATACACATAGATTACATAAAAAGATGAATTAAAAAAATATCAGTTGCAGCGGAAAAATAATTTTAAGGGATGAAATTACCTTCTTATAGATAAACGTGGATTTCATGATGTCGCAGAGACTATTTCAGAGATCAAAAAATTAGAGATTTAAAAAAAAACAATGTTTTTTTAATAATTTTAATTATCTCTATTTATTCACGTTAATAATATTTTTAAAAAATAATTAAACAAATAAGGGATGATTTCACTCTTAAGAACTCTGCGCAATCAAAGGAACAGAGAACAGGGAATAAGAATTTCAACTATTCGAAAATCATGCATTGTGGAATACACAGTTTCCTAACAGGTTGAAATTCTTATAATATGTTAGATTTATTAATTAGACCCGACTCCGAGTTAATAGTCTATTCTGTTTAGCTACAAAAGAAGAAACTAAATTGTGCAAGAAATGCAGCTAAAAAGAATAAAGTGTCGACTCAAAATTAGTAAGTAAATCGAATTTTCGGACGCTATTAATCCCTGTTCCTATTCCTTGACTGTGCGCTAGTCCCTTAAAAGTCCCGTTTTTCCGCAATTGATGTTTTCTAAATTCATCTTTTTATAACCAATATGTATATAAAGTTTCATTAAAAATAAGAATTTAATTAACACTTCACTAGGATCCCTTGTTGTATATACAAAACTACATAGTCTGTATAAATTGCGTGAAATTGTATAGATGTGGAATTTCAATAATTATTTTCTTTATTTAGACTAAATCGAAACTCTTAGTTCAACAATTGATCTTTAATAAGGTAGAATCTAATAATGAGATAAAATGTGCTTGTAAAACAAAATGTGCTACGCGGATATGTACGTGTCGTAAGAATGTTGTTATCTGCAACAACTGTGACTGTGACTCGGAACAATGTCAGAGAAACAAAGAGAATGTAAGTGTATTATGTTACTTGTTATTTGTATTGTATTATGTCATATTATATTACATTATATTTAGAAACACATCATATTTGTGTGTTTAGATATTATATTAATTAGTATATATGTAGTATGCTATCAATTTTTATTTTTTCTTTCCAGTTGCGTACTATGCTGTTTTCAGATGTTGCAATGTCAGATAAAACGAGATGTGATTAGAAAAGAAGATGATAATTTTTTTCCAATTGTGCCTGAAAAATACATTTACTTCATAGTATCATGCTCAATCCAAATATTGTATATATTTTAATTTTTCGTGTCACAAATATTTATTTCACTTTTTATATTTTGACGTAAACTGAACATGATAATTTTTTAATTGGTCAATTAGCGATACATGTGTGTAACACATGTGTAATGTGATGTGTGCAATCGGAGCCTTCTCCATTTGTTTACATTTTACAATAATATAGATTTGTACAATAATATCGATTAATTATATAATATTATGTATTATCAATGTTCAATTACTAATTTTATAATCCAATTTATCGAGCAATCATAGAGAAAATTGATCAATCATAGTCAGGGACCCAGACTGAAAGACTTTTTCGATTCGGTTCCAGTTTTGGTTTAATAAAATATCAAATAAATATTTCGGTTTCAGTTTCGGTTTTTAATGTTTCAATTTTTTTTACCAGTAAAGAAACTGAAAACGTAAAAATTACGGTTTTTAATGATTTTTTTCAGTTCTACTCACTTGCTTTATTTTATTTATTCTTTAAATTTGTTCTATTAAGAAGAAGAAAGGGGGAAGAAGGGGGGGAGAGAGAGAGAGAGAGAGAGAGTTCGATCTAGAAAGCCTAGTCGAAAAGAGGCATCAATTGATCACGTGACTCTGAATAAAAATTACATAAACATTATTTTAGGCATATTTCTCTCAGTCCTTTCTTACAACTTATTTGATTCTTATGAATAGATCTCACTTATTATATAAAGTCTATATATTCTTGAATTTCATGACTTAGAATAAATTCTCAATATGTTAGTGAGGTAGATCTAAATAAAAGAAATACTAGTATCTTAAAAAAAGTTTATATTAAATATGTCTCGCGATTCCGCCAGATTTCTTATATCATATGAGGTATTGGAGGTATTTACATTCTGATTATTAAGAGAGCTGGCGATGGTAATACTGGATTAAACATTGATAACTTGAAGGAATGAGCAGAACAAAGATTAAGAACAAGGATAAAGATTAAAAATTAAGAACTGAAAAAAGAATCAAACCGAAAAAAACCATAAAATTTTACCATTCGGTTATGGTTTCGGTATCATAAACTATACAAAATTTAAGTATTGTTCGGTTCATTAAAAAAAAGGGAAACTGTTTTCGATTTCAATTTCGGTTCGGTCCGAGTCTCTGATCAGATCGATTATGCTTCTCATATTCGACTGTGATTGGTTAATTTTCTACTTAAGACTTTACGACTGCTACTTCTATTGTAGATCCCGCATAAGCCTTAAGGGGATATTCTAGTGTAAAAGCCGAATTTTTATGTTATTTTTTCGAATTTTTTAAAAATATAAGATAAAGTTTTTTGGGGCAGGGTTTTTTTTCTACATATTTGTACATATTTTAAGAACATTTCAGAATTTTTTAATTAAAAAATAATTGTTAATATATGCGCTGTATAAAATATTAAATAATGTCGTGAAAAATAAAACTATGGCTCCCACGATTCCAGCTCTTTTGCTCATCTGAAAAAAATCAAAGAAATTCTTAATTAGTATGAGTTTGGCTATAATAGGTACTAGAATGAAGAAAAAATACTGATAATTTAAAAAATGTCATATTGAAAATTAAGTTTCGATTTTTACCCTTTTTTTCATCAAAATGCTTGTAAAAATTACAAAAATATATATTTTGACTTGATACCCGACTCGATTGATCACTAGTTTTCGAGATATGGGAGCCAATTTAAAAAACATAGTTTCGAGAAAAACGCGTTTAAAGTTTTTCTGATTATATAGAGATAATTTTACTTATGATTAATCAGCTAAATTCTTTTTTTTCTATGTTCTATCGCCGGAAACCGTTAAATGTGTTGCAATATTTTCAACTTCTTCATTCTTCTTCTCATCACTAAATTCTTTTGAAATAGGAAAGTCGATATCTTTCGAACTTCGCAATTTTTTTTGCGAAAACGAGCCGAAGATTGCTCTCTACCAGGTGCTATAACTTTGTTAATTTTGCAAATCGAGTTAATTCCTTTTATAAATATATTTTCTATATCAAATACTTGCAAAATATGTAAAAAAAAAAAAATCGATTTTTATTCACCAGACTATATAGAATATCCCCTTAAGAAATGGACGAATCGTCGTATTCTTCTCGCATTCAACTCTAATCAATCAAACTCAGATCAATTTCTTAGGCTTAAGACTTGAAATGTCTATTATAGATCCAGATTTGCTGCTGAGCACTATATTCTCTCTTTACTCACTATTTTGAAGAAGGCTTACTTTTGCTTACTTTTTCAGTAAAAACTCACTATTCTCACTTTTTTCCGATAAAATTGTATTATTTTTATTTGTTATAATTTCTAATAAGTTATATATTTTCTTAAATTTTTGCTGCGTGTTTCCATTCCTTTTCTGTAAGTAGATTTGAATAATTTGAATCTCTTGCCTTATATAGTGGCGATTCTTTTATTTTATTATTATTGATTATTTAAGGACGGTTTTCATTATAATTTACATTATATGGATTGTTATTCCAATCCATATAAATTAAATCAATTTATTGAGCGCTAGTCATAAAAAGTGTTGTCATGTTGCCATATGTACTTGTACCATGTAAAGTATTGGGTTGTCCGGAAAGTTCGTGCCGATGTTGAAGGAAAATTGAAACGCAGAAAATTTTAATTAAAATAAATGTATACTAAAATTTAAATTTTAGTCGGCACGAACTTTCCGGACAACCCAATAATAGCTTTATCAGTATGAAAAATTTATTAGAAAATGTGATATTACTTGTAAAAATGCATAAAACTTACTGCAATATTATATCAAATAATATTAGGTTGGAGAAAAAGTTCTTTGGAATTTTGTTAGCTCAAATTATGTACAGAATATATTTATTATGAAATTTTCGATTATTTGACGTGAAAGATTAAAGTTTTTTTAAAATTCATTTTTAAAAATATTCCTACGACTTTTTGTTATCAAGTTACATGCGGATTAAATAAAAGAACATTCTGATTTTGATTGCTTATAACTCCGTTAAAAAAATCGTACCGTAATTAATAAAACAGATTCTAAAAGCTGAAACTTAGCTCTATCGAATAATATGCTAATTTTTTTAAATATAAAATATATAGATAGAAATTTGAGTTATAAAAATATGATGTTACTATTGTTATGACCATTGATTATAAGAACAGTAATAATACTATAATTTTAATTCAAATTTATACAGGATGTCTGATAATTGTTCTGACAGAGTTCGTGGACATGTAGAACGAACTAAACTGAGGAAAGTCTTCTACCATTTTGTAATTTTCGCACTAGCTAACAATTTATTAATTGCTAAAAATTGCTGAAAATTGATTTTCAATAATTTTTTACTCAAATACTATCAACTTTACAAAAAAACTGCAAGAGACGAAAATTATTTATTTTTCTTCTCTATAGAACTCTACAAATTATTTCAGAACTTTTTAAGTACTGCATTTTCTCATTTTTAACAACATGAGAAAATATGATATTAAAAAATTCTGAAAAAATTAAAAAAATTCTTAGAGCTCTATCAGAAGAAAATAAACAATTTTCTCTTGCAGTTCGCTCTAAGTATCCACGAATTCTCTCAGAACAATTTTCAGACACCTTGTATATTCTATTTTTTTTAAATTTTTAAATTAATTATACTACTCATAGAGCAACGTAGCTTTAAGAATCTGTTTTTTTTTTTTTTTTAATTGTAGTACAATGATTTTTAATGGAGTTATGAGCAATCAAAGTCAGAATGTTTGATTTTTTTCAGTAGGGCATGTTCTTTACCCGTTACAGAGAACGTAACGCAAGGCGCAAAACGAACGGATCTTCATGCGCGCACACTGTTACGTATTACGCATGTATGTACATTTACACATACGGTATCATTCATTGCGGTGGCATAGATAACCTTGAAAAGGCCACCCTCGGAGCGTTACTACTTTAGCCGAATCCGCCGAGGTACTTAGTCTCCAGCGGCGACGATTAGAGTTGATCTCGATGAAGCGTTGAGGCTTGAGGCAAAGTGCGATTCTTCTACAGCACGATACACACTCTGTTCTAAAAGTTCTAAAAGAAAAAGAGGAAAAAGACTCGAGAGTGTGGTGCGTCGTTGATTGTCGTCTCCAACGTTAAATAAAATGTCAATGTAAGATAGAATTGCCAAGGCTGGTGCCGTGTTATTGGCGCGTTTGCGGTATATTACAGGTTATATTCCGATCAGCATCACTCCTCCGAGAGATACGGAGTGAGGATGCCGTTCGCGAAAGATTGAATGCCGTTCGTTGTTGAAGCGGTATAGTCGGTGGACAGCATGGTGCAGCGTCCGGTCACGTCTCGACGCAACGTCAGAATATTGCTCATCGGCGAGCGTGGCGTCGGCAAGACTTCCTTGATATTGTCCCTCGTGAGTGAGGAGTATGCGGAAGAGGTTCCAAGTAAGGCCGAGGAGATTACGATACCGGCGGATGTCACCCCGGAGCAAGTACCGACGCATATAGTCGATTATTCAGGTATCCTCGAGCATTCCAGCATTTCTGTATTTCTCTCTTTTTAATTCTGTGCATCGCAATGTTATACTGCTTCATAATGTTCAAGACATATTAAAACATCTAAATATGATTAACTCAGACCAAGATCTAAGGTTAGCTTTTATTTCAAAAACTGCCTTAAGTAATGTCTTAAGATAATAATATTATACTATAATCTCTGATTTGTGACATTTTAAAATTATTACTTAAGATAGTTTTAGATACAAGGATCGACTATGAAATCCTAAAATAAGGATATAAAACATCTTTAATATATTTCTCTTGATTTTGGACTTTGATTTTGGACTTTATCTGGATAATTTGTTAGAGAATTTGTTACATCAATTGTATTTCCTCCTGTCTTATATTAAAGCAAAAATTTGACATTGTAGCCGTGGAGCAAACAGAGGATCAACTAACAGAGGAGATTCAAAAGGCACATGTAATATGCGTAGTTTACTCCGTGGACGATGAGGACACTCTGGACAGAGCTGCCAACTATTGGTTACCATTAATCAGAAGATGCTCGTCCAACAATCGGTGTCCAGTTGTGCTTGTAGGCAACAAGATTGATCTCGTGGATTATTCCACCATAGAGGTTTGCAGTCTCTTACAGAGATTTTAATTAGCATCCTCGTTTAGCACATATGTGTTAATGACTTCTACTTTTGCAATTCCAGGCTGTATATCCCATTATGAAAGAGTTCACAGAGATTGAAAGTTGCATAGAGGTAAGATACTATTTTGCTGATAAATGAGAAAAATGGAAGAATTATATAAAAGAATATGTATCTCTTTTCAGTGTTCGGCAAAAACACTTCAGAATGTCTCAGAAACATTTTATTATGCACAAAAGGCAGTTCTGCATCCGACTACACCTTTATATAATTATGACACACAAGAGGTAAAATATTTGTCTTATATTCCTTTAATTTAATATCTAAATTTTTTTTTAATTCAATCTCTTATTATTCTAGCTCACAGAAGAATGCAAAACTGCCTTACAGCGAATTTTTAAAGTGAGTGTTTTTCATATATAAATATACAAAAAAAATCATAATTTTTATGATATAAATTATATTGTTTTTTTCCCAATGCAGATATGTGATGTAGATAACGATGGACTTTTAAACGATATGGAATTGAATGCATTTCAGCAATGGTGCTTCAACACGCCATTACAACCACAAGTGCTGGAGGATGTAAAAGCTGTGCTATCAAAAAACATCTGCGATGGTATATGTAATGGGTGTGTCACGATGAAAGGTGAGATATATATCTTAGTTATTTCATATTAAATTTAAGCAACTTCACATAAAACTTCATTAATTGCAATTACATAGGTTTTATGTATTTACAATGTTTATTCATACAACGCGGAAGAAATGAAACGACTTGGGCTGTGTTAAGGAAATTCGGATATGATAATGAGCTGCAAATATCAAAAGAATATATTCATCCTTCGTACGTATAAAGGTCACAGAGCTACTTAGAGTTCTTCTAATAAATGTCACTGAATAACTCTGGTTTTTAGATTGAAAATTCCATCCGGCTGCAGCACGGAATTATCGCACAAGGGACAGGAGTTTTTAACATTACTGTTTATGCAGCACGATCGCGATCGCGACGGAGCTCTCTCACCCTTGGAAATGGAGTCATTGTTCTCGCGATGTCTTTTCCCACCATGGAGTGATGAATACAAATACACCGTAGCTACGAACGAAAAGGTAGTGGTTCACATCATCGTTCTGACTTGATCGATTCTTTTTTATAAAAGTAGAAGAAAAAGCCAATATGCTGATCGGCACGATGGCTTCAGTAAAAATAAACTTAGATTTGAAACTTATATAGAATAAATCAATAAAGACTATTAAACGACAAGAAACCGATATGTGGATTTTAGAAATGGAAAAATATTATACAACAATATGTATACATATATTTGAAAGCAACTTAATTTGGCATAACGTATGTGTAATATTTCCACAGGGATGGATTACATTCCAAGGGTATATGTGTCAATGGGCATTGCTGACACTAACAAACGTTCGCAAAACCTTGGAATACATGGCATATCTGGGATACAACATGTATCACAATGAGTGTCAAACAAGCTCCATTGTCATAACTCGTGAGAAGAAGATAGATCTGGCAAAGAAGCAGTCCAGCAGAAATGTTTATACTTGTCATGTCATAGGACCGAAAAGTAGCGGGAAGACTACATTATGTAGAACTCTTATCGACCCTAAACTCGAGGTAAATCACTGATTACTTTTCAGGACTTTGACCAAAAAAACTGTCGCGATTATAAATCTCTTTATGCAAAATTGTAGAAACTGAATGACAAAGCGGTACCATCGACCGCTCACGTTACTGTGAATACATTACATGTGTATGGGCAGGAGAAAACCATAGTATTGAAGGATATAAACGTGATGAATGTTCAGGATGCTTTAACGCCAGCAGAAATACAGTGCGATGTGGCTGCTCTTGTTTACGACGCCAGTAATCCAAAGTCATTCGAATATATAGCGCGCATTTACATCGTAAGCATCGCGTTTTCTTGCATCTGCTACGATTGAAATATATTCACGATGATAAACAATGCATATGTCTTTGCAGAAATATTTCGCCGATAGTAAAATTCCCGTTCTGATAGTAGCAAATAAAAGTGACCTTTCTGAGGTAAAGCAGAGTTATCTTTTGCAACCAGCTGCCTTTTGCAGCAAGTACAAACTGATGCCTCCGCAGCCGTACAGCATCTCACGAACGATCCGACGTGAGATCTTCGTCAAATTAGCTACGATGGCAGCCTTCCCGTAAGTTTATCTATACTATTTAAGAACGGTTATTAATGAACGGTAATTAATGAAACTTTATCGAATGGATCTCGGGCTGCCTCGATTCACATATAGTAGATATTTTCCTTTGCAGCTGACATATCTGAAAGTATAGATTACACGTCAAGATTTTTAAAGCTTCGCTTATTTTTTTTTTCGTACGATATTTTCCAATGATTACTTTCAGAAAACAGTGTTTTACGCCGCACCTTCTCCTCGTTCTTTTCTTGTAATTTAATTTAAGAAATAGTAGTGTAATATTAAAAAAGAAAAGAAAAAAAAGGAGATAATTCGGTATTAACAATAAGATATTTCGTGTTTAGCCGCTTTCAAGGAGCGTGGGTATTATTTTACCGAGACAGGTTGGTTCGAATTTCAATTTCACACTGTAAAAATTTAGAAGCTTGAACAAATGGTGAAAACTGCATTCAATTAATCGTCATATATTCCTCTCGATGCATGTGCTTACGGAGTTAACTCCGGATGCTTTCCAATTGCTTGAGACATCTTGACACAAACAAATTAATTTATATATTTTCAGTATTAATAAATAATTTAACGTTGTCACGATATAACTTCATGTATGATTAGTAGCTCTCGGGCTGAATATCGGATATAGTGACGATAATTAAGTCATTGGTGCAATTGAATGTAAAATCGATTTTTATATTTTTTTGTGTTAATAAATAATTTAATTCTTTTAAGGTCATGAGTTTATCATGACAACAAAGAATATGTAATTGAAAGGATTAAATTATTTATTAATAAAATGAAAATGTATGAATTAATTTACTACATTTATGTAAAGATATGTTAATTGGAAAACATCTTTCATCTTCTCATATTAAATATATTGGGCAATTTGCTCATATTAAAAAATGTCATCGCACGGACCAAATGTTACAATGTAATTGGCTCTTTTCAGTCATATGAGGCGTACAATCCACATGTTGCTTGTCGAATCCTTACCCTCTCCATGGTGGAGTTTCACAAGGTTTTATTTCACATTATTGCTTGTGTTTCTTCCTTGCGTCGCCCACGTGTTTTAAGTCATAACTTAATAGCGTATACACCGCTTTTTTTGGTTTCGTTCTTGCATGAGCATGCAATATGTAACGAATCTCTTATAAATTTTCTGTCAATTCAAACCGCTTTTCTTACACATACTCTGAAATCGACACGAACTAAAAATAACATATCTATATTGCAATTTTATACTCAACAATGTAACCGTTATATAACACCATGCATATTAATTTATATTGTTAAGTGCAAAATTATAATTAACATTAAGACTGGATAATTATTTTTAATTAATTATAATTATTTAATAATTATTTTTAGTTAATGTCGACTGGATAGTTATTCTAACAGGAAAATTTTTCCTTTCGATTTAATATCACTTGTATGATAAAACTCCATTGTCAATTGATCCGAATTTCATCAGTATTTATGTCTATGTTGCTCCCTATATGTATCACTAAATATAATCACGATGTTTTGAGAGTACGACAGTATGGTTTTATCATGCTAGAATAGTCAACGTTTCTTGTGCAATTGAATGACAGTGAATCTTGTGCTTCGACATTTCAGGCACATAAATCAATTCGGCCTAATGCAAGGGGACTCCTTGGTCTGGTGGAAAGCAGGATTGGGAATCGCGATCGCCACGATCGCCGGCTACGTGATGATGCGTGTATTAAACACAGAAAAAAGATAGTCTATCATATTCGTGCTATTTGTACGTGTTTAACTGCCTCTTCTCGTCGAATAAAGAAAGAGCCGTATTATAGATAATCGCGATATATTGGACGAATATATAAATATATATATATATATATATATATATATATATATATATATATATATATGTGTGTGTGTGTATTCATAAATCATACACTAATTTTCAAAATATACAATAGCTAAGTATTAGAGAAAACTATATAATAAAGTGCAAATATTTGCGTGTAGAGGTGCACTTACTTGGTTCTGGTCAGAATACCGAAGTTTTTATTTGTCGAATCCTCATCCCAGTATATCATCTTATAAAAGCTATTTTCATCTTCTGTAATAAGTTATTTGTTTAATGTATTGTAATATAAAGTGGGAAAATATGAGGCATTGTCTATACTGTCTATTTCTTGTTCATTTCACACAATCTACCATTTTAGTGAATTTTAAGATGTGCAAATATATTCTAAATTCTCGAAAAATGATGCGATTAGGTATTTATAATTTTCTCATTAATAATGAAATTAAAGTGTAACTTTATTCAAGTTTTAATTTATTGCTATATGTAACATACACATGTTCGTATATAATTTAGGAAAGATTAAAGGCAGCTGCCAACTTACAGAATTTAAAGAAATAAATTTATTACTATCTTATGATCCAGAACTATTTTTATTCTATAATGTGTAACAGTAAAAATAAGCAGAAATTTCATTAATAGTCTACAGATCGTAGAGCATGTATTTTAATTTCGCCTAGACATTTCTAAATTCGCCGCATCTCAATTTACATAATATCTGAAAACAGAAAATACATGAAACAATTAGACAGCAATCTCTTTACACATGGTCTGATTATATAAGCTTGATAATCTTCAATCTGTTCTTTTTGTTTCTTGCTTTTTTGCTCTTTGCAATCGTTTTATCATGTTTCTTGTTTCCTATGAAATTTGCCAAATTTTATCTCAGATAGGAAACGAAGAAACAGGATATGAGATAAAAAGGCAAGGGTAATAAAAAGCAAGAAACATGAAGCAAAAAGTATATTGTAGATGCTTTTTAGTAAAACACAGAGTGCTTTCCATTAGTGACACAAGTCAATAAAAGGATTATTTTTTTTTGCATTCAGTGAGTATCAAAAAATAGAATGTTATTTGTGTTGCGTTCATTATTTTATTTTTTGTTTCATTTGAAACAAGGATAAAATAATATTGTGAACATCAAGTAGAATGGAAAAACCCCTCCCAAATGGAAAACATCCACGATGTAACATTTTTGTTCAACATTGACAAACAACAAAGATGTTAATAATTATCTATGTTATACTTATACTGTATTATTAATATTTTTTGCTAGAAAGTATCTAAAGATAAGAGAGCAAGATTTACTGACTGTTGGCTAGCTTGCATTGACGGAGTGCTTCATTAAAGCCCTCGCAGAGACTCAAGTCATGATTCTGAGCGCATTCCAGGAACTGTTTGACCTCCCAAGAACAGGCACCAGCAGCTGATGCCGCAGGAGTGTTTTGGGCAACAGCTTGTGGTACTTCTGCGGCAACAGGAGTAGCAGCCTCGCTGCCTCCACTGAAGAGTCCTGTCATAGCATGACCAATGGTATGTCCCACAGCAGATCCGATGGCGACACCACCAGCAGTGGCAGCCATTTGGCCCATGAGGGATGGCTGAGGCTGGGCCACCATTGGTGATGCCGGCGGGGCATGGGCTGGCACTCGGGATGGAGCTGGCGCGGCTACAGATGAACTCTGTCTGACACTAAAGCAAAGCTACTTTTCAGAGGATTCGTTTAATACCGCATTCGGGAAGAAAAGAACGACATTTAAAGTTCTGCGTTAGAGACGTGAACTTTGTCATAGTGATGTAACGCGGAGCGCCAATGAGTAATGACGTTCTCGTCACAATGAACTTATTATCTTGCCATTAAAGATACGTTAATTACTCACGTTCTCGGAGGAGGAGCGGCGGCACGTCCACGTCGTGGCATCTTTCTCAAATCTCTTTTGATCGCGTTACAAAAATACGAGGAAGACTCGTGAAGTTACTCGAAATTATGTTAACAGTAATCGCACCTTGAACCTGAAGCTTGGTTGATCACGGATAGACTGACTAAATACTAGATAGATTTCATAGATGTTGCGCAGTCTTTCGCGATTCAGCAGTCAGTTGTGTAATCGAAATAGAGTCCCTAGAGTAAGAGTCTGGCCAAAGGTATTCCTCTATTTTTATGAATGACTATCACTTTTCATCAAACTGATGACTACTCCAGCAGAAAAAGCAGCTTTGCAATTGTTGTAAAATTCTTTAGGCATGATTGCGCCGATTGTACAAATTGTCAATTGTGTAAACGCACATGTGTGTAAGCATATATACGCACGCCATATTTGATGAAATTGTCCAGATCTCTTACTTTAGGGACTCTAGATAGTCGAAGTAGCGGAAAGCGACACTCGTGACTCGGAGCTGTTTCTCGAAATTTCCATTGATTTCTGCCTCATGATAACGACTCATGTCTCTTTCTAAGAATATATATACTATAAATAAATTGATTCCCGTGATTTTCCGTATTTTCACAAGCAATCGTAGCCATGTAAAAATTGATTAAGATAACATAAATTGATATAGTTTCATATTAATTGTTTCTAATATTCTTCCTACGTGTTTGTTCTGTGCATCTAAACTTTTTTCGCAACTCACATAAATATATGTCTCTTTCTTTTTTCTCCAATGCTTAATGGCATTGTTATTTAAGGCTACATCCCAAACTTCCTCTCCGAGGAAGATTTTACTATATATGTTATAGTATACGTTACGTGTACTATATATTTCGAGTAAAATTTTCCTCAGAGAGAAAGTTTTGGAAGCCTAAGATAGTATCTCAAGATTTATGATTATTACTTCATTATTAAAATTAAAATGGAGTAAAATTGATATAAATTGAGGATCGAATAATGTGAAACTACAAATAATGATAATGTAAAGTTTTTGTTGTTCGCACGTTTCAAGAAATAACAATTGTTGAATTGTATGATTATATTCCCTCCCCTTTTTTAACTTTCCCCCTCTCGTTCTCAGGTGTTTGTTGATTCGGCGATAACAGCTGATCGTGCAACATAGGGTGGAGTGACGTAGAACAGAGGCTCACAAAAGTCGAAATAAATTTCACGCACTTCGCTGCAATATACATTCTTACGTATGCATATGTATATATAATAAAGTAGAATTTGTTAATAGAAAATCGCGCTCGTATTGAAAGCAAAAATAAAATGCTGAAGCCGAAGGCGCTCACACAGGTTCTCAGTCAGGCGAATACCGGGGGCGTGGAAAATACTTTGTGAGTAAGAATTTTGCAGCGATCAGCGTCAATAGAGTGTTGTGTAAGCTGATTTCTTTTCGGTATAAATTCGTTTGCAGTATTTCAGATTTCATTCTAAAATATGTCATTCGTACAAGAGTAACTTTACACAAGAGAATATGAATCTTTCTTTTTTTTTTGTTAATTGTTTTTGTGCACAATATTTAGAAATCGTGAAAATCGATGTCTTAGCCCATATAGCACAGAATTTACAGCAATATTGTTACAAAATCTTTGCAATATTGCTGCAACTTTTGTGCAACTTTATGCTAGGGGAGTAATATTAATAATAATGCTGTAAATTGTTGGAAAAAATACAAGTTATTACATAGAAAATTCTACAATCTTATCTCTTCATTATTATACCAGAATGTCTTCATGTTTTAAAGTACCATTAAATAGATATTGATTACATATTTATATATTACATATTTTACATATATTACACATATATTACATATTTTAGGTTGCTCAACAGAGATGGTGGATTATTAGCATACAGTGGTTATGGAGATAAGGACGCTAGGGTTACAGCTGCTATCACGAGTAACATTTGGACAGCTTACGAGAAGAATGGGCGAAATGCCTTTAAAGAAGACGAACTGCAGTTCGTTCTCATGGATTGCATGGTAGTAACGGATTAGAGTTTTCTTAACTGTTTTATAGAAGATCAAGAATTATACTCTTTCTGATTTTTATAGGAAGGAAAAGTCGTTATTACGGAGGTAGCTAATTTACTCTTGTGTTTGTATGCAAAGGAGAATGTAGGTTTTGGATTACTGCGCGAAAAAGCACAGGCGTTGGCCAAATATCTTGATCAACCCTTAAAAACAATAGCAAATATGCCTTGAATGGTTATGTCACAATCGATTCAGTTTCAAGAGTCTGCAATCGTATTCGAGAGATTACGAATTTAACTCATGATATTTATTGTTTATAGAAATTTGTAAGTTGTACTGTATGTGTATAAATATATTTTTTATTAATTCGAAGTATCAGCGTGCATTTCCATTTTTTAATACGTGCATTTGTACACAATTGTAAACGGTATATGAATATAGAGATATAAATAATATATAAGTATATAGATAAATGAAAGTAAGGACAAAAGCCACTCTTTAATGTATATAATAAATCTTTTATTTCATATAAGTTACAATTAATACAAACAATTTGCGTTTAATTTTTTATTTCATTTTACAAATCACACTATAATCATAAGGATTATTTAACGTAAGCTCACCTATCGGAAATATAATGTCAACAGTTGCCGCATGTGTGAGTCACTATTATTCAATGCATAAAGTTGTTACCAATTTATAATGTTAGAACATACGAGACTTATAAGACTGCACGATTGACGAAAAATCAAATGAACAGCATTAAATATCTACGTTCTTCTTCGTCATTTACTGCGAATTGCACTACTAGGGATAAGAGTTATTGCATAGAAAGTTCTAAAGTTTTATATTTTTATCGGAATATTTATACTTTTAACTATCGTTAAATAAATGATTTTGATTACGTTTCGCGTTACACAACCATGTACAAGGATGGACGTTCGTATGTACACATATGCGGAACCCGTTCCACTAAAATATCTTCAGCATTAGATATATATATATATATATATATCTTTCCATAATTAATAAATATCTTTAGTTTCAGTAAACAAGTTAGCGTAGCTTGTTTCAGAAGCCCAATGCTAGTCGAGGTGCGGTAAAAGCAAATTCAAAATTATTAGAAGCACTCGCATACTTTTGATGTAATCGACGTCTCACAGCAGTAAATTCTTAAATCAATAAAATTGAAAATGAAATTCATGTAATGTAAATGAAGTTTTACATACGCAATGGTGTAAATACTTCCACATACGATAACTCCTTTACGCCACTGACCTCGTAACGATATCTCTTATCATTATTATTTTAGTCTTTAATGTATGTAAACGCTATGTTATTTCCTAATGCCAAACATTGAATAAATTTATCTATAATCGTTAGAAATCTCTACCTATGAAAGTACAAATTTTACACGAAGATAAAGAGGATCGAGGGCGTATATATCCGCATGTGTAATATGACAATAATGAATGTTAATGCCGACTAAATTAACGATTAGAATACATGGGTTTGAGCTAGAAAATAATGTTTTATATTAGCCTAACAACACTGTACATAGCACATGGGATTAACAATATTGGTCCTAAAGTTTTTGAAATTTCGCAGTACCAAATGAATTGTTGCTAGCCGAAATCGCAATGCAATGTATACATTGTGTTGCATATTTTTCACTGCGTATAAACATCTGATATATATCTCTTTTGATGGCAGGTATCTCTTGCTTATGCCGAAATAGCAAACACCAATCGATGGCGCACAAAATGCAATTGATTTGTATTCTGATTGATTTGTATTCACTCGACAAAGAAAAATACCGTGTAAATATGTGAGATAATAATTATGCTTGTATACAATATAGTTCTAATGGCAATCTATAACAAGCCAATATTACATATGCTTTTCCATTTAACATTTTACATATATTGTCTAGGACACTTTTTCTTTTTTTTCTTTTAATAGGCCTTGAACAATTGACAACCTACATCTGTTGCAAATAGACTTATTACTACGGATGTAGGGGATCATATTGTAAATGCAAAATAATTCACGAAAAGAAAACAATTCAATTTTTTTTCCTATGTGTGATAATACACATTTCATTGATTCGCGATAATGTAATCATATTTCGTATTTTTTTT
>Ga0157363_1002007_pt1 | contig 17609 bp, 7 predicted proteins | sample AttsexASBM1_FD_111477 | JGI IMG/M metagenome (GOLD analysis project Ga0157363, IMG submission 111477) | Fungus gardens microbial communities from leaf cutter ant in Ribeirão Preto, State of São Paulo, Brazil - Atta sexdens ASBM1 | ecosystem: Host-associated > Fungi > Mycelium > Unclassified ... | reverse complement strand
TATATTATAGATATAATATTTATATTATATTGTATTGTATTATATTATATTTTATACAATTATATTCATCTTTTTGCTAATTAAAATTTTAATATAACTTTTTATTTAAAAAGAAAAAAAGTTTAATTAACATTAACGCGAAATTCTTTGCCTTTAATTAGATTGTTTTTGTTACACTTCCTGAGAATTTATAGAAGCTTAAAGAATATCCTAAAGAAAAATTTTGAAAAAAATGTATAAATTATATTTATTTTCAATACAATATCCCAGCACAAAGTTGCACAAAAGTTGTAACACTGCTGCAACATTGCAGCAACATTGCATATTACAGCAATATTGCAGAGATTTTGCAGCGATATTGCTGCAAATTCTGTATGGATAGGTTTAAAAATGCTTTTATATGAGAAGCATGCATTTACAAAAAATATCGCAGTTAAGTAGCTTATTAATCTTCTTCAATTCAATAAGCTTGATTGAATATCTGACTGTAATTAAGGCTCAAAAGATTTAAACAACAGAATCCATAAACGCTGAATAATTGAATGAATTTTCTACCAGTCAATAATCTTGTTGGCCAGTCACGTTGAAATTAATTAACCTTTATCAAATTGACTATAGCAGATGTGCCCACGTTATCGCTTAATTATAATCTCCTAAATGTTGAAACGTAATTAATGGATTCTTTGAGAATTTCTCCTTGTTCCTACCCTCTTTCTGCTTCCCCTTCCCCTTCCCCCTCCCCCTCTCTCTTTTTCTCTTTCTCTCTGCTCTCCCTTTGAGTCGAAAGTGACAACCTTATCGGAGAAAGCTTCCGATACAGAAACGCTTGGTGGTTGGTACTCGAGTAATAAAAGCCGCTGATCATTGACAAACGCGGACATAATGATAATGAATTGCATGCTCGCGTAGGAAATACTCTTGCTATCAGTAAAACGACTTAAGTATTTGTCGGAATGTAATCATGATTGAACCATTCACTGCTTGTGTCCCGGTCTGTAAAATATAAAAACTTTCTCGCGCCGAGCCGAATCGGTATTTTTATTACGCTACGCATTCGAAATTGAATGATAAAAACAGTTCACGAAAATACATTCAGGAGATTATCGAAAAATATATACGATATAATGAGTGATAAATTATATATATATATATATTGTATATGAATATTACATTTGTATTATAATTATATATGCAAAAAAATAGAATAGCACAACGAGAGAAAAAGAGTTCAATTCTCAATAAATATAATCGGAACTCATATTATGCGTAAATTAAAATCAAGTGATAGTCTGTAAATGAATTTATTTATAACAGGACTTTTGATTGATCATAAATATTGCTTATCTTTTTATATTTCTGATCTGACATTTCGTAAACATTTCCATTCGCATTTATGCCGGAAGCTATTAATTAATATACCGTATGAATTAAACTTACGTCATAAAATTTTCATTAATTTCTCTTATTAAATGTTTGGGCTACACTCGGCAGCAAAGAGAGACATACGGGTATAAAAATGTGACGAACAGAATACACTAAATATTGAAGGAGCAATGATAATCCAATCTCTTGATTATAAAAAATAAAATGTTATTTTAAATCTCCATGTATGTCAAAATGTAAATCAATTCTGTGGTTATATATAGTTTAAAAATCTATATAAATATACTTATTAAATAATAATTTAAATTCGAGTCAAATTTAATACATCTTGAATTAAATTATTTTCGGAGTCAAATTGTTTAACTCCATTGTTTCAGTTAAATTAATGACATATCGAGTAGAAGCAGTGACGATTTAAAGAATTTGATTAAAAATAGCACAAAATTGAATATAATTTGACATTATAAATTTTAACAGTATAGTTTCGGCGTAGCTTGGATGAAGAACGAACAGAAAATTTCGAAAAAGTCGTGTCAACGTCTGCAGAGATCCCTTTTCTTGTGACGGGCATGTTCGACATTATTAAGCCGTATCTTATAACGTTCTTTATATATAGAAGTACGTATTTTTGCAAAATAATGCTCTCAAGATCCTTCGTGGCGCCACGCATAAAATGTCGCTTCGCGTCTGGTTAATTTTCTTTCGGTGACCTCGAGCAATAGCGTGTCCGGCAAGTAGCGAGATCTTTGGATACGCTATATTTTATTTCGCCCTGTCCCGAATCACTGAATTTACAGCTGGATTACACGCTCGTGTTTGTACGCGCCGCGTGGCGTTAAACGTGATATACTCGCTTTTACATATCTTTTATTTTCCTCCTCGGCTGCGTGTACTGCACGTTTTGTTTAGCAAACGCGTGCACGCAACCTCGTCGGAGGAAACCGACGAAGATTCGGTTTTATTATTCGAGTGAGTTTCGACCTTTCGCGAAATCACCGGGGAATTATAATGCGTGAGTACCTTCATCGTTCTTCTCCCCAATAATTGAACATAATCGCTCCCTTACTTCAAAAGTGATACAACTGAAAAAAAACTAAGTTTCCCAGAAAAGGCTTAAAAAAATTATTTTTTAATTTGACAAAAAATTATTAACTCCAAATATCAAATGTAAAAAGAAAAAAAATATACATATATTGAATTATCGTGTTCTAATGTCATTTTTGTCTCACAATTCTTAAAAAAATCATTTTTTTCAAATTGTGATTTTTAACGATTTTTTACTCTAGGAGCAATTTATTGGCGATACATTGATTAAATGAGGATATATTAAGTCGGTATACAGTGAGTGTAAAAAATATTCGTACAAGAAAATTTTTTATAAAAGAAGCCTTATTTAATAGCTTTTAGAAAATAATTTAATTTTTTTTAGAAAATAAACAGCAATTTTATACAATGAATACATTCTGTTCTAAACAAATAAGTTTCGCATGTATTTTTGATTTTAGAAGCTAAATTTCTCGAATGTACAAATACTTTTTGAGCATCCAAACAATACAATTTTTAATTTTTGCTTATTTTTTAGATGATATATATTTTCTATAATTAATACACATCTTTTTGGTATATATAATTTTAAGAAACGTATAGTCCATTTTATTTTTTATGAATAAATTATTAATTATCCAGCAAGAAATGCTCGTCAATTAAACATCGAATCAACGTCAAATTGGTGTTAAAATCAATATCGATTCGATGATCATATTGGATAATATTCATTTTTTTTAAATAAAGTTTTTTTAAAAATACTTTCTCTGTACGAATATTTTTTGCACTTACTGTAATCAATATTTGGCCAATAAATTATGTTACTAGAATAAACTAGTTCACTCTTGATAATTGATAGAATAATGTTTACTTAACTCATTCATGATAATAATTCGAAAATTATATTTCTTGAACTGTATCACTTTTGGAAGGAAGGTAGTGATATCTTAATACAAAAAGATTGCGTCTGAAACAAAAATCTTAGTTCTCACTTTAATATCTTCATTTTTATTTCTTAAATTCATTGAAGAGATATAATTCGGTAAGATCTTTCTTGCGCGTATTAACATCCTTCATGCATGACGTTCAGCGTACCCGCGGCCTTTTATTAGCGCAAAATACGCCGAACCAATTTAGCGATTGTAGTTGAAATAGGCTATAGAGGATAAGTACCCTAGTTTAGTGATCTTACCGCGATCGGCTGCAAGCCGATCCGTCGAGCGTCCTTACAGCTCTTTTAATAGAAATGCTTCCACGTGCTTCTACCATGCGTAGATATCGCGGTATGGAGTAGTTCCGAAAGAAAAATTGACGCTGATATCTCATAATGGCGATCTCGGATCGTACTAGAGAGTACTTACATAAATCGTTCTCACATAAATCACACATCAATAGTCCTTTCCCCCGTCGTGCCGGCGCAGGCGTGTTTCTGACGAGCGATAACGATTATACGGTGGAACAAATTTTTATCAACTTTTTATTTCGCGACAATTAAGGAATATTTCTTGTAGGTAGGTTTTTTTTACGTTTGTAAGTAGAGGGTCTTTTATACTGCAAAAGTGTTTACAATTTTCTTCAATTTTTAAAAACTCCACTTTGAATTTCTTATGTAATAATGCAAATTTGTAATATATGATAATGTAGTTAAAAATTTAAATATCTTTTTATAATATACAAAAATAAATAATAGTATAAACTTTTTTAATGTTTATGTATATAATTTAAATGATATATTAATCCTCCGTCCGAAATCAGAATCTTTAAAAGCACCATTGATATTTTAACTGTTAAATATCAAAGAGGCAATGGTAACTCAATTCCATGAATTAAATAACAGTTTGTTATTTATAATTTTCATTTGTTTCAAAATATAAATCAATTCATTTCTGTAGTTAATTTCAAAGTAAATAACGTCTATATATAGGCAAATGCAGTTAAATAAATTAAATTTGAGTCAAATTTAATATATTTTCTTAAATTAAATTATTTAACTCCATTGTTTTATAGCATAGTTAAATTAACGACATATTGAGAAGGAGCAATGGCGCTTTACAGAAATGATAAAAAATAACTTAAATTATAATTTAACAAATATAATTTAACATGATGAATTTAACAGTGTGAATTTTGAAAAATTTAAATCTGTAAAAATTAAGAAATATTTCAACTTCTATGATGGTAAAAACTCATTGCTAAAACTTTAAGACTTTAACAATAGCAGATTTTTATCGGACTTACTAATATAGTCCGGAACTATAAAAAATTTGCTCTATTTCTTGAAGACCCCTATCGCTGATGGAAGAATTAAAATTTTACCGGCGGAAGATTAAAATAATTGTGTAAAGGAACATGGCCTATCTTATATCATGACATGTTGTATTTGTCTTAGCACCGGAAACAACACTATCTCTAAAATTTATAATATTAATATTTAACATAAAAAAATTATACTGATTTCTAATGTTCCTCATTAAATCTATAGTGTCAAATTTAACCTAATTTAAATCGCCGTTGCTTCTTAAGATATAATTAGATTAAATTTGACTATAGATAACAGTGATGTTTTTCGATCAATACTTATTCTTACTCCGTAAAATAACAAAAAAAGGCAAGGTTGAGTAGTGCTAAGTTAAAAAGATAAAAATTAAGTTAAAAAATTAATTAATTTTAACTTAACTTAGTTACATTTTAAACTCTTAACTTTTTAACTTAATTTAGTTACATTTTATCGATAACTATTAACTTTTAATTTGATTTTTTTTAAGTTCTTAGATACAATGCTCTAATGAGTATATAATTTAATAATTTTATTAGGTGTAGTAAAAAGAAATCCATTATTTTTGCATGAAATTGAATGGAAAAATAATGGATTTCTTTTTACTACACCTAATATATTGTATAATCGTTACTTGTGAACAAAAATAACTAGATTTAATAAATAAGCTATAAGAAAAGAAAAATTATAAAAAAAGTCAAACTGTTTCTTTTTTTTCTTTGATTATTTGTTCAATCCAAATTTAACTTTTAAAACTTTTCAATTACTTTTTTTTATTAACTTAACTTTTAATTCAATTAATTTTATTACGGATTAACTTGCATTTTAATTAATTAAGTTAAATTTTCAAGACTGTTAACTTTAACTTAATTTAATTTAAAAAAAAATTAACTTATTCAACCCTGGAAAAAGGTTTGTATTATAAATTATTTAAATTTATAGACTTTTTTCAAAATTAAAGCTCTTGATTTTTCGAAATCTGTGAGTGATGGAATTTTTTTTAATCTTATACATATATTTTCTTTCAACAGCTACATAAGAATCACCATTGAGATCAGAATCGGAAAATAGAAACTTTATAATACAGTGTTATTGGTGTTTCATGTTCAAAATATTCCACGTTTCCATTCCGAACGTATCGCCGATAAACGGTGATACCAAGCATTAATCCAACTTCGGGCTGTCAATATATCGTGCTGCGCACGGAAAATCGCGTTTTCCACGCGAGCGTCGTTCAGCGAAATTATTGCGCGCGCGGCGACGACGTGCATCGTAAACGGGCAAAGCCAGACGATAGGCGCTTCCTGCCGCTGTCTGACATTTACCTCGATGTTAACGCATCGACTTTCGTTGATTGGAAAGGCTGATAAATACGGTCGCGCGAAAGACATTCAATCTCCCTCCGATCGTTACGCATGTTTTATTTACGGCGTCAATTTCAGTGCCCGCTGCGGGACACGTTGAACTTTTTGGAATGTTAACGGGCTCGCTCGCAGGAAACTGTATTTTACGTCTGCATCGGGGCATGTTCATAAATTGAGTCTTTGAGTTTATCTTCAACGTGTGATGTGGACACGTCGTATCAATTTGTATCCGTTTTTTCTCTATTCTTCGTGTTTCTCGTCTAGATTTGTGTTATCCTCAGAACACGTTGCCCGAGAAATGAATTCGTTTTTCTTACCGGAAACAGACAATTTACAACGTGTATACGTTTCTTACGGTAAAAATTCTGTATGTTGCACGCGGTTACATTTGAATCGGTCATATCAGAAATCCTATGTAAATAAAAAAATCTAATTTTCACAGAAAAAAATATTCTAGTTTTTATAACTGTAGTTATACTGATTCATTAATTTTATTGAGAATTACAAGCAGAAAAGAAGTTTTAAAGAAGATGTATCTTTAAAATTAATTAGAAATATATAAAAAATGTCTCTTCAGCTCATATATTAAATGAGCGGATTATCATTTTTAAAAACTTATTTTCAAAGATAAAAGTAATTTTGAAAATATTGACTTACATTGAGTTTGAAAAAAATGAGCATTTCGTACAAATTACATAATTGTGTAAACCTTTAGGAAATTCTGTAAATGTAATGAGAGACTTCTAAAAATGTTATAGAATAACATCTTCAATTTTGTAGTAAAAAGATTTGTTAGAAAAAAATGCGTGATTAATGCGATTTTTATAAGAAATTGTGTATTAGTCTCTCATGATTCTGAAATTAATATAATATAATACCTCAATTTCGACAAAAATTGATTTATGAAACTTTTGAAATGATCGATTTATTAATTTCGTTAAAAACCATCGATTTAGTTATTTTGTTAAAAATTATCGATTCATTGATTTTATAAAGAATTACAAGTAAAAGGAAGGGACCTCTAATTATATGATATATTTCGTATAAATTTGTCTCGTACTCGAGGTAATCAATGATAAGGATTACTCCAGTATAAACTAAGATATATATGACATTTTGCGGCTTTTCACTCAGAACACTATAAAATATCCGTTACTCCTGTTATTGCTACTGAAAATAGAAGAGAGCAGCTCCCTGAAATAATCCCGATATATTCCGCGCGATGCGACGACACATAAACGATCGGGAAGTCGATTTTCGTATTTGTACGTCTTATTCACGAAGCAGACATAATCTCGGCGTGCCTGCGTAACGGTAAAAACAGATCGGCGTGCATTCACTTTTCCTCGTTGTACTTGTGTGTACGCACACTCGGCAGGCGCATTATCCAGCCGCATATGAGGCACGCACTTTGCAGCACGCCTTTTAAGGATATATGCGAACGGTAACAGTGTCAGTGCCTAGTAACAACCCGAAACATATTGTATTTCTCGAAACTCCGAGAAACACAAACGGCGTATATCACGCAACGCAATTGCATACGTTTAATTATCCTTTTACGTATACTTTATACGCGGAAGCCTCGGTTAAAAAGCGAGATAATATATAAAAGTAATTGAAGAGCGGAAATGGGGGATGTCAGATGCGCCACGTTCTAATTTTTTTTCTATCGATACATAAATTGCAATAAACCAACGCAATAAAACCAAATAATTATTTCCATAAAAAAATAATTATATATATTATATATGTATATAAATATTCAAATCGTCATTAAAGTTTAAAAAAACTTTATTAATACTTATATATTTATTGATAAAATTATTATTATATATAAATGTACAAATATTTAATTAAATACTTTCAGAAATTAATAAAAACTCTTTATTTCGAGTTTGTTTTTGTATGTGAAATTAGATGAATTTTTAGTTAGAGGATAGATCTATAAATTATGGTATAATTCTACTATAATTCCACTATATGATTCACATCAAATTCACATTCAAAATTCGTCGTTGGTTTATATGTGTTCCTGCAAATCATCACGTTCGTCTGATGTATATATTATTTCAGCTGTATAACTCTTCCTTTCTCGCGTATCATTCGCACAGCTATCGCAGTAAACTTGACGATTAATTGCTTGTTCGGGCAGTCGAGTAAGTTGATAAAATCGACAATCGATTTATGGCACGTATTTGCTGCATGATGTATGTCATCGAAGGGGATAGGAATACCGTGATTTTTCTATTACTAGCACTTTGCTCCAAGAGGATCCGAAACAACTTTCACTTGATAATAATAGTCGATTTATTCTCTTTTCCGCGTGTCACACTTCGTCATTATATGATTACCAGCCACGCATTCGAAGTTTTCTTTTCTAATTATTCACATCCGTAAAGACAGTAGAAAGCATTTCTAGGGGCACTTTAGTTACGCTCGAAGCAGATGTGCAACATTCTGAGAAATTCCGGAAGAAACTTACAGTCCTAAATTGCCTCGGGGAACGATGCATCCGGTATACGTGCACCGCCGGCTAAGTGGTATTTATTAAGATTAGAAACTGGGTTAATATTGCTCTCTGGATGAGCCGCAACTCAAGTGAAAGCCCCAGCGGCTGAAGTTAATATATCGCCGCGTTGCGCAAACGTATTGTTAATTTCTCCGCTAGACTGCATGCTACACGTATACCGTGCATAGAAAACGATTAATTTTATTTAATTCTCTTATCTGTTGGCAGACTGATCCGATGCTTCCAAAAACGAGGGACAGGTGACAAGCAAGATCCAGACGAGCGTCTTGAGATAACTTCCTCTTTCTCCGTGAAGAAACTTCGATCAGAAGCAACGAGGACGAAACGATGTTGAGCTTACGGCGAAGGCATTCTCGATGGAGAATGTTCCCTATCTTGTTGTTTCTCGGACTAATCTGCAGCGCCGAATTGGCACCTGCCCGCTTACCTGAAGAAATATCATCAGCACCATCATCGTCATCGACACCCAAAAAGAAGGACATTGACTTTCTGGGCGATTTCTGGCAAGCATTGCTCCTGGTGGATCCACAAAGCGGCTTTCAACCCAGTCTGGACTCTCGAAGAATAACGCCGAAGAGCGTGTTTATCGCACCGGGGGTGTTACCTGCTTGCGCAGAAGGTTATCACGCGGACGAGATGGGTAGATGCGTTAAAAGCATAAGCATTAACGCGACCGCACACAAGGATTTCCTTCTGGAACGACTCAAGCTCATGTTTAGTGGTGTACAAACTATCAAGAATGATCAGAAAAAGTCGACTGGTCCCTTGCAGCTTAACATCCCTCTGCAGCTTAACATCCCTGTGGTGTCCGACACCAATCCTCAGTCGACGGAGATTGAAGTTGAAGAAACGTTCTTGAAAAACCAGCCGATTCGCAATGAAACTTATTTCTCAGCAGACGAAGAGAAAATGAAGTTGCCTATGACATTGTACGAATTGAAGAACGACACGACCTTGGACGAAGAGGAATTCTTTTTTGGAAATTCCAATGTCGATGATATTGGAAAAAAGCTTCCAGCGACAGTTCCAGTAACGGAATTGGTCGAGGAAACGAATGACACCAATTTTTCGGAAGTGGTGGATTACAAGATTCCAGTAGATCTGAAGACAGTGTTGAATTCCTCGAGTGTGAAGAGAATTGACATCAGTGGCAGTACAGAAGAAAGCGTCTTGATGACGGAGAAGCGAGAGAGCTCCACCGAGTCGTCACCAGCATTAGTGCTGCTGATCTCGCCTACAAAACTGACGAACGTAGTGGATGATCTGTTGCTGACGCAGAACGATACCGCCGAAGAGGTTGTGCAGATGTCCAATTTCACCTCAAACGCCAACGAAAGCGTCACTACTGGGGCACCCGATTCCGCGCTTCCTACGAAGCAAACGACATCGATCCCGATAAACGAGCAACGAGACAACGAGACATACGTGAAAGACGAGTTGATACCGGAAATTTCCAAGCCGAACGAGGAAACGGACTTCCTCTATGACGAGGAAGAAGACGATGTGGATTATCCATATAGCACAGATGTGCCAGATGAAGACGACTCGGCTGAAGGTGAAGAGATCCTGAAGCATGGAGAGGCCGGCATGACGATTCCCACGGTTCGAGATATTGAGCGCCCGGATCGCGATCGTCATCAACGGCAACAGGACCAAATTGCAGAGCTAAAGAAGCTGTTCAATCAGATCGTAGATCATCATAACGATTCCGCGCCCACGGAGGATAAAGATGAGGCGGGCAGCAATGTCTCCAGCGAAGTCAGCATTGACGGTGATTTCATTGTAGAGACGACGCTCTTGGACGTGAATACTGAGAGATTACAAGTCACCACCAAGTCGCCGGACACGGAAAAAGTCAAAGACAGCGAGGACGAATCCAAAAACTTGTTCAGCTCGGAGATTAAGAGTTCTCATGTTATATTTCCTGATGACGTCCACGATGTGGTGACCGTCAGCTCGCACGGACGCAAGCCAACCGAGCAGCTCTCCATGAGGTTCGAGAACGAGAAAAACAAGAAACTGGAAAGTGTATCTTCTTCATACGATTCGCCGGAGGACGATTCGATAACTGAAATCCGTATGATCAACGATAAACGATTGAAAGAGAGCATATTGCAAAAAAGTCCGAAAGATTTCGAATCAAACGTCCCGAGCAGTTCCATACAGAGCACAATGAACTTGGACTCCGCTGAAGATTTCGTGAGATTTCCCGATTACGTGAGGCGGCCGCAGCAAGATGGTTACGTAAGGTTTCCGGATAGCGGAGAGATAGCCAACAGCATACACAGTTTGAATTACAAGCAGAACTCGCGCTATTCTGCGGACGACGTCGGCCCTTACGGCGGTACCAGCACCAAGAGCAGCGTGCCTGTCCGCCAGAAACCAGTTTATCATTTGATGGCGTCGAGTTGGAAGTCGGACTTGGATCACGTCCAGGCGACACCCAGTGAAAGACAGAATCAGACACCAGATTTGATACATTTTTGGAGTAAGCTTCCGTTGATCAAAGATCCAGCTATCTATCCCGTTGATCAGAACGATGACCAAGAACAATCTTACAGCCGTTCCTTTCGAACGCGATCGTCACGAAGGTTGAGTCCCTTCACGGAGACGTCGCCGGGGAACAGGGTTTCAATGCAAAAGCGAAAGACACCAATTAGCGTTTAATCTTCTTCACATCGTTTTTCTTGAAAGAAAGGTCTAACTGTATACGGAAATGTGTCAAGTGACTCGAGAATTCTGAAATTGCATCAAGGTAGTTTGCGGATTGTCGCCGCGTTTAGATCGCTACTGTACGAAGGACTTTATAGTAGATAAGATCAACAAGAAGGATTGACGGAAGACAATCTGCGGCAATCTGTTTGAGAAGTTCAAGAGTCGGTACTGCTTGTATCGCGTTTAGTATTTTTTTTTTTTGCTCAGCGAATGTGTTGCAAATCGTTGGAAACTTCGACGATCTCAAGAGGAGTGATCTGAAATCCAAGTATCTTCCCGGTATTGCCTTCCCTTCATGTGAGAAAAAACTGGACTCGCTCAAAGCGGAGGGAAATTTAGAAACGTACTTAGACGTTTGTTTATTATAGTTGCGTCACACCGTGTCGGTAATTAAATTTGCATCCGAAAAAAGATTTTCAAGGAAAATCTCACAAATGCGTTCTGATATCTTATGCTGTGTAATTAATAGTGATAAGCATCGAACAGAGAAAGTAGCGAGGAAGTAGCAAGTAGAGTGCTGACGCAAAATATTTGCGCAATCGATGACAAATTTTTTCACGTTAATCAGATGCTTTCTATGGAAAGTTCAAACTGTGTCATGCATTTCAAAATAAATCGCTGAGCGTCAGAATCACTTATGAATTCATCGCGTCTGACGAGAGATATTAAGTTGCGAAAATAAAGCGTCGCTGTTTCAAACATCAAGGTTGACGAGAATAGATTTGTTTGAACTGACATTAACTAGGCTAATATTTACGAAAGCAAAAATTTTCTACCAGAATGCGCTAAAATAGAAGAAACACTGCCTGAAGTAATTTTAAAATTTTTTTACGAGTGATTTTTTTACATTTTTTCGATAGAAATTAGTAAGGATCTGCAGTTTCGTCACATATTTAATTTCATATGTGATACTTAGTACCTTATATTTTTAACAGTATTATTTTAATAATATAATCGCTTTCTAATGAATGAAACTTTATTTGTACTGTCTGTTTTATTCGTAGACAGGTACTTATTACGTTTACAATTTTATTTGGTAATTTATTCAATTTTAACAATATAATAATCACTTTTTAATTAAATTTTATTTCTAACGAAATTTCATTTGTATTGACTCTACTTTATTCATATATAATAATAGGTACTATTATGTCTATGGTTATTTGATAATTCTATTCAATGTTTTTATCAATGTAATCATGTTTTAATGAAATGATTTTTACTTACAATGACTCTTTCATTTACAGACAGTTTCTATTTTATTTATAATAAATATTTATTACATCTGCAATTTTATTTGACAATTCTATTAAATTTTACTTTAATAATACACTTATCTATTACTTTAATATGACAAATGAAATTAATGAAAATATGATATAACAATCGCAGTGAATTTTAAATATATAACGAAAATGCGGGCTAACAAATTCTTGATAAAAAATATATCGCTGATTAGGCTATCGTATGATGAAATAGTTATTAATTCAGCCGTTTCGTGTGAAACGTCGTTGATAAATCTATATTCTCTGTACAGCAGAGAGATAGTTATTAGACTTGTCAGTGTTAACACTAATTTCAAGATAAGAATGTATGAATGGCGTATTCGTGAGCTCGCGAGCGATATGTTGAGCTCATTTACTAACGGAAGTGTTAATGAAGCACAGACTGATCTTTAGAGTTATTATACAGTAGTCGATTTTCGGCCGTATGAAATCTTGGGAATCGTGTTGCTCTCTTCAGTAAAGAAATACAATCGTGCAGCATCAATTTCATCGTTGTAAGATTTGCAAAGAAGAACGTACAAAATCGTTCCGGTTACACGATCTCTTGCAAATTTTTAAATAACTCGTTTTTATAAATGGCAAGCGTGCGCGGACATGTTAGATCACTTTTTGCAGATCAATCACAAAATTACACCTATATTAACCAGCCCACAGCGTAGAATAAGTGTTTTCGGTGTGTGATCCAATCGATCGTTGTTTCACGTTGATACAGCTTCAAAAGTGATTTCTCTCAAAACAGCTATTGAAATCAGTCGAAAAGTTTCGATGATCTTCGTTGTATTCGCTTTACCTTTCATCTAGGAAAGATAATTACATTTTGATGACAACGTTGTCTCCGATATCGCTATAATAAACGCTCCGGCTACATGTGACATGTAGTAAGCAAGAATATTTAAAGCTTTTATTTATTTGAGTTTTGTGTGTGTGTGTGTGTGTGTGTGTGTGTGTGTGTGTATGTGTGCGTGTGTGCGTGTGTGTGAATTAGTAATGTAAATCGCAAAAATCTTCGTAAGTTAATTTTTATTAAGTCAAAACGTATAGAAAAATTATTTTCACTTTACTAGGCAAATAATTTAGAATAATTTAAAATTAAATACTATTAAATTTTGTCATTTTATAATACTCTCTTGAGATATTATTTTCTATAGCTTTCTTTCTTTTAAAGTCAAAGAATTTAAAAAATAAAAGAAATCATTGTATCATTGACAAATATAATATTAAGCAGTATTCCAAGTAATATTTAAATTATTAAATCTTATTAATATTCGTAAATTAAAATTTTTTTAGTAGTAGGTTGTCCGGAAAGTTCGTGCCGCAAAAGATTTAAATTTAATAAATGAAATTAAAAATTTAAATCTTCTGCGTTTCAATTTTCCTTCAAAATCGGAACTTTCCGGACAACCCAAATAATTTGCTTCCTAATTTTAATCTGTTGCGTACAATGTTACTAAGAAGCCGCGACTTTTATTGTAGCAGATGTTATCGAGTTATCATTCAAAGCATCGAGGCATTTCGAATCAGCTTTCTTGCGCGTGTTTCCTTCTACGAACTCGATAATTAAGCCGAAAGATTTTACGATACTTGACATTGTGTGGCCAGTAAATCTACTGATCTACATACGTTTCAATGTGGTGTGTAATTTCTCCAGTACTATTAAATGTCGATTCGTGTACATATTAATTATATCATTGAGGAATGTATATACGCATAGAGGCATAATGTAGGCATAATATAAATAAATAAGCGTTAACAGCAGCACAGTCCCGATTGCGTATTAATCGTGTATTAAATCTTCTTGTATTATTTATAGCGAAATATATCAATGTATATTGCATTTGTCGTGTTGTGCGAGGTCGCCTGTTAGATAACGGAGTAAAGGAGTTATAAAAAAGAATCGCATACGACGCCCGTATGATACAAAATTATTGTGCTCTTTTATTTGTACCTACCAAACACATCCTTTTTAAATATTACAATTGAAATATTAAATTCGCGTTGCTTACAAAAATATTTAATTTCGCGACAATATATATAATATTATTGCGTATAAATGCATATTTTTGTATAATAATAAAATTAATTTTGTTTATTTATCTTGTTTTAAATGCAAAAATTTGGGAGATTTCAACGCGAACAAATCTATTGTCCTATGAATCCTAAGAACTAATTAATTACATCAGCTCGTCTTGAGACCTTTAAACCTCCTAGCCAATAAGAATGTCTCAGTCGATTCGTTCCTTGTCGCATCAGGTCTAATTGCCCTGACGCTACTGTAAAATTTTAACAGATTCTGTTCAAACTGTTGCATCTTACCACCGTCCCAGATTTTTACAACGAACGTGCTTTGTGCCTTACTGATTTGTAACGCGAATCTCAAGGCAGCATAAGCGAGTAGCATTATATTATCATGATCTATCTCTCTTATGCCAGATGCATTTGGAGCCATGTCAGACAAAACGACATCGACCTTGTCCCCCTGCAATAATTTGTTTAGAGTCTCCTGCGTTTTGATGTTCGTGAAATCCATGTTTCCCAAGACAGTCGCACCTTCTACGGGATAAAACGGGAGTTTGTCGACAGCGTACACTCTACCAACAGGACCTTCCTTCTTGCCATTGGCATTGGTTAGATTGGTGGCGACCTGAGTCCAGCTGCCGGGCGCTGCCCCACAATCCACGACGGTCAAACCTGGGTTGAGGATCTTGAATCTCTCATTGATTTCCAATAGTTTGAACGCGCTCCTGCATCTGTACTTCTCCTGCTTTGCTTTCTCCACGTAGGGATCGCGCAGCTGCCTCTCCAGCCACAGCTGTGAACTGTGCTTCTTGCCCTTCAGGTTTCGCGGAGTTTCCTTCAGAAGCACGCGGCCGGTGTGTAAGCTTCTCGTCAGCGAAATGTTCCTGCAGAGAGAATTCATCCCGTATGTAATGCAAATGTCATCTAACCTGTGGCCAAGCGCACGTCGCAAACGCTTAGCACAAACAACGTTTGATATCAAGACTTCTGGTGATATTTATCTATCAGCAGACTAGCGCCATACACTCCCAGAGAATTATTAGCATGTACAACTTGCGTTAATTGGAGAATGCGTGTAAAGGCAAACTGTCGACATCGCAGAATTAAAATCCTGGACGCGGCCATGTTGCCTGATCGTCATTAATACATTTTGATTGTCCGATCAGCTGATTAACATCTGTCGGTGTGGTGGATTTCTGCCAGGAACTCAGCGAAGATTAATTAAGTTTTCTCTCTGATTCTATTATATATACATATACATGATAAAAATTATTCTTAAAAGTTTTATAATTTTGTTCTTAGAAAATTTTTAAGAATTTTTTGTACAAATTGGAACACTTCGGAAGAGAAAATCGAGAAAGTCTACATATCTTTCCTAGAATTCTTAATAAAAATAGAATTGATGTTATGAGTTAACCACAATGTCAAAACAATCATAATATTCATAAATATTTTTCTACAATTATCACTAGAACAGATAAACCCAGAATGGTAACAATAAAAATGCTTTAAATAAAAATCAAATATTGAGTCATAAGAATATTGTTTATCAAGTATTATTATCAAAACAATAACAAATCAATAAAAATAATATTAAATAATAAGGAATAAAAAAACAAAATTAATATTTTAATCGTCTAAATTTTAATACCATAGGATTATCATTAGAGTCTTTAATAATTCCTTGTCAGTGCCTTAAGTAACTTTTTGTAAAAGTGTATGTAATATGTATGTATTGTATGATATTAAATATACACGCATATATCAGGAAAACACTCCACGTACTCACATACACATACGCGACACATGCGCGTGTTCGGCGTTTCTCAGCACGCTCGTACTGCTCGTAGCAGAGTACAGTCAAGTACAGCACGGAAGAGTGTCGTGTCGACGAACCGGCCAACCGGCGATGTGACTGAGGAGCCGCGGAACGAGCTATACACACGTTTGAGGTTCCGGATGTTTTCGTCAACGGAGTGATCCACGATGAACCTCACCGCAGGCAATGCGCACGGCAACGGTCTGCTCTATGCCGGCTTCAATCAGGACCAAGGTACGTCCTGTGCGGCTGTCTAACAACGCGTGTCGATAGCGGAACAACATCCGTGGCTGCGTACCTGTCAGATTTGCCTTGCTTCCGTGTTCTAACCTAGCCTAGTTTTGCCGCCCGCGCGTCTACGCAATGTTCGTCAATGTTCGTCTCCACGGTGATCCGCGTCGATCTGCGCGATGCCACGTCTCACTCGGCATTCTCAATTTCATGCTGCCATAATCCGGAACGCCAGAGGACCAATTTCGCCGATCGATCGACCGCGAACCTCTTCGTCGAGGAATGTCGGTGATCTTTTGACGTTCGCGCGACTTGCAGCGGATTAACGATTTATTTCTGTACAGTCAGATCCCGTTTGAATAATCTTCCCATTTTTGTAAAAGTGTACAATGAAAGAATGAAACGATTTGACACATTTGTTTGTATCTTTCTCTCGTTTGCTTCCCGTCTCATCTCGAAGTGATACCGTTGCACATTAATGCAACGGGCGACTCCATGATTGCACGCTTGAAGTAAGTTCGCGCGATATCGCGTTTCCATGTATGAGTTTATCAGGTCGAGTCATCTTCTGCACTCGTGTCGACATGTATGTATCATAAACACACGATAGTCGATTAATATTACTAAAGAAAGGAAAATGTATGTATAACAGATAAAACTGTCTATCGCTATTGTTCATGCATTTGCAGGATGCTTCGCCTGTGGCATGGAGAACGGATTCCGAGTGTATAACTGTGATCCACTTAAGGAGAAAGAGAGGCATGACTTTAGCGATGGAGGCCTTGGATATGTAGAGATGCTTTTCAGATGTAATTATCTGGCATTAGTTGGAGGTGGAGTCAAACCAATGTATCCGACAAACAAAGGTTTATTTACTTTCTGTATATTTGGTATACATATCATATCTGTTTTTTGTAGTTGAACTAGTATACATTTGTTGTACTTA